>Ga0182015_10002153_pt1 | contig 24499 bp, 24 predicted proteins | sample 712P3MmetaG_FD_120478 | JGI IMG/M metagenome (GOLD analysis project Ga0182015, IMG submission 120478) | Permafrost microbial communities from Stordalen Mire, Sweden - 712P3M metaG | ecosystem: Environmental > Terrestrial > Soil > Wetlands > Permafrost | place: Sweden: Stordalen | collected...
CAATCCGCCGCAAATGCGAGCGGCAGCGTCACCGTCACTTCGAATGCCACCAATCCGACCTTGACCATTCCTTTGTCGGGCACGGGGCTCGCGCCGGGGGCACTGGGATCGAATCCGACCAGTCTCAGCTTCGGCAGCGTCACCGTGGGCAGCAATCAGTCTGCGTCCGAGACAGTGACCAACACAGGCGGATCCAGCGTCACCATTTCTCAGGTCGGGATCAGCGGGACCGGATTCACCGCGAGTGGGATCACTGCTCCGGTAACGCTGACAGCAGGGCAGAGTGCGACCTTCAGTGTCACGTTCACCCCACAATCCGCCGCAAGTGCGAGCGGCAGCGTCACCGTCACTTCGAATGCAACCAATCCGACGCTGACGATACCACTGTCAGGAACGGGCACTGCGGCGGCGGGGCAGCTTACGGTAACTCCCACCACCCTGGGTTTGGGCAGCGTGGTCGTCGGGACCAGCGGAACAGCATCCGGAAGCCTGACTGCCAGCGGCACGAATGTTACGGTCACTGCTGCAAGTTCGAGCAACTCGGCATTTAGCCTGGGCGGTCTCTCACTACCGGTGACCATCCCAGCAGGCCAGAGCGCCTCCTTTACAGTCACCTTCAGCCCCCAGGCATCGGGAGCGGCGAGCGCCACACTCACCTTCGCCAGCAATGCTCAGCCGGCCGCCACTACCGAAACACTAACGGGAACTGGCACGGCTGCGCCAACCTATACCGTAAATCTGTCGTGGAACGCGAGCACCTCGTCGAACATCTCTGGTTACAACATCTATCGAGCAGTGTTTACAACCTCGTGCGGTTCCTATGCGAAGATCAACTCCGCGCTGAATACGAGTACGTTGTACGCAGACTCCGTAGTAGCAGACGGCACCTCCTACTGCTACGCCACTACTGCTGTGAATTCGAGTAACGAAGAAAGCGGCTACTCGAATACCGTTTCCAACGTTCAAATTCCCGCTCCGTAGTCCCTAAAGCAAGTTTCTTGTATAATCTTGTGAGATTGCTTCGGTTTCCTCCCCCCTTTTAATTTCTTCCATCGCTTATTGATCGCTCTGTCTGCGTGGAGACGCATACTTCATGAAAGCCCGCACGCGAGGAATGGGCGCCATGTTTATGTGCCTGGCAACGTCGCTGGCCTGCTCGCACCCGGCACCGAAAGTGACCCCTTCGTGGAGTCCGCAAGCCGCCGCAGCATATCTCGACTACAGGGAAGCCTGGTGGACGGAGTGGACGGGATCCGCCCGTGATCATGGCACCTTCTGCGTATCCTGCCATACAGCTTTGCCCTACGCTCTTGCCCGGCCCGCACTCCGTGCCGCGCTCGCGGAATCCGGTCCATCGGTTAACGAACAGAGACTCATCGAAAATGTCACCAAGCGCGTACGACTTTGGAACAGTGTCGGGCCATACTACGGAGGTTCGGGATACGACCACAAAACTGACGAGTCTCGCGGCACTGAGGCGGTTCTGAACGCACTCATTCTGGCCAGCCACGATGCGGAGAAGGGGCAGCTCAGCGTCGACACGCGCGCCGCTTTCGACAATATGTGGGCGCTGCAACAGACGAAAGGGGAGAACGCGGGCTCATGGCCTTGGCTGCAGTTCGATCAGGAGCCCTGGGAAGCGAATGACTCGGGATATTACGGCGCGGCGCTGGCTGCGATGGCGGTAGGAATTGCTCCGGAGAATTATGCATCCACTTCCGAAATCCAGGATAATCTCAGACGTTTGCGCGAACATTTGAACCGGAAAAGCGCTTCACAATCCACTCTCAATCGAGTTTTCCTTCTCTGGGCTTCCACAAAACTGCCCGGGTTACTCGCACCGGCCCAACAGAGAGCTATCGTTCAGGAAATGCTGAGTAAGCAACAGTCCGACGGGGGTTGGCGACTGGCTTCCATTACCTGGAAATGGAGCGGATGGAATCTGCGATCGGTCGTGAACATATGGATCCGGGAAGACGGCACCCCAATGGAAGGCAAAAGTGACGGTGTCGCCACCAGCCTGATGACGCTCGTTCTGCAAGAAGCCGGGGTGGGGGCAGACAATGCAAAGCTGCAGCGCGGACGCGCGTGGCTTTTGACGAATCAGAATCCGAAAGAGGGTTCCTGGCCGGCATCGTCCGTGAACAAGCGACGACACCTGTCCTCCGATACAGGACGCTTCATGAGCGACGCGGCCACCGCGTTTGCTGTGCTCGCCCTAACGGAGAATCAACGGACATCGAACTCAGTCGCGTCTGCTTCCCATCGCTAGGATATCCCGCCTCACAGGCCAATCGGAACCGGACAAGGCCCGGAATTTCCTCGGGGCCCGGAAAGGCATTGAGTTACGGCTTCACAAGTAGTGTCTTCAGCGGGTGGGGGCGAATTGGATCATCTTCGCGAGCTCGCCCTTCACAACTTTTCCCGTAGAAGTCAGCGGCATGGAAGGAACCAGCAGTATCTGCGTTGGCCGTTTGTGCGGCGCCAGGTGCTGTGCCGCATGTTGTGCCAATTCGCCTTCCGAAGTTGTCGAGGACGGCGAAAGTTGCACGAAGGCAACGACTTCCTCCCCGCCCTTGGTACCCTCGACTGACCGCCCAATGACCGCGGAGCGCATTACGGCAGGATGTGCGTTCAGCACCGCTTCAACTTCCGCAGGATAGACATTCTCGCCAAATCTCACGATCAATTCACTGGTTCGGCCGACGATAAAAAGATATCCGTTCTCCATCCGGGCAAGGTCGCGGGTATTGAACCAGCCATCCGCATTGATCGCCACAGCCGTCTCTTCAGGCGCGTGATAATAACCTTTCATGACGTTGGGGCCACGGACCCACAATTCGCCGACTCCTCCCTCGGCAACCGGTTGGTGATCAGATCCGACCAGTTGGACTTCCACCCCCGGAAGCACTTGGCCCACGGAAGTATCGGCCCGGCACTCTCCTACTTTGGCCTGGGAAATGTTTGGAGAGCATTCCGTGACCCCATATCCGTTGTGCAGAGGCATGTCAAACAAGCTTTCGACCCGCGATTTGACAGTCGGCTGAAGTGGCGCAGCACAGGAGGAAATGATTCGGAGCGCAGGAAATTTGAACGATTTCAGTCCTCTCAGTTTCGCATAGTCCGCCAGCAACGAGAACATGCCCGGAGCGCCCAAGACAACTGTTAACTGCTCCCGTTCCAAGGTCCCAATGGCTGCTACCGGGTCGAAGCGTGACGCTAAGTACAACGTCGAACCGCTCAGCAGCGAGCCCAGCAGCACTACGGAAAGACCAACCGCATGCGACATCGGCAGAACGCCATACAGACGGTCATCGGAACTCAAGCATCGGATCCTGGCGGACATGGCTGCGACGAACAGCAGGTTGCGGTGCGTCAGCATGACCCCTTTAGGAAGTCCGGTCGTTCCGGATGTATAAATCAACGCGGCTACTCGTTGCGCGACCTCGGTATCGATTGACTCAGGTTCCACTTCGTCATTGATTGGCCCAAAAGCGACCGGACCGAGGCAGGCGACCTGTTGAGCAACCGCGCCGTGTCGCCTGGCGTGTTCGCGGGCCTGCGCCGACACGCTCGTCGTGTAAATTGTTCGGCGAGCACCACAGTGATCGCGAATCTCATCGACTTCGCGTGCCGAGACACGCGCACTGACCAGCACCGGCCACGCATCGAGAGCGGCAACAGCGAACAGAGTCGCGACAAAAGCGCGGCAGTTTTCCGACACGATCATGACGCGGTCGCCGGGTCTTACACCCGAGGCGCCGAGCCAGCCTTGAACTTCAGAGACGGCAGTTGCCAGTTGCCGATAGGTCCAAGTGCCGGATGCCTCTACCAGAGCCGGCCGCTCGGGCAGACACTCGGACCATGGCGTTATCACATCGCCGATGCGATCTGGAAGGCTGCTCAGCAGTTCCGCGATGTTATGAGTTGGTTCTTGCATTACTGGATTGTAGGCTAGCTGATGCATTAGCAACCACGTGTCAGTCCGCTTTCGGATAGCTCACCTGACTGGAAGCAGATCGAGCGAGGCTTCACAGAATTACGGAGAGACTTTTCAGGCCCCTGAGTCCAAATGTAGAAGCCCATTCGGGCCGCGGGCCGGTGACCTTCATTCCCGGAAAGCGCTGCACCAGATTCAGGAGCGCAACTTGTCCCTCTAGCCGCGCCAGTTGGGCTCCAATACAAAAATGCGGACCCGCGCTAAACGCCAGGTGTTCGTTGTTCAGCCTTTTGAGATTCAACTGATTCGGTTCAGTAAATTTTTTCGGATCCCGGTTCGCCGCACCGAGCATGCATAAGACCGTCCATTTCTTTGGAATACGCTGGCCACAAACCTCGATATCTTCCTTGAGCACGCGAGCGGTGAATTGTACCGGGCTCTCATAACGGAGAATCTCCTCTACGGCCGTGCGGATCATCTCAGGTTTCTCGCGCAACTCCGCCGTCTCTTGCGGGTGCTGCAAGAGCGTGTACATTCCGTTGCCAATCAAATTTCGGGTGGTCTCGTGCCCTGCGAAAAGTAGCGCGATACATTGCGCGTATAGTTCTTCTTCGGTCAGCACTTCTCCTTCTTCCTCGATGTCGATCAGAAGGCTAATCAGGTCGTTCCCCTTATTGCGTCTTCGTTCCGCCACGGTCTTTCGGAAGAATTCAGTTAACTCAATGAGAGCATCTTGCGCCGCGCTCGCCTCTTCCACCGTGCGATTGGGATTGCCTCGAAACGCAGCGATCGCCCGCGACCAATTGCCGAATATGTCACGCAGTTCCTGCGGTATTCCGAGCATCTCCAAAATGATGCGTATCGGCATCGGGTTGGCGAATTCGCGCATAAGATCGACTTCGGACCCATGCTGTAGCGGTTTCAGCATTCGATCAACGATAGCTTCGACTTGCGGACGCAAGCCTTCCACCGCTGCGGCCGAAAATCCCTTGTTAAGAAGTTTGCGCAGCCGGGTGTGCTCCGGCGGGTCCATGAAAATCAGCCACAAACTCAGCATGCGCGCAAGTTCGCTGAACTCGGACTGGCGGCTCAACGGCAGAGGCAATAACATCTGCTTCGCGCGTTTTGCGGATAACCTGGGGTCTTTCGCAATCGAGGAGCATTCGGAGTGGCTGAAAATCGACCATACCGCCCATTTGCTGCCAACGTCCACGTAATGCAACGGACCTTCCTCGTGCATGCGGGCATATGTGGGATACGGGTCCTGGAGAATCTCGTCGCTGAAAACAACTTTTTTGTCCGGAGCGGTAACCATGGAGAACCTATTCTCAGGAAATTTAATTAGGGAACCGGTGGCTTGTTGCTGTTGCTGTTGAGTCTAGCATACAGCGGGCGGGCATCCTTGTTCCTTGGCGTCGTAACAAGCGTGTATTCAGCATGATAGATAGACTCGCAGAATGAACAAGTTGAAGGACCGAAGTTGGGGTTAGCTTCCGGCAGTTGTAACAACGTCTGTTCTAGGGCAGACGCTGCCAAATCAATTCGATGGTTTGGATTTTGCCGTTCACCAGCGTTGGGGGCGTAATCAACACGATTTGATCACCCTGGAACTTAATACTGCGGATCAGATCCTTGTTTACATAGTTCTGAATCGATGAGACTTCGATGTGATGGGTTACATTGTCACCGCTCAGCGTGTAGCGCCCGGTATAGGCAAGAAATGTACTAAACGCCTCAGCCTGTTCTTCGGGCGTCGCGCCAATCGAGAGTGACTTGCGCCCGCCATAGCTGATCAGGGAGGTCACTCTACCCTCTTCCGTATAAGTGAGAAAACCCACAGGCGCGGCGCCGTAGGGGGTTTGGTTTCGCTCCCCCTTCGATGTCGTGCTCGAAGCGGACACCAGCTTCCAGGTTCCCACAAGTTCATCTTTCGTTTTTCCAAATACTTCAGCGGTAGAGGACATAAATTTTTCTTGATCGCCGGAATTCCAGTTTCCAACGGCGCTCCTGTTTTCAACTATGCGGCATACCGATTCATGAAGAAGACTACTTCGCACTCACGGCCCTCTCGCGGAACGAGTGAGCGCACAAATTATTTGACGGAAACCTCACATCCGGCCTACACTTTGCGATTCAATTCTATCTTGAAGTTTGATTCGTGAAAGAAACAATGACAAAGGAGTTGGAAGGCAGATTGGAAGGCAAAGTTGCGCTCGTGACTGGCGGGACGTCGGGCATTGGCCGTGACACCGCCATACTTTTCGCGAAGGCGGGAGCCAAAGTGGTGGTCGCGGGCCGCCGCGAAGCGGAAGGGCAGGAAACGGTCGAACTGGTTCGTGCCGCCGGCGGCGATGGCCTGTTCCTAAAAGCCGACGTGTCGAAAGCTTCCGAAGTTGAAGCGCTGATTAAGAACGCAGCGGAAAGATTTGGCCGCCTGGACGCCGCCTTCAACAACGCCGGAATCGAGGGCGTCTGGGCGCCCATCATCCGACAAACCGAAGAAGACTGGGATCGAACGATCGATATTAATCTCAAGGGAGTCTGGCTCTGCCTGAAGTACGAGATCCGACAGATGCTCAAGCAGGGCGGTGGCGGAGCTATTGTAAATATGGCGTCGATTATAGGCTTGATCGGTTCGGCTGGGGTAGCAGCCTATAGTGCGAGCAAACATGGAGTGATCGGCCTGACGAAGACCGCCGCGCTGGAAAATGCCAAAAGCGGGATTCGGATCAACGCAGTCTGCCCCGGATTTATCGAAACGCCTATGGCTGATCGGATCTTTCGCGCTCCGGCGGCCCACAAATACTTTCTCAGTTGCCACCCCATCGGCCGCTTTGGAAAGCCAACGGAGATCGCCGAAGCCGTGGTCTGGATGTGCTCCGACCGCGCATCTTTCATGACCGGACAATCCCTGGTTCTCGACGGCGGTTTCCTGGCGGGGCCCAATTCTCCGGGCTAATTGCAGACTAAAGACCGGCGCGCGAATAACTGGCTACGCTATTCCAAATTCGTCCCAAAGATTTTCAATAGCATCGCGGAATTTCGAACGCGATTGTTACTCCTATCTCTTGAAACCTTCCTCTTCTACTCGACTTCCTTTCCAAGATTTCTTGTTGGAGATCGGTATCAGCCGGCTCGAAAATTCCTTCAGAGGAGTGTCTGGCCATAGGGGCACGCCGCACCGGGCGATGGGAACGGCGGGATTGCCCTGGACCATTGTCATCGCCGGTACCGATTTCGTTACTACACTGCCTGCCGTAACCACGGCACCGTCACCAATCTCCACGTCGGGAAGAATGATCACGCCCGGTCCAACAAAAGCTCGTTTGCCAATCCGTACGCCGCCCTCCGGTTCTTGTAGGTGGTCTTGGAAATGGGCAATTACAATCGCACCGATTCCAATGAAAGCTCCGTCATCGATTGTGACCAGATGCGGAAAGCCGGTTTCGAGAACCACATTGAAACTGATAAATACATCCTTTCCGATGCTTACTCCGCGCCTACGGTGGAGCCACACACGTAAGTTCTCGCCTCCCGGCAGAAACATGGTACACAGTTGAAGAATTCTGTTAATCAATGCTCGGAATGGATTCTCACGCATTTGTTGACCTGGAGTCGGGGCCACGTCTCGTCACTGCAATGTTCCACCCAGATTTTCGAAACTATATGCCAGGTCGTATTCACGCCTGAATGCTCAGTTGGATCGAAGGCTGTTTTCGATCATTTTCGCGAGCTCAGCTTTAACAACCTTTCCGGTGGGGGTGAGCGGCATGTTCGGAACAAGAAGAATTCGTGACGGCCGTTTGTACGGAGCGAGGTACTGCGCAGCGTATTCCGCGAACTCTGAGACCGTCAATTGCGAATCGGGCAACGGCTGAATAAAGGCGATAACTTCCTCGTCGCCTTCGACCGAGCGACCAATCACACCGGACTGCGCGACGGCAGGATGGGAGTTCAACACCGCTTCAACTTCGGCAGGGTAAACGTTGAAGCCACGGCGGACAATCAAGTCCTTGGTGCGGCCGACGATGAAGAGATTTCCTTCTTCCAGCCGCGCGAGGTCCCGCGTGTTGAACCATCCTTCATCGTCAATGGCGGCGGATGTTTCCTGAGGGGCGCGATAATAGCCCTTCATCACATTCGGTCCGCGTACCCACAATTCACCAGCTTCTCCCTCGGGCACCACCCTGCGATCCGGTCCAACCAGCTTTATTTCCACGCCCGGAAAAGGTGGTCCAATCGAAGTATCTTTGCGCGGAGACGCAACCCGAGTTTGCGCAATCGTCGGCGAACATTCCGTGACACCATAGCCATTATGGAGCGGCATTCCGAAAAGGCTCTCCGCCTCTGATTTCGTAGAAGCGTGGAGTTGAGCTCCAGAAGAAGCAATGATTCTGAGCTCGGGAAACTTCAGCGACTGCACGCCTCTCAATCTGGCATATTGCAGGAATTGGTTGTAGGTGGCTGGTGCGCCTAAGATTACCGTCAACCGATCCTTCTCCAGGGTCAGGCGAGCGTTCATGGGATCAAAGCGCGCCGACAGGTATAGCGATGTGCCGCTAAACAACGACCCCAGCAGAACCACTGACAGGCCCACCGCATGAGAGATCGGCAGAATACCGTAAAAGCGGTCTTCCGGCGACAGCGCTCGTATCTTCGCTGATCCGGCCGCGAGAAATAACAGATTCCGATGACTCAGCATGACGCCCTTAGGAAGGCCAGTGGTACCGGAGGTGTAGATTAAGGCGGCTACACGGTCAGGAATGTTCCTGTCCATGGGTTCCGGTTTTACGCTTTCGTTCAGGCCACCGATCCCGATCGATCCCAAACCGTCGACTGATTCGACCGGCGCTCCATGCCGACGGGCGTGCTCGGTAGCGTGGGGCGACACACTTGTGGTGTAGAAAACACGACGGGCGCCGCAGTGATCTCGAATCGCGTCGACCTCGCGCGGCGAAAGACTTGCGTTGACCAGCACCGGCCAGGCATCCATGCCCGCCGTGGCTAACAAAATTGCGACGAACTCCCGGCAGTTCTCGCCCACAATCATGACGCGATCACCGGGACGCACGCCCAATTCTTTAAGCCACACCTGAGTCTGAGAAATTGCGGAAGCCAGTTGCCGGTACGTCCACGTTCCGGAAGCCTCGACCAGAGCTGGGTGGTCGGGCGAACTCTCAGCCCATGGCATCACTACTTCGCTGATGCGGGCCGGAATGGTCCTCAAAATCTCTGAGGCCTGGTCTTCAATAGTTGATGCTGCAGTAATCATTTGGTGGGAAATCTATGATCGACTTCATGGTTACAATACCGCGGTTCGCTTTCCGCCTTGAGTATAAGGACCAGTGATGGGCGCGAACGGCGACGCCTCGGCCTTTTTCATCACCACATACTCCAGCCAGTTCCGATAAATGCCCGTGGCGGAAGAATGCCAGGTCTTTTGTAAACTGCCGACCAGAACGCCTTCCGGGAAGCCTTCCATCATTACTTCGCGCCGATCGGCCAGAACCACATCCCGAAAATCGGTCAGAACGCTCGCAGCGGTCGTATCGAAGTAGCCCTGCGGCATGGAAGGATAAGTCTCTCGTTCATTTCGTAGGAACCTTCGAATATCTCTTCGATATTCTTTCATCAAAGTCTGCGCGCCATACTCGGGGTGACCTTGGAAATGCACGAAGAGACTCTTCCGCTTTTGCTTCACAAAGACGTCGACGCCCGCTTGGGCCGATTTGGTGAGAACCGTATAACCGCAGGAGGTCAGTGCGTTCTCCTCCGCCTCGTTCCAACGGGAATGCGGAAATCGCACCACGGGGGCGAGGTTCCGCGTGAGCTCGTGCTCACAGACGCGCGCCGCGTCAAATACACCAAACTGCTTATCACTCAATCGATGACGCGGAATTCCGTCGCTATGAAGCACGCCAGCATGCGCCGCCAGACAGGATAGAACGGTCGAAAGCGTGTGCCGCTCAGCCCAATCGAAAACATTGGCCAAGGCCGACCAATATGGCTCCTGCCGCAAGTCGGCTTGACGCGGTTCGGTTCCGGTGACAATGATGCCATCGAACCGATGCTTCCAAAGCTCGTCTAAGCCGAAGTAAAACTCATTCACATGGCGCTGTCCACGATCCGCTCGCGGAACTCCCGTTAGAGAGTAAAGCTTGACAACTACCGGAACCTCCCCCGCCGCGATCTCCAACAGCTCAAAAAACTGTAGCTCCGTGTCTTCGAGCGCGGCATCGGGCATGTTGTTGATGAACGCGAGATTCACGCACTCCGCACGCTTGAGATAAGGGTCCATGGAGACAACCACACGGGAATTTGTCTTCTCCGCCCAGCGAGTCGGAACTCGTCCCTCAATGATTAGTGGCATATTGTCCCCTTACGAATGCCGCGTGTTTCGTTCCCCGAAGCTTCACTTTGCCGCCTGTGCCAACGCCTGATCCAGATCTGCGAGAATGTCGTCGATGTGCTCAATGCCCACGCTGAGCCGAATCATTTCCGGAGTGACTCCAACCTTGGTTTGTTCCTCCGGCGTCAACTGCCGATGCGTCGTGGAGGCGGGATGACACGTCAATGATTTTGCATCGCCCATGTTGACCATCCGCTTGAACAGGCGGAAAGCATTGAAGCACTTCCTGCCGCCTTCGTACCCGCCTTTGACACCAAACGTCAGCAGCGAGCAGAAGTTATCGCCCAGGTATCGATGCGCCATCGGATAGAGCGGATTATCTGGAAACCCGGCGTAGTTAACCCAGTCGACCGTCGAATGAGCTCGCAGAAAGTTCGCCACTTTGCGCGCGTTTTCCACGTGGCGCTCCACGCGCAGGGCCATCGTCTGGATTCCCTGCAGAAACAAAAATCCGTTAAACGGCGACAGGGTGGCGCCGGTGTTTCGCTGACAAACAGTGCGGCATCGTGCAACAAAAGCCGAGTCCCCAAAATGGTCGACATAGACCACGCCGTGATAAGCGATCTCCGGCACGTTGAACATATAAAACTTTTCGGGATACTGCCGCCACGGGAACTTACCGCCATCAACGATCATTCCGCCAATGCTGGTGCCACCGCCGCCTATGAATTTCGTCATGGAATGCACGACCACGTCGGCGCCGTACTCAATGGGCCGCAGCAGAATCGGCGTAGCTACTGTGTTATCGACCACCAGCGGCACACCATGCTTGTGCGCAACTTTGGCCAAGCCCTCGATGTCGGCGACATTCCCGGCTGGATTGCCAACACTCTCGCAGTAAACCGCGCGAGTATTCTCGTCGATCAACTTCTCTACATCCTCGGGGCGGTCGCTGGCGGCGAAACGCGAACAGATTCCGCGCTTCGGAAAAATGTGCGCCAGGAGGGTGTAGGTGGCGCCATACAACTGCGGAAGCGAGACGATATTGTTCCCCGTTTCAGCAATGTTAATCAGCGCGTATTCAATGGCCGCCATTCCCGAGCTAACGCTCAGTCCGTCAACTCCGCCCTCAAGCGCGGCTACGCGCTTTTCCAGCACCGTGTTTGTAGGGTTTCCGATGCGCGTGTAGATGTTCCCCTGAACGTCCAGGTTGAACAGAGCGGCTCCATGCTCCGCGCTATCAAACTCGAACGCGACCGTCTGGTAGATCGGCACGGCGACGGCTTTCGTCGTAGGATCGCCGTCGTAGCCGGCGTGAATGGCAAGCGTCTCTCTCTTCATGCGTTCATCAGTTCACAGCATCGAAACCCGGAATTACAACAGCCGGATCTGTGTCGGATTATTTCGTGGTCGTCATGGCGCTCGGAACCGAAACCGGGACCGTTGCTCTGGAGAGCCCATTGGCCAGAGCGCGAGTAAGGGTGCGAGCAGCGAAGCCGGCACCGAATGCGAACCGCATCACCGGCCCGAAGCTATTCGCGGCCGCAACCCCTACAAAGTAGAGACCGGGAACCGTGGATTCGAAATTCGAAGAAAGCACAGGAACTCGGTGGATGGCCTTGATTCGCGAGCGGATTTCAGGGTTTACAAATTGCAAGCGCTCTAAATCCACCTTGTAGCCGGTTGCGGCGATCACGTGCCCGGTTACGATCTCCCGTTCGCTGCCGTCTTCGGCGCGAACCTGGAGACGTACTCTGCCGTTCTGAACCTCGGCTGCTTGTGGCGTGAACCCGAGATGCAACGGCACTTTCCCGATCACTTTGTCTCGAATGAACCATCCCCCGGAGGGGCCAAGAGCCTTGCGGACGACGTCAAGGCGAAGGTTTTCGGGTAAATAATGAAATACATTCGGGGCATCGGCATAGAATCGCGAACGCATTCCCGGCCCCAGACCCGACTGCGGATGCCTGAGCTGATTCCACCACGAACGTGGCTTGCCGGTTGGCTGGCTATGGAACTTCAACTCCTTGCTGCGGCTCACCAACTGTACGTTGGCACCGGCTTCCTGCAGCAGTCCAGCCAGATCCAGCGCGGACGCTCCACCGCCAATCACCACAACATCCCTGCCCCGGAAGGGCTCAACCTCTCGATGGCGAGCGCTGTGCGAGAAAAACTCCGCCGGAAGATGCGCCAGGCTTTCGGGAACGTGTTCGAAGTGAGTAATGCCCACTGCTAACACAACACTGCGAGCCTCAAACGTCTCGCCATCTTCGAGTTGCAATCGAAACCCGTTGGGCAATCGATCAACGCTTGTCACCAGCTTGTCTTCGAGTTCCGGCACCATGCGGTCTCTGAATGCGAGACCATAAGCGCCGAAAGTCTCAAGCCGAACCGGCAGCCCGGCATCGGCGTATGGAATATTGTGCTCAGAACAGAATTTGCCCAGAGTGAACGCATTTTCCGGATCGTAAATATTGGAGGCGAAACCATCCGACTTGAGCATCATGCCTTTCGGCATATGCTTGAGCCAGCTATCCATGGGACGCCCGAAAATGCGGAACGGAATGCCGCGGTTTCGAAAATACGCAGCGACTGAGAGTCCATAGGGACCGGCGCCAATGATCGCAGTGTTTAGCATAATGATGAGAATCCAGCCTTTTTAATGAGGTAATAGCCACGCAGCAAAATCCAACAATGGGGAATTACGGGGGGGAATAAAAGGATCATATCACGTTTGCCCGAAAACGGAATGTAAAAAAAACCGCCTTCGCCCTGACTCAGACTAAGGGCATTCACCTAGGCGGCAAAGCCTGGAAGTGCCTTAGTTTTAACTACATGGGAGCAGGAGCCGGAGATTCGGCGGGAGCGCGAGAGGAAAACAACCGCTCACCCCGCGAAGCTTCCAGGTCTCAGATATTTCCCGCCGTCCCGGCGGTGCATACCCGGTTATGCTTTGCTGCGGAGCTTCTTTTCAACGAAGGCAACAACGTTTTTCACCGAGCCGAAGTTGTCGGTCATCACCTCTTCATCTTCTACCGAGATGGCGAAACGATGCTGAACGAATCCGATGAGTTCGATCACTCCCGTGGAGTCGATCACGTTGCCCAACAATGGCACGTCGTCGGTCAGCGCTTCGTCACGGCCAAAAAGAAAGTTCTCTATGATAAATGTACGAATTTCCTGTTCGATGTCTGTCGTTTGCACTGAGATATCCCCCTAGTTTCGTTGAGAAGTTGTGAAGCCAGAAGTTGAGTGAAAACTGCAACCGCCGGCCAGGTTGTCTTTTCCAGCTAACAAGTTGTCGCAGTTGCTGGCAGGTATTCCAACCGTTTGCTGGTCGAAAATTCCAGATCTGTCGAGAGCTTAAGATAAAGGCGCTCCATTGCGTGGCAAAGATTCGGTGCAGATTATTCGTTTTCTCCCGTACTGTGGCGCTACCGCCTTGCACTGTTAACTAACCGACGCCTCGACCCGTCCGCCGACTGTCCATGAGCGCTCGACAAAGAGGGAGCAACATGTGCCAAGATAGCGTGGAACGAATTGTACCTGAACACCACCACTCCCAGTGCTGTGCCGAGAGTATTCGTAACCAGGTCGGTCATGCCGGAATCTCTTGTCGGAAGAAATGCCTGCAGGACTTCGATCGTAAGACTGACTATAAATCCCAACGCAATCGTCTTCGCGACTGCCCGGTTGCTGTTTTGTGATGAAGAAAAATAAGCGCAGAAGAAAAATCCAAGAGGAATAAAACCAACGATATTCACGCCGATGTTCTTCCAATAGCGCCAGCCTGGACGAAATTCATCCCATGGCCGTTCCAGAAACCGCTGTTGTAATACGAAGAAGCGTTCGGGGATGAGGAGGTCTGTCCTTGAATCCACCTGATTGTGGACAACATTTCCCTGCCTTTCATTGAACAAATAAAGTCCACCAGGCCCCTCAGTTCCAGCAATGATTGGACGCTCGTTTCTCGTCCAGTTCGCGAAATGCTGCGACGCCTCATCGGCAGTCAGTTCGCGGTCGTAGATGGCAAGTCCTCGAACCTGTCCGATCCAATCAAAGGCCACCACCGGGGAGTTCCCGACCACGAGCCGCCCCGTGAAGTCCTGTATCGAAAGTCCGAAATGTGCGAACTTTCTGAGCATAGCGCCATCTGCGTAAATGGTTGTACCGCTGCGACTGGAGGTAATCGTGACCAGCACCGGCCCTCGGTGACTGAAAACTTTATCGACGTAGACTACGGTCGCTGACTTAGCATCGCGCGAGCTTTTCTCCAATTCCAGCCCGCTCCGGTATTGACGTATCGCGAATGGAACGATTCCGCTATCCGGCCAGTAAAACCCAAGAACTGTTCCTTCGCCGTCGACTAATTTCGGCTCCAACCAGATCTCGAGGCCACAAGAACTCTCGGCCTGCAATGGATTGGCCTTCAAAACGCCGGCACTCGCGATGCTGCCGTATTTGCCGAACAAAAGACCATTCGAGTGACTCAACCAGCTGACTTTGTTCCTGGGGGAATGAAACGGCCACAGCCCCGCCAGGAACATCACACACAAGGTCAATAGACATATTGCCCCCAGATTCCCTTTTGTCATCACCCCGACCCTCGTCTTGCCAACTGATTTTATACAGACGGGAGGTTCCGCTCGGCGCATCCAATGCCCATCCTAAGCGAGCCTTTCAGATACTCGAGAATGGCCGACAGCCGGTTCGTGCGATCACATGGCCACCTTAATCGGACTGGTGCGCAAGGCTTTTTTTTTCGACGCTCCCTCATAAGCTCCAGGGTGAAAGCTCCATCCGGGTCGGATAGCTTGGATGCCATACGAGGCGAGCGCAGAGCATTCCTTCCGGTATCTTGTTCGCCCAGAATTCCATTGGTTCTCCAAAGACCCGAACGGGAATGCCTGCCGCCTTGAGGTGAACTCCGGCCGAAAGCCCATAGGGACCAGCGCCAATTACAGCGACATCACAGTGCGCTGAAGCCGCTCTACGACTGGTCAGCGCGGAGGCATGACCGCGTTATTTCCCTCCACGATTGATTCCTGCTTCCTGATCGAGGGCTGATTTCCAACAACGATATCAAGTCTGCGCCTAACCAATGTGCCGATAAAACGATCTACCTGCGGCCTGCAATAAACTAGGAGGAAAAAATCGACAGAACTTCCGCGCGACCTCAAGCTCAAGATCGGATGACGACCTTCCGGGTCGGAATCGCCAGTAGGTTAACGGGGAACAGCCCGCGCCCCAACGGTCTTTGAATACTCGCAATCCGGCGTTTCCCAATTCACAGCGTCCGAGATCGAATTCTGCGAAGTTTCTCTCTTTTGCCTCCTGGATCGCCCTCCACAGCAACAGCTGCATACCGCCAAACCTGTGATACCTTTCGTCCGAGCAGCCGTATTTGAACATCAACTTGTCTTTGTAACTGAAAGTGAGAATACTTGCGATCGGGCGTCCGTCTTTAGAGGCCACACAGATCTTGATATGATCCTCTAAGTACTTGATCAAATTGCGGAACCACGCCTTCGGCTGAGGAGGCAATTGGTGTCGACGACGCGTGCGCAACAGTAGGCAATAGAAGCTCTCCAGCAACGCCGGAGTGCTGCCTTCCTCGTAAGCAACATGTTCTCTTTCTGCTCTCCGAATCTTTCGCCGAATACAGTCTGGATGAAAGTGGCGAAAAAGTTGCTCCGCGCTGGGAGAGAGATCCAACCGGTGAAGCCAGAATGTCTCGGCCTCCCGAAAACCGCTTTGGTCGGGCTTTACGCTGGGTGCCGCCTGCACCGGACGCAATTCAACATACCTCCAATGGTCTGAAGCACCGGGATTTGCGAACGCGCCCGGATCCTCGCCTGCTCGCACGAGCGGTTCACAGTGATCCGAGAAAGGTAGCGAGACCAATCGACTCCCCGTAAGCCAGCTTTTCACACGACAAAACACTACCCCGTTCGCGAGTGGTTGGGAAGAAGGGGATGTTGTAAGCGCCACCGGTTCGTAGCCATATGTTTGACGTAAAGCCGAGAGCCATCCAGGAGTATGGAATATGCTTGCCCGTTTGTCGCGTTTGATCAATTCAGCCCAGCGAGGGTCGTGAATCGGATCAACAAGCTGAGAAATCAAGCGCCTGGCTCCCGCCCGCCACAGGTTGAGGTATCGAACGAAACTAAGCACAATTACGGCAAGTCCTCTGTATCCATTCAGTTCACTTTTTGGGTTCGTTCAACCGTGGTCTGCTCAGACGAACCGCGCTTGGCAAAAGCTCTGTCATAGGCTGCGAGCAGATTCTGAACTGAGTACTCCCAAGCAAGCTCTTTCTCAACCCGTCTCCGTCCGAACCCGCCCATTCGTCTTCTCTCATCCGGATTGTCCAGCAACCATGTGATCTTGGCAGCAAAATCGGCCACCTGGTTCCGGGTGTCGGCATACACCGATGCGTCCTGGGCGCTGAATCTTCCTTCGCGCAGCTCGAATTGAACGATCGGCTTCGCCAAGGCCATGTATTCCATAATTTTGATCATAGTGGAAATGTCGTTCATCTCGCATGGTCGATCCGGGTTTACGCAGACATCCGCCGTGGAAAGAATCTGCAACAGATCTTCATCAGAGACCCTTCCGGTAAAATTCACCATGTCCCCGAGACTCTTGTCCTGCAGCATATTTCGGAGGCTGGCCAATGCCGGTCCTCCTCCGACGCAAGTAAAGTGGATATCAGTGCGTCCTGACTGCTTGAGGTGAAGCGCTACCTCCAGGAGGATGTCCAGACCTTCCTGATCGCCCATTGTGCCCACATAACCGACGAGGTACGCTTTGCCGTACTTGAGATCAGGATTCGGAGGTACGAGTCTGAAGGTGTCCAAGTCGGGACCGTTGCGAACAATGAACACGTCCTCCGAGGCAATACCACCCCTGCGCATTGCGAGGTCTTTGTAACTGGCATTGGTCGCCATGACCACGTCACTGAAGCGAAAGGTCAGCTTCTCCAGCAGTACTTGAGTTTTGTAAAGTATTCCCTTGTGACCATATTTTGAGAGGTAGAGCTCTGGGATCGCGTCGTGGTGATCGAAGATGTAGCGGACCCCAAAAAGTTTGAACGGCAGAGCGATCAAAAAGATATCGTCCGGGGGATTGCAGCCCTGAATGACATGAAATCCGTGTCGCAGAAAGATCCACCATATGTACCAGAACTCCCAAAACAACGCACAGCTATATTCCCAGAGGTACCCTAGAGCACTGTTCCCTTCCTCAGACATTGGATGGCGATAAATCCTGACACCATCGATAACCTCGTGTCCTGGCTTAGTTCCCTTCCCGTCTGGAGATAAAACGGTAACTTCATATCCCGCCTTATGAAGAGAAAAGGCTTCCTTCATAACCCGGGTGTCGAGAGGGGCGGGTTGGTTTTCAACTACGATAAGGATTTTTTTCTTCACTGGGATGTCTCTAGAGTGTATTTCATAAATATAGATCCGGCCTCAGGGCAGATACTTACGGATGAGGCATGTTAGCTGATGAGATTCTGTCATGAAGCAACGGCAGAAGCTGTTGACCGAGGAGCTGTTCGGCGGCCCAAAGGCCGCCCGCGGCAAAAGCCGGAAAGGGTGATTGCCGACACCGCCTATGACTGGGACCCGTTCCGCCAATGACTGAAGAAACGCGGTATCGAGTTGATCGCGCCTTACCGGGAGAACAATCGGCATCGGCGCTACGAAGATGGGCGTAAATTGCGACGCTACAAGCGGCGTTGGATCGTCGAACGAACCAACTCCTGGCTTGGCCAGTTCCGGCGATTGCGGGTGCATCATCAGCTCTGCTCTCCACTTAGCGCGCTTTCTTCTCCTTGCCTGCTTCTGGATTACGCTCAGACACTGTTTATGAAATTCGCCCCACTCACAACAGTTGGTAGAGCCCTGCGAGCGCGCAGAGCATCGTCGCCTGGCCCCAGTGGAGAGTGGGAGTTTTATTAACAATTCCCGAAGAATACCTTCGGTAATGAAAGTAACCGGTGGGATCTTGCATGTGCGTAATCGTCCATTGCGCGACCTTTATCGCCAATGGCAGGCTGTCAGGATCGCGGTCGTGGAAAAAGGTCAGAGTATCGATTGCCTGAGAGCTGCATTGAATGTCGAGCGGCAGGGTTTTGCGGTCGTAGTATCTCGGGGTTCCATCCGCCAGAAAGAAAGTCTTCTTCCAGTACTCGTATCCACTCGTCAATTTCTGGTCGAAGCGGTCATCTCCCGTGCTTTGCTCGTAACTCTTAAAGCAATCCAAAACGTACGCTGTGTGGAAGTTGTCAATCCAGTGCGAATCGGCCGTCTCGGCATAGTACCAGGATGCATCAGGCCTTTGGTATTGAGCCGTGTACTGCATCGCCTGCGCCGCCAACTCTCGGTAGGATTCATTTCCGGTGTGGGAATAAGTACGGGCGAGCAAACTCCCACCAAGGGTGTTGGCGTTGTGAACTTGAGTGTCTTTGATCGGGATGTAGCTAATGCAAATCCCATTTCCATCGCGCAAAGTGCCGAGGTCGTGGACAATGTGCTCGCACGCACTCATGGCGATGTCCAGGTACCGCTCTTTGTGGAAATGATCGTAGGCGTCCAGGAAGGCGTGCCCAATCAGGGCGGTCCACACCACAGTGGGGACGTTTTTGGGCAAATAGAAGCCTCGCGATTGATAGTCGAAATGATTGCCCCAGCATGCTCCGCCGTAGCCCGGCAGTCGGTGATCGATCAGCCACTGCAAGGCAAACTCCGCCTTGCTCGCCCAGACCGGGTCGCCTGTCGCTTTGTGAAGGCGCATGAAACCTCTCGCAAGGAAGCCCATGCCTTTGCTGGAATGTTCTTTTCTGATTCCCAACAGTGGACGCAAATTCACAGGGAACCGTCTTACGCCTTGCAAAAGAACTGTCCGCAAAAATTTGGTCTCGAACGTAAGCGGACGGACAAATCGGGCATTGAGCCCGTCGAATGTGTCGTACCCGCGATAGTCATTCTTTTCGAGCCAGTGGTAGAGTTGCTCGATGGACCTGTAGATCGTTCCCTTTAAAGCAGTGTCCGAGCGCGGGGTCCCGCTTAGTTCACCAACAGATGCCATTGTACTTCCCATTCTTACTTCTCCCTTCGATGATCCGCACGAAATCCACCAGGAATTGACCGTCCTTAAGACGCTCTGGCACTTCGCTGAACTCCGGATCCTTGTTTCCGATCACGACGGTTTGCGCATGGTTCAGCACGGCGCCAATGTCTGGAACCATAAGTTTCGATATGTGCGGAATGTGGTTGAGGATAAAGTCCCGGTTTCCGCCTACCAAACTGGCCAGATTTACGTTTTTGTCATAGATGCGTAAGTCATACCCCTTACCAATCAAACGTTCAATGACCTCGATGAGAGGACTTTCTCGAAGATCGTCTGTTCCAGCTTTGAAGCTGAACCCCAAAATGCCAACTCTTGTTTGGCCTTTTTCCACAATGAGTTGCAGGCCGCGGGAGATCTGCATTTCATTGCTTGGCAGTATGGAGGTGAGAATCGGTAGCTGCAAATCATGCATTTTAGCCTGATAAGCGAGCGCCCGAAGATCCTTGGGCAAACACGATCCTCCAAACGCAAAACCGGGTGTAAGGTATGCAGTGGAAATATTGAGCTTTCGATCCTGACAAAAGATTTTCATCACTCGATGAGCGTCCAGGCCCAGCGATTTACAGACACTGCCGATCTCATTGGCAAAACCGATCTTGAGTGCATGCCAGCTGTTGTCGACGTACTTGACCATCTCAGCCGTCTCTAAATCCGTCCTGATCAATGGCGCGTCCAGCTCTTCGTAGAGCACAACCAGGGTGTCGCCGCTGGCCTGATCCAACTCACCGATGACTGTTTTCGGCGGATTCCTGAAATCTTTCACCGCCGAACCTTCGCGCAGAAATTCGGGATTGTTGCAAATACCGAAGTCAGTCCCGACCTTTTTCCCAGAAAACTCTTCCAATGTTGGAATTACGATCTTGTGCATCGTGCCTGGCAAGATTGTGCTGCGAATCACGACCGTGTGGCGGGTTGTCTTCGTCTTGAGCGCCTGGCCAATCTGTTCGCATATGCGGCGAATATATCTGAGGTCAAGATTGCCGTTTGGTTGGCTTGGCGTACCAACGCAAACGAAAGACAATTCTGTCCCTCGAATGGCTTCTACTGGATCGCTCGTGGCGCGTAACCGGCCATTGCTGGTGGTCGCGGCTATGATCTCAGCGATTTCTACCTCAATGATGGGAGATTGCCCGCGGTTGATCAGGTCGACCTTAGTCGGAAGCGGGTCGACACCGATGACTTCATGTCCATCGCTGGCTAAACATCCCGCCGAAACTGTACCGACATACCCTAGTCCGAAGACGCTGATTCTCAAGATTCGTACCTTTCTCTGGTAGCTTTCAGGCTGAAACTCATGATCTGCTAACGAAGGTTCGAGTGCCTTCTAATTCGCAGATTGCAAGAAGAACTGAAAATGCTTCGATGTTTACAAAAGCTGGGTCATCGTTCATGCCCGCCGGCTTGCGACCGCGGTTCGACAGCAAGGGCAAGTCGACCATCGACCTCGCTCGCGTAAGCAATCCGCGCTCGTTCGCTGCCTTCCCCCTCGATTCGAGTCCCTTCTTTATCCTCGACAATTTTCATTCCTGATCGCTGCCTCCACCACCGATTCACTTCTCCGGGAGTCTCAATCCACACGTCTCTGTCTCGCCGCAGCCCAGCCAAATGAGAGAGCAGTTCTTCGTAAACTTTCCTCTCGGGCGCTCCAATGACGTAGTCTGGATGAATGATGAAACTGAGGAGACCGTGCTTCTCCATAATAAGCTCAATCTGGGTCTTCCACAGATCGATTTTATATTCTTGAAGTATATGAAAAAGCGAGTAATCCTGAATCGTAGTGACCGGCAGTTCGAGCAAATTGCCCATGAAGTATGGCATCACCGTACAACATCCTCCTCGTTGAGGATCCAAGTGGGCCACATTTGGAATGGACATGTCGTAGGAAAAGTCTAAATCCGCAAACCATTCCTCCCGCCGGTAAAGAACGGCCGCACGAAACCCATTAGCACCCCATTTACGCCGGTAGGAATTAATCTTCACGACGCGATCTAGGAATTGCTCACGATTTTTGTACAAGCGACCGTCGTGGTTGAGATCCTGCACAGCCACCTCGAACCCGCGATCGGTGATTGAATTCAAGTAGTCTTGCGTGACTTGATACCTTTGCTCCGGCACGACTTGAAACGATGCCTTGATATCGTAAGCATCGTCAATATCCATTACGGTAGCGCAGAAATCTCTGCCGGCAGTCGTCTCAACATCATGGGTCATGATCGCGGCACTCGAAGCGCCGTCAGGCCAGAACCAAATAAAAGGAATACGCTCCGCTTGCTGCGCTTTTAGCTCGTACATCATCAGGAGCTCAGACAGCTCGTTGACGGTTCGATCAACCGGCCACCTCGGAAACGGAATTTGGTCCCAACCCTTTAGATGCACCCGCTGAAGGTGCTTCCGCACGCTGACGGGTAGGATCGGTCGGACACTGTAGTATGCCGCCGCAAGGATCGATTGTTTTAGGGACCGTTCGTTTCGTCCCGATGACGGGTATTGTTCACGCTGTAAATTTTCGATTATTTCTTGCATGTCAAAGGGTAAAGTGACCGTTCCCCGTTCGACCGTAACTTCCCCAGCAACATCATGTATCGTCCCGACGTGAGAACCGTTCCGACATCCACTAAGCCGTCCATAGCACAGATTGCCCGGGCCGAAACGAAAGTAACCATTTGTCTGCGAGAGCTGTCCCTTAATAGCCAGCTGAGCGTAACGATCCGGACATTTGAAATACTCGAGAAAGGAGTTGTTCATTCGATTGTGTTGAAGGCTTGGACTTCGTTGAGATTGCTCCTTGTCGTCAGAGGAATGCAAAGAACTGAATCCCAACGGGTGCACACTCCTAGAGTTTTGTTGAGGGGGAGTCAGCGGGGCGTAATCAATGTATCGCATATCCCGGCATGCGAGTCAATGGCAACTACGAGCCATATGGAGCGGTCTACACGTTGAGGACTGCTTACGCGGTTGGCGAAGAAACGGCGATCACTCTTCACACAAACAACTCAACTCGGCAGGAGATACCCTACTTTAGGATCCCGCTGGCGTGCTTGCTCTCGCTGTTTTGGGCGTAAGTCATCAGCTCCGTTGCAAGCGCCTCATCGTCCAACTCTTCCGGCTCGTCTACGCCGACAGGACTGCCCGTCGTTGAGAAAGCGAACGGATGCATGACAACTTCTTCAATCACGTTCGCCGGGTTCCCCGGTGGGACGAAAAATAGCATGAAATCGACTCCGCCTGCTCCTAGGAGTTTCTCTCCCAAAGCGCCCGCGTTCAGCCTGGCTTCGCAAATCTCGTTGAGCGTGGGGTTCGTGATTTTTCGAGTGGGCAACAGTTGCTGTTCTTCAGCTTTAGTTGGCAAATCCAATCTTCAATGCGTGCCAACAGTTGTCGACGTACTTCACCATTTCGGCAGTTTCAACACTAGTTCGAATCAGGGGTGCATCGAGCTTTTCATAAAGCTGGGCGAGAAGGCATCCGCTCGGCCGGTCGAGTTCGCCGATCACGGTCTTCGGAGGACCGTAAAAGTCCCTGACAGCCGATCCCTCACGCAGAAACTCAGGATTATGGCAAAGCCCAAAATCGACCCCAGCTTTCTTCTGCGAGGACTCCTCCAGAATGGGTATTACGATGTCCCGCATGGTGCCTGGCAGCACCGTGCTGCGGATGACGACCGTGTGCTTTGAAGACTTGCGTTTGAGAGCATCGCCGATCTGCTCACAAATTCGCCGGATGAAGCGCAAGTCGAGGTTGCCATTCGACTGACTGGGCGTACCCACGCAAACAAAGGACAAATTCGTCTTCTGAATGGCCTCCCCTGGATCGACAACCGCCCGAAGCCGGCCCGACTTGACGTTCGCCGCAATAATTTCGCCGATCTCCTGCTCGATGATCGGGGTGTGGCCCTGGTTTATCAGATCTACCTTCGTCTGGATTGGGTCGACCCCGACCACCTCGTGGCCATCGTTTGCGAGGCAGCCCGCCGAAATGGTTCCTACGTAGCCCAATCCAAAAACGCTAACCTTCATGCTGGCTTTCCTTTCAGATCTGGCAAAATATGCTGGCTCCGCGGAACCAGTCCATTGCTGCTGTGTGGCCTGCTTGGCGCTTGTAGGTCATCTTCTTTTGTAAAACGGGTCACCAGTTGTACACATTGAGGTGTGCGACCATCAGGACAAGTCCACAAAGGTTTTAACCCCCACAGATTGTGTATCTTAAGTGCGTTGACCTGGGTCGCGGGGCGGGGTGGTACCCTGAATTGGTAGCGAGTCCTTCCCCCTATGAAAGTGACGCTCCAAACACCTAGCTTTTTTGACTTTAGACAGGCCGAGTCGTCCAGATACGCCAGCGTCCCGCGACCAAGTCATCAGTGTCGATCTTCCATCGCTGGCGGAACATGAAATCGGCAATCATCTGGGTGCAGTGGATATTGGACATAGGGCGCTGAGGCTGCAGGTAACGCAACAACCGCCTCTTCAGCGAAAGGGCTCCCGGATTCTGGTAGATCGAAATGATGATCTTGCCATCAGGGAGAAGAAATTGAGCATACTTTCGCAGCAGATAAATCGGATCACGCGAGTAGTACAGCACTTCATTGAACACAATGCAATCCCAGCGGTTGCCTTCGGCGACAAAGTCCTCCGCCGTGCTGTGGGCCACATCGCTGTGGCCAACCAGGGCCTTGCCAGAAGGTTCGACACCAAGATAGATAAGGCCCTGTGGCAGAAAACTTCGCAGCACAGCTTCTCCGCAGCCGACGTCCAGCACAAGTCGGCGCGAGAATTTCGTTATCAGTCGCGCAATATGCTCGTACCGCGGGGCTTGCCCAGTGCAAGCCAAACCCTGCCAGTCTCCAAAATCTTCGTTCCAACTCTTCATATCAAGAAGTTATTCCAGAATTACCAACGGTCTGGCAAACAGCGATGAAACCTATATCTGCATTCTGGCGTTCACAGTTGCGAGTTGGGCGACTTGCACAACGGGAGCGAGCGGAAACTGCGAAGTAGGAACGGGCAAATCCTACTCGAGTATTGCCTCGTGTCTGAGCGCCATGGGTGCGGGACAAATGTTCCAAGTTTTGCCTC
>Ga0182015_10002154_pt1 | contig 24488 bp, 17 predicted proteins | sample 712P3MmetaG_FD_120478 | JGI IMG/M metagenome (GOLD analysis project Ga0182015, IMG submission 120478) | Permafrost microbial communities from Stordalen Mire, Sweden - 712P3M metaG | ecosystem: Environmental > Terrestrial > Soil > Wetlands > Permafrost | place: Sweden: Stordalen | collected...
ACGGACCTGACCGCCGACGATTTCAAAGTTTTCGAGGATCACAAGCAGCAGAAAGTGAACAGCTTTTATTTCGGCGCGGATGCGGCCGGGCCCGAAGCCGCGCGGCGCCATTACATGATTCTTTTCTTCGACAATTCCACGATGGATTTCGGCGATCAGGCGCGCGCTCGTAGCGCAGCCGCGAAATTCATAGATTCAAACGCGGGCCCGGATCGTGTGATGGCCATCGTCAACTTTGGCGGCGTTGTTCAAGTGACTCAGAACTTCACTCCTGATGTTGCGAGGCTCAAAGCGGCCGTGTCGGGACTAAAAAGCTCTGCCGTCACCCCGAATGCGCCCGCGACGGATACTTCCGGCGTCTCCGCGACGACCACGCCCGGGCTGACATCCGACACCTCTGGCGGATTCTCCGCCCCGGGTGGGCTCACATCGCTGAGCGGCGAGGAGGCCAACTTTGGCGCCCGCACTGTATTGATCGCGTTGCGCGATCTGGCCAAAGATCTTGCGTCAATTCCCGGAAGAAAGACTCTTGTTTTTTTCACCGCGGGATTTCCGGCTACAGAAGAAATTATGTCGGAACTCACAGCTACGATCGACACATGCAATAAAGCCAACGTCGCGATATATCCGCTGGATGTTCGCGGGCTTGTGGCGCCGGGCGCATCGCTGCGCCGGGATGAACTCGATCGAACCATGCCCACATATGATTCGACGAAACCACGCCAATCGAGCGGATTCACATCGCAACCGACGCTGGTTCTCGCGGCGTACCGCGTCCCTGGTTCACCGATTTGGGCCGCACCTCAGCACGGAGGCGGTGGGACCGGTGGAGGCGGGACGGGTGGAGGCGGGACGGGTGGAGGCGGCGGCCACGGTGGTGGTGGCACCGGCGGTGGTGGTACGGGCGGAGGCGGCACGGGTGGCGGAGGCAAAGGCGGCTCCGGCGGCGGAGGTGGCAAGGGAGGCGCTGGAGGCACAGGAGGAGGAGGACGAGGTGGCGGCGCAGGGAACCCCGGCTCGCCCCTGGTTAATCAGCCGCGATCTATCGTGCCGTCGTTTCCAAATTTGCCGAGCAATAATCAGCAGGTTCTGTGGATGCTCGCCGAAGGCACGGGCGGATTTCCGATTCTAAACACAAACGACCTGCTCTCGGGTCTCGACAAAATTGCGCGCGACCAGAGTGCCTACTATCTTCTGGGTTACGCGCCGGAGGAATCTGCGGACGGATCCTGCCACACACTGAAAGTGAAAGTGGATCGCGGCGGAACGAATGTGCGGTCTCGCAGCGGCTACTGCAACGTGAAGCCTGCCGACGTCCTCGCAGGCCGGCCGGCGGAAAAGGCGCTCGAAGCGCGCGCGAGCGGTTCGGTTCCCGGCAATATCGGAGGAACGCTCGAAGCGCCATTTTTCTATACGGCGCCCAACGCTGCGCGAGTGGATCTCTCTATGAATATCGTGTCTTCATCGGTCGAGTTTGCGAAAGCGAAAGGTCGATTTCATTCCGACGTCAACATCCTTGGAATCGCCTACAAGCCGGACGGCACAGTAGGCGCGCGTTTCAGCGATGCTGTAACTCTGGATTTCGACAAAGACGAATTGAAACATTTCACCGACGCGCCCTGGTATTACCAGAATCAATTCACGCTTGCGCCGGGCCAGTATCGCTTGACGATTGCTCTATCTTCCGGGGGGCAGAGTTTCGGAAAGTACGAAATGCCGCTTTCGATCGAGCCGTACGACGGCAAGAAATTCACTCTCAGCGGACTGGCGCTGAGTAATACCGTGCAGAAAGTGGCCGATTCGGGCACCGATCTCGACGCGGTGCTTATGGAAGATCGAACGCCGCTGATCGTGAGGGATTACGAAATCGTGCCGTCCGGCAGCAATCATTTCAAGAAGACGGACAAAACTGTGATTTATACGCAAATTTACGAACCGCGCTTGTCGGCTGCGAATCCACCCGCCGTGCGAATCGGCTATCGTATCGTTGATCCGAAAACCGGGAAGCAAATGATGGCGTCTGGCGCAATCGAAACCGACACATTTATCGTGAAAGGAAGTCCGGTGATTGCGATGGGCTTGAAAGTTCCATTCGATGACCTGCCGCCGGGTTCTTATCGTTTGGATATGCAGGCTGGCGAAGTTGGAGGAGAGCGCACTCCGGTCCGCTCAGTCAATTTCGTCGTCGAGTAGGCGCCAATAGAAATCCGAGCGGCGCGGTTTTATTCCGTGGCGTTCCTCCGTCAAGATGAAAATTTCCGGGTACTGTCCTTCCGCACAAAGAGTGGCCCGTTTGGCCAGTTCGCTCGCCTGACCTCCTCCTGCACCACAGGGTAATAGACTCCCCGGTACTCATAAACTAGGATGCGCTGCAACGACGGGCCCACCTTCCAGGTCCGGCGCGAAAAGAAATACAGGTTTCAAAGTTCGCGCGGTTTGGGAGGGCAGTTTGGCCCGTTTGATGTGAGCCCACTACCCGGCTTCAGGCCCACAGGCAAACCAGCCTGCCACAGAGAAGTTCACAGAGGCATTGACTAACTAACCCGGCACGGAGCCGTGTTCCCCCTGTAACGGTGTCATTTCGGAGAGAGGGCGGACTTGACCCGAAACGGAGCAACCGAAGCGCACTGCAGCCAACGAAATAAAGTGTGTCGTAGATGTGCCGAAATATCTTCTACAGGAGGGCGGACATGAAAAATTCCTCGTTTGTGCTGGCAGCACTGGCTCTGCTGCTAGCTACAGTTTCAACTACGTACAGCCAGCAAGGACGACAAGGTAATCCCGGCCAAAAGGGACAGCAGGGAGCGCAAGATCCTGGCCCGCGCGGCGCGCCAATTGGCGCCGGTCTGCCGGTGCAGGGATTATCCACTGAAGAAGTAGATTATTTCACTAACGGATCGAACCGTTTTCAGGCGGTGGAAACTGTGCCGACCGGTTTGGGTCCGGGCTTCAATATGAATTCATGCTCGGGATGCCACGCGCAGCCGGCAGTCGGGGGATCAAGTCCGAGTGCAACAGCCTATCCGAATCTTGGACCAAACCCGCAGATCGCCGTAGCGACTCTTGATGACGCGACCAACGCGATTCCATCGTTTATCACCGCCGATGGCCCTGTTCGTGAAGCGCGCTTCATCTACACCACCAATCCGAACGGGAGTCTCACCAATACTCCTGATGGAGGTGTCCACGATGTTTTTACGATTGCCGGCCGCGGAGACGCCCAAAGTTGCCAGCTTCAGCAACCTAATTTCGAGCAGGCACAGGCCCAGGGAAACGTAATCTTCAGGATTCCCACGCCGCTCTTCGGGCTGGGCATGATCGAAGCGATTTCGGACGAAACGATCATGTACAACGCGCAGGTAAACGCGTCCCTGAAACAGCGGCTGGGGATTTCTGGCCAACCAAACCGGAATGGAAACGACGGAACGATTTCCAGATTCGGTTGGAAAGCTCAGAACAAGTCGCTGAATCTCTTTGCCGGCGAAGCCTACAACGTCGAGATGGGAGTTACGAACGAATTGTTTCCTGACGAGCGAGGCTATCCGCCAAATCCTGTTCCGCAAAGCTGCTTGCTGAACGTCACGCCGGAGGACGGGACGAATTTCCTCGCGCCCGGCAGCGATTCCGCCGCCGTTCCGAGCGACATCGTCATGTTCGCAACATTCATGCGGATGCTCGATCAACCCGCGCCTGCGTGCACGGGCACTGGTTGCTCTCAGTCCGTTCAGAATGGCGCCCAGGTTTTTTCCGCGGTCGGGTGCGCGCTGTGCCATACGCCAAGCATGCAGACAGGGCCGTCGTATTACGCGCCTGCCGGGCTTAGTAATGTAACTGCAAATCTGTTCTCGGATTTACTCGTTCACAATATGGGCACCGGACTTGCCGACGGCGTCAGTCAGGGCACGGCCGGACCGTCGCAATTCCGCACAGCTCCGTTGTGGGGAGTTGGCCAGCGAGTTTTCTTCCTGCATGACGGCCGCACAGCTGACTTGCAGCAGGCAATTCTCGCTCATGCAAGTTCGGGCTCCGAAGCGAACGGGGTAATCGGCCAGTTTCGCGGGCTCACGCAAAATCAAAAGCAGGACTTGCTGAACTTCCTGCGGTCCCTGTAAACCGCTGGCGGGGTGCCGCTAAGTATTCGCTGCACCCCGCTAGCACCACAAGCTTGCCAGCACTACAACCCCGCTAATACGGCCTCGCTACCACTACGACTTCGCCTGTATGGCGACCTCGCTTACAATAATGTCGAGAAACGCTGAGATTGCCGCAGCTTTCGGAACGAAAAATATCTGGGCCGTTCATATTGGGAACTCGGATCGATCCACAACATCAGGCGCTGTTGGAACTCTCAAATGTGACCGTGATGCGCGGCGCTCGCACAGCGCTCCACGACATCACACTTCGCATTGCCGCGGGCGAACATGTCTGCATTCTGGGTCCGAACGGATGCGGAAAATCCACGCTAATCAAAACCATCACGCGAGAATGCTATCCGCTGGCGACTGAAAAATCGCGGATTCTGATCCTCGGCAAGGCGCAATGGGATATTTTCGAGCTGCGCTCGCTGCTGGGAATTGTCTCGCCCGACCTTTTGGCGTCGTGCACAACGGATGCGACTGGCCTCGACGTCGTGCTCTCGGGTTTCTTCAGCAGCATTCGAATTTTCACTCATCATCAAATCGAACCGGAACTTATCGCTCGCGCGCAATCGGCGCTGGCACGCTTAAATGCCTCGCACCTGGCCGCGAGGCCTGTCGCTGAATTATCGTCGGGAGAAGCAAAGCGAGTACTGCTCGCGCGTGCGCTAGTCCACGATCCGAAAACACTGCTGTTCGATGAGCCCGGAACGGCGCTGGACATAGAAGCGCAGCGCCATCTTCAGGAAACCATGAGAAGTTTGGCACGGCAGGGATTGGTATCCTGCTCGTCACTCACCATATTTCGGACATCATTCCGGAGATTGATCGAATCATTTTCCTGCGTGAAGGACGAATCCTCGCCGACGGGAGCAAGAGCGAACTACTCACCGAAAAGCGCCTAGCTGATCTCTTCGGCGTCGCAGTAAAAATCGCTCGCCAGGACGGTTTCTTCCATCTCTGGTGACCCCGCAATCGCGGCGTCCGAGGGTCAACCTGGGTCATGCGGACTCGGTGGGAACCCCTGCCCACCATCTTCGAGTGGGCCTCTCGCGTGCCTTTAGGTGGGAGCCCCCTGCTTCAGCAGGGGGAGCTGGACTTCAGTCCAGCGAAAGAAAACCTCGTCCTCAACGGGCTTCAGCCCTGGGCGCCTCTAAATAATTTGCCCTCAATCCGTCCTGCGCTACTCGCACAACGCCGCAGCCCCCGCAATTCCAGAATCGCCCGCGTAGCGCGCGTGCACGATGGGGATTTCTAGCGGCCACGGATTGACGCACCACGCCGGCAATTTCTCATTGATGCGGCCAAAGAACGGCGCCAGCATCGTCGCCACCCCTCCGCCAATTACAATAATCTCCGGCTCGAGCAGGTCAATGATGTTTCCGATCCAGACTGTCAGCAGGTCAGCCGTGTCTTCGAGCGTCGCTATGGCGATTGGATCGCCGGCGGCGAAGGCTTCGCCCACCATTTCGCTGGTGACGGCGCGCACGTCCTCGTGCGCCAGGCGCAACAGCTTGGATTCTCGCGGATTGCTCGCAAGCAATTTTTCGCGCGCGCGTTCGGCAATTGCCGGGCCCGCTGCCAGCGCCTCGATGCAGCCGAGCTTGCCGCATGCGCATCTCGGTCCTCGATAGTCAATGCTGACGTGGCCGCCTTCACCAGCGGCGCCGGTGCGTCCATGATAAATCTTGCCGTCCAAAATCATGCCCGTGCCGATTCCTGTTCCGAGCGTCGCGTAGAACACGATTCGATATCCGCGCCCCGCGCCCCAGCGCACTTCCGCGAGCGCGGCAGCCTTGGCATCATTTTCGAGGCACACCGGCAAGCCGTACGCCCGCTGAATTTCTTCCACGAGCGGATAATTTCTCCAACAAGGGACGTTCGGCGGATTAATAATGATGCCTTTGATAGGATCGAGCGGGCCGGGAGCGCAAAGGCCGATGCGGGAAATATCCGGACGCGCGTCCGGTCTTGCTTCGAAAACAGCATCAATCGCCGATTTCACGGCGGCGAACCCGTCGGCGGCCGTGCCTTTCGCGGCCATGGGCTTACGCAACTGGAACACGATCTCGCCTTGTTCGTTCACAAGTCCGGCGGCGACCTTCGTACCGCCGATATCCACACCAATCACGTAGCGAGGCACGTTCCCAACTTTCACAATGCGAATCGCGGCGGCGATGAATTATTCGACCGCCAGGTAGGCATATCGTAGCAGAAACAGCACGGTCAGAATCCAGATCAGTGGACTGATTTCGCGATGCTTTCCCGCGCCGATTTTCAAGAATGTGAAGGAAATCAAGCCGAGGCTCAAGCCAGTGGCTACGCTAAATGTAAGTGGCGTGGCTAACACGGTGAGAAACGCTGGAAATGCGTCGCTGAAATCGTCCCAATGTACCTTGGCGATGGATTCGCACATGAGCGAGCCGACGAGTATGAGCGCGGGGGCGGTCGCGTAGCTGGGAATCGCCGTAAGCAGAGGCGCGCAGAAGAGCGCCGCGCAAAAAAGAGCGGCGATGAGCAGATTTCCCAAGCCCGTGCGTGCTCCCGCCGCGACGCCCGCGGCGCTTTCGATGTAACTTGTGACGGTGGACGTTCCCGTCGCCGCGCCGAAAATTGTGCCGATGGCATCCGCGAGCAACGCGCGGCTCGCGCGCGGCAGCTTGCCATCGCGCAGAAATTTTCCTTGCTCGCACACGCCCACAAGCGTTCCGACGTTGTCAAAGAGATCCACAAAAAAGAAAACGAAAATCAGCTCGACCAATCCAATGCGCGCCGCTCCGCCGAGATTGAGCTTGAGCAGCGTGCCTCCGGGGTGCGGAAGCGAGAAGATGTGCGACGGGCATTGGCTGAGCCCGCGCAGAAGACCGGCCAGAGTCGTGACGACGATGCCGATTAGAATTGCGCCCCCGATTCGGCGCGCCATCAGAATCGCGGTGAGAATCAATCCAAACGCTGCAATCTGAACTGCAGGGTCTCCGAAATTGCCCAGCGTGACGAACGTGGCGGGGCTTGCGACGATTATCTTTGCGTTTCGCATTCCGACGAATGCGATGAATAAACCGATCCCCGCTGCTGTCCCGTGCTTCAAACAGTCTGGAATCCCGTTCACGATTTGCTCGCGAACGTTGGTCAGCGTCAGGATCAGAAAGAGGCATCCGGAAATGAATACGACGCCCAGCGCCGTCTGCCAGGGAACCCCACGGCCGAGCACGATCGTATAGGTGAAATAAGCATTAAGGGACATTCCGGGCGCGAGCGCAATTGGGTAATTCGCCCAGACGCCCATCACCAGCGTGGCGACAGCCGCCGAAATGCACGTCGCGAACAGAACTCCTTCGATCGGCATCCCGGCGTCGGCCAACATGCGCGGATTGACGACGATGATGTAGGCCATCGTCATGAACGTGGTCAATCCGGCGAGCAACTCGCGGCGGATGGTGGTCTGATTTTCAGTGAGCTTGAAGATCCGTTCGAGCAATCATTCGCTCCAGTTGCCGCCTAAAAAAAGTGGCCCATGATATGCCGCGCACGATGTTGCGTCAACGATGGCGGGTTGAGGGTGCCCCATCCTTGCGAAGCAAGGGTGGGCCTCGCTTTGCCTCGATTCGAATTCCAAAACTACGCAAGAAGATTTATGCCCGTCTTGCATGCGCTCGCGCCAAAATCCTTACAACTTTCTCGTTTGACGACCCGCCAACCGCCTGCTACGGTGGTTGCCAACTATGACTTCAGAATGTAGTTACGAAGCAGTAATACGACTAGACGCGGCAGTGTGTCCATGCCCGCGCTCGTTCGTCATCAGTCAACTTTTTCCCCCGAAGCCGCTTAAGCAGCCGAACAAGTCACCCGCTGTTGTTTTTCTAATCGATACACTAAAACGATTAGAAATGCCCGTAATCCACAGAAAACAAAACTCGGAGCCCATTTCTAATCGCTACAACAACACTACCCCCGCGGACTCAAGGCAACGATGCACTCGTAGCGCCGGCATCTTGCCGGTGATTTTCCGTCCCGCCGCCGCTTCAAAAATTCGTCTGCAACATTGTGCAGTATGTAGTGCCGGACCGGGTTTCGTCCGGCATCGAGGCGCCAAGCGAAATTCGCGCTACGCTTGAGCCAAACCGAATCGCGTGGATGTACAACGATCGCCGAATTCGCCTCAATATTTCTCGACACACCAAATTATTAGAAACAATGCTAAATCCAACAAAACAAACAATCGAGCCGCCAATATCTCGACACAAAATCGGGGGTCCCCCGGATGCGATTTAGATCGCAAATCGCACGCCAGCGCTCACTGGCGCATGAAACCCTGATAGCACTCGTCTCGTCACTCTGTTGCGCGGCGATGTTGGTCAGCCTCGCGAGATATGAGATTCTCGCGAAAGCGCCGCACCGTGCGTACTCACGTGCTACCGATTCTATGGAGCCAATGGAAACTACACTTCAAACCGGCGAAGCGTACGCGATAAAAACTGATGAATTGACGCGAAAATTTGACGAGATGACCGCTGTGGATGCGCTGAACCTGCGTATTTCGAGTGGAAAGATTTTCGGCCTTCTCGGACCAAACGGCGCGGGGAAGAGCACCACGATCAAAATGCTCACGACGCTGCTCGAGCCAACCTCGGGCACGGCGAGCGTCGCAGGCTTCGACATCGTGGAAGCGCCGGCACAGGTGCGCAGACATATCGGCTACGTGCCGCAACTGCTCTCCGCCGATGGCGGGCTGACTGGATTTGAGAATTTGATGCTGTCCGCGAAGCTCTACGGCATGAATCGATCCGAGCGAAAAGGCCGAATTGCCGAAGCGCTGGAATTCATGGGCCTGACCGAATCCGGCAAGCGGCTAGTGAAGACTTACTCGGGCGGAATGATTCGGCGGCTCGAACTGGCGCAGGCCATGCTGCACCGTCCCACGGTGATGTTTCTCGACGAGCCAACGATTGGACTCGATCCTGTGGCGAGACACGCGGTGTGGGACCGCCTGAAAGATTTGCAACGCGAATCGCAAATGACGGTCCTGATTACAACGCATGACATGGACGAAGCGGATGAGCTTTGCGATGAGTTGGCGATCCTGCATCAGGGGAAGGTCGCGGCCGTCGGAGAACCAGACGCGCTGAAAGCAAAGTTAGGTCCTGATGCCACGCTCGATGATGTCTTCGCGCATTTCAGCGGAGGCTCGATTCAGGAAGGAGGCAGTTACCGTGACGTCCGCCAGGCTCGACGCACAGCCAGCCGCTTGGGCTGAATCATCCGCGCTTGCGGGTTTGTTCACGCAGACCGCCGCGATCGCGGAAGTGGAGCTCAAGAAAGTCTTGCGCGATCCCACCGAATTGTTCACGCGGGCAGTGCAGCCCGTTCTCTGGCTCGTTGTGTTCGGTCAGGTATTCAGCCGCGTTCGCGGGATTCCGACGGGCAACGTAAGCTACCTCGCATTCATGACGCCCGGAATTTTGGCGCAGAGCGTCTTGTTCGCGGCGATTTTTTACGGCATTGCGATTATCTGGGAGCGCGATCTAGGAATCGTGCATAAGCTGCTCGTAAGCCCGGCGAATCGCGCGTCGTTTGTGTTGGGGAAGGCGATCTCTTCGGGATTCCGCGGAGGCATCCAGACCGTGATTATTTACTTGATCGCGCTTGCGCTCGGAATCGGCATTCGCTGGAGCCCATTGAATATCGTGGGCGTATTTTTCGGCGTGGCGCTGGGCTCGGCGATCTTCGCCACGTTTTCTCTGATCATTGCCTGCGTCGTGAAATCGCGCGAACGGTTCATGGGCATCGGGCAGCTTATGACCATGCCGCTGTTCTTTGCAAGTAACGCGATTTATCCGTTGTCGCTGATGCCGAGATGGCTGCGAGTAATCGCGCTCATCAATCCGCTCACATATTTGGTTGATGCGCTTCGCGGGCTGATGATTCAAGGCGGCGAGAGCATACATAGCCTGCCTGCCGACTTCGGAGTCATGGCAGTAATATTCGTTATTCTTGCAACCATTGCGTCGCGGCTCTATCCAACTCTTGTACGCTGATGCGGAGCCGTTAACTATTTGAAACGGCGGGGCTAGACAGTGCCGGCCGGAATCGTGCGATACTGACTTCGCCCGGCCAAGGGGGGTTGTGTGGCCAAGAAATTGAGTGGTGTAGTTCGCGTTTTGGTGATTTCTTTCGCCTTGCTGGCAGTTTTCGCGCAAGCTTCCCACGCACAGAATCAAGTGATGGGCGAGGTTCGCTTTGAAGCGGCATCGAAGGTGGAGAAAACTTCCGGCGTCTGGATTGACGGTCAATACGTTGGATATCTGAACGAGCTGAAGGGCGACAAGAAAGTCCTTCTGCTGCCGGGTGAGCATACCGTCGCCGCGCGCGCGTCAGGCTACCAGGAATCCGAAGCCAAGATCGTTGTCGAGCCGGGACAAATTCAGATTTTGCACGTCAAGTTGGACCGCGATCCTCGCGTGCAGTATTCGTCCGTCACCGCGGAAGTGAAGCTGTCGGTCGCGCCCGATCGCGCTGCTGTGTTCGTTGATGATGCCTACGTCGGTCACGTCAGCGAATTCCAGGGCGTTGGCCGGGCGATGCTCCTCAGCCCGGGGAAGCACCACATCAAGATCGCTCTAACCGGGTTTCAGCCGTTTGAAACCGAAGTTGACCTTCAACCGAAACAGAAGTTTGAGGTCAAGACGGACCTGGTCAAGGGCAACATCACCGATTCGCTGGTGAAAGGGTCGAAATAAGCTCGGCTTTCGGGGTCTTCTGCGAAGGATTTGGGTCGGCGCGTAATTCGTGAGCCGGGAAAGAGCCCTTTGCTCACGTTGACCTGTCGCGCCATAGTTTGGCGACTCCACGAATAGTCTGGCCAGACTCCGCTGACTTGCCGAGGTGAGAATGATCGCTAAGGCAGGGTGCGGCAAACGCGTCGCGCTTTCCTTACTTCTTCTGGATCTTTCGGTGTATGTCGGGCCAGAATTCCTTTAGTTCATTGCCCAGGGCATCCACAGCCAGCTGGGTACTCCAATTCGAAAGGCTGCTTGAGACGCTCCGGTCTTGGGCCGGATAGTAAAGCGTCGAAATTCCGGTAGCTGCCCCATTGCCGAGGAATTCGGAAAAGTTAAATGTGTGACCGCCGGAATCCTTGCGAGCGACGACAATGCGGCTTAAAGCGTAACCGAAGCGATGAGCAAATCTCCCCTTGCCTAGCTGGAAATACCGGGGATCGGTTCGCAAGAGAGATGGAAAAACCCCGCCGACCATTATGTTGCCAATCGCCTGGTCAGCGAATCCTGCCGCGTATCTCTTTCCAAAACCCGCCGCACCCTGTCCAAAGGCTGGGCTCGAGTTATCCGCCTGTCGAATGCCGGCTAATACGCCGACAATGACAAATTCATAGGGGTCAAACGTGCCTTCGGCGGTGATTTTGAATTTCTGTCCCGGCGTGAGCGGCTTGACCTGAGTCTCGTTCTGGACCGTCAGGTAATTTGGCATCACGTAGAACATCCGATCATCTTTTTTAGGTGCTTGATTTTGGGTCTGCGCCGGGGGCGCCGCGGGAGCTTGGTTCTGCGGCGGTGGCTGAATCGCCGGCGGAGCCTGGCCTTGCGGTGCGGCATCGGTCGTTGCCGGAGGCGGGTTTTGTGGCGACGTCTGGGCGTTCGCGGCAATCGCCACGAACCCCAGGATAGCAATCGCACAAATCATCTTTCGAATGGTTCTAGAAATCAAAATTCCTCCGCCGGCAGTTCTGTGGCCTAGGGCGTTCGCGCGTTTGAGCGCCAATTAAGTTTACTCGAAATGGCCAATTCGCCTGAGTGCATTTCAACCGGCGCTTTCGCAGGGACGAACGCCGACAAGAGTTGGTACCTGAATGGGTACTTCTTACAGTCAAAAACTAGAACCTAATTGAACCTTACCGTCCTTCGATCTCTGGCCAATACTCTCTGACGGACTTATCAAGTTTGATGAAGACGATTCGAGTATTGGTTGCCAATCGTCCGCGCCTGATGCGCGACCTTGTTATGGCTACGATTGCGGACGAACCAAATATCGAAATCGTTGGCGAGATTCAAGATGGCGGAGAAATCGAAGCGCTCGTTGATGACATGGATCCCGACGTTTTGATCGTGGCGCTTGAGGAGGCTGACCGCTTGCCGATGGAGTGCTACACAATTTTCCAAAAGCATCCCGACCTGCGAATTATTGCGATTGCCGCGGATCGCGAGAGTTCGCTCTACTGCTGGGCCTCTCTCAACATTCACTCGACGCACATCGAAGTTTCCGAGAACGGAATCCGCAATGCGCTGTGCGGTCGAACGCAATTCGTAGGAGATTAGCCGTGACGCGTGCTCCTGAAAATTCGATTGCCGGATACCTCGCGTTACATTTGTCTCTCAATTCCATTTGCCGTTTTGCCGTATCCCGCGATGTCGCGGTGTTGGCGTTGTTTGTGGCGGCGTTGTTTCCAAGCCTTTCGTTTGCGCAGGGAGCGCCACCTCGTGGCACGAGGACTGCGAGTGCCTCCGATTTGTCGAAGGAAAATCAGAGCCTTGTCGCCGCAGGAGAGGAGGACATTGAAAACATTCTGCGGACCAATCCGGGTCTGATGATCGAGTTGAAGCATTGGGTGGCTCGCGAGGCCACCGAGCAGGGACAGCTCATCAGCGAATCCGACCTATCCGATCTGACGATTCGGGTGCGTCTGCACGAGGACGCGAAGTTTCGCTCGGTGGCAACTGAACTTTTGCAAAGCTACGGGTACCTTACGCCTAAAGTTGATCCCAATTCGCAATTGGCCCGCGAAGACGAGCTGATTCTCGAAGAGCGGAGCAAGTTGTTCGTGGTTGAAAGCACGCGCGACTCGGGCGAGCGTACGGACGAGACGCCGGCGCTTCCGCCTGATTCGCTTCCTGTAAAGCCAAGGAGTTCAGAAGGTTCTCAAAGGCCAAACGCTGGCTCAGTTGAAACTACGTCGAACCATTCTCCGGTGGATGATGAATCGGCGCGGGAATTTTGGCCGGGAACCGGGTCGAGTTCGAGTTCGCCCACGCTGCAGTCGGCATCGATGCCGCTTCCCGAAGACGCTCGCGGCGGAAGTCTTCTGCCGAGCGGGACTAATCTTCCCGCCCGTCGGGCAGAGTCGCCGAGTGATGTTCCACCGGAATTGCAACCGGAGCGTTCAGACGCGGAGCCGTCCGCGGGAGGGAAGACAGCGCAGATCCCAGAGGAATCGGCAGAATACGATTCACCGCGATATCGCGCCGTGGAGATGAAGCGGGGCGTTGATTTCAATGCACACGGGATGGTGGCAACGCGCGATCCCTATTCTGATATTCCTTCGCTTCGCGAAATGTATATGCAGGCGTCGCCGGAACTGGGCACGGTTAGACGATTTGGAATTGATGTCTTCCAACATCGTTCGCAGGACTCTCAAAACATTCCGATGGATCTTCCTGTGGGGCCGGAATACGTGGTCGGTCCTGGCGACAGCCTGTCGATTGATCTGTGGGGCGGCGTCTCGCAACGACTCTATCGCGCAGTGGACCGCGAAGGCCGTATCAGTTTGCCGGAAGTGGGCCCTGTGCTGGTGAGCGGGAAATCGCTTGGGGAAGTGCAGCAGACCGTGCAGCAAGTGCTGCGCACACAATTCCGCGAGGTTTCAGCCGACGTATCGCTGGCGCGGCTGCGTACGGTGCGCGTATACGTTGTGGGCGACGTCGAGCATCCCGGCGCCTACGACGTCAGCTCGCTTTCAACGCCCCTCAATGCGCTTTTTCTTGCCGGCGGGCCAACCGAGCGCGGCTCGCTTCGAATTGTCAAACATTATCGCGGACAAGAACTCGTCGAGGACGTTGATCTCTACGCGTTGCTCTTGCACGGCATGAAATCCGATTTGGCGCGGCTGGAGAACGGGGACACCGTTCTGGTGCCACCCATCGGCGCGGGAGTGACTGTCGAAGGCATGGTACGCCGCCCGGCGATTTACGAATTAAGAGCGGAGAAGAACCTTGCGGACGTCCTGCAACTCGCGGGGGGAATCTTGCCGGCCGCAACGCTCGACCACATCGAAATCGAACGCCTCGTGGATCATGCGAAGCGAACGATGGTGAGCCTGTCCGTCTCGGAGGTCGAGGGCGCGAATGGCGCACAAAAACAACTCGAGTCGTTTGCGGTTCAAGACAAGGACATCATTCGATTGTTTCCCATTGCTTCCTACAATCAGGAAGCTGTCTATCTCGAAGGCCACGTGCTGCGCCCGGGCCGCTACGCCTACCGCGACGGCATGAAATTCTCAGACGTAGTGACGGCCTATTCCGACCTGATGCCTGAACCCGCCGAGAAATACGCGGAGATCATCCGCTTAAACCCTCCTGATTACCGGCCGAGCGTCGAGAGCTTCAGTCTCGGCGACATTTTGGCGAATCGCGCGGCAGCGCCTGTTCTTAAACCAATGGATACAATTCGAATCTTTGGCAAATACGATTTTGAGAGCGCGCCGACGGTTTCGGTGTGGGGCGAAGTACGCCGGCCAGGGTCGTACCGCACTTCGGGCGAAATTCATTTGAGCGATGCGCTGCACGTCGCGGGCGGAACCACGCCGGACGCACTCATGAGCACGGCGCAAATTTTTCGCACGCAGGCTGACAGCACGCTCAAGGTTTTTAGCGCGGATCTGCAACAGGCGCTCTCAGGAGATGCCAAAGCAAACATCGCGCTTCAGCCTCGCGACCGAATCGTGGTGCATCGCAATCCCGCGAAGGTTGACCCTCCGGTGGTTTACGTGAAGGGTGAAATCTCCTCGCCGGGGCGCTATCCGCTCACAACGGGAATGCGAGTCTCGGACTTAATTCGCGTTGGCGGAGGCCTGCGCCGCAGCGCGGATCCAGAAATCGCGAGCCTGACTGAATTTCGTGCAGCCGGTGCGGCAGAGGTTGTTGGCGACGAGCGTTCGGTACACATCGCGGCGGTGCTTGCGGGAGATTTCGATCGCGACCTCGCATTGCGGGATGGCGATACGCTGACAATCCGCAAGATCAGCGGCTGGGACGATCGCGGCGCTTCCATCAGCGTTCGCGGCGAAGTGCGCCATCCGGGCACATTTGGGATCGAACCCGGCGAGAGATTGAGCTCGGTCATCGAGCGCGCCGGGGGATTTAGTTCGAGTGCTTATCCCTATGGCGCTGTATTTCAGCGGTTTGAAGTGCGCGATCAGGAGGAACGCAGCCAGCGGTCGCTCATCCAGCGGGTGCAGGAAGAGCAGCAGTCGCTCAATCAGCTTCCAGACGGCGACACCAATCAGAAAACGGCAAAACTGGCGGCCATCGCGCAATGGCAGCACGTTCTCGATAATCTCGAGAGCAATCCTCCCATCGGACGCCTGGTGATCCACATCAATTCGAATATTGGTGCGTGGCGCAACACAACCGAAGACATCACGGTGCGCGCCGGCGATGTCCTGATCGTTCCGAAAGCGCCAAACTTCGTCCTGGTGTCCGGCCAGGTCTACAACCCTACAGCCATCGCATACCGCCCCGGCAGAAGCGCGAGATGGTATCTCAACCAAGGAGGAGGTCCGACGCATATCGCCGACAAGAAGGCCATTTTTGTGATTCGCGCCGACGGTGCGGTCTTGGGTTCGCAAGGGTCTGATTCTCTTTGGAAGGGTGATGCGCTTCGAACATCGCTTCAGCCCGGGGACACCGTGGTCGTCCCGGAGAAAGCGGTAGGGAGAAGCATCGCGTGGCAGACCGTTTTTCTGGCAGGGCAAGTGGCTTCATCGGTCGTGTCCGCGGCTTTCATTGCCGCGCATTAGTGATGGACGCGCGCATGCCGTGGCGAGTGCGGGGACTGAGCAGGCCGTTACTTTTGGCCATCGCACTGTCCTGCGTGCCCGGCGGCTTGAAAGCTCAGGAACGATCAACGGAAACGGTGCCAGTGGCTGACTCGCAGACGGAGCCAAGAGAAGCAACGGCGGAGACGCAACAGTTGGTCGCGCAAGATTCGAAAGCCCGCAACGACGAGTACAGCAACGCGTTGGGAACTCAATTCGTGAAACATCTTTGGTCGGATCAAATCGATATCTGGACAAGCCCAAGCCGGCTTCACTGGGAGGAGGACGGCCAGTGGCTCGTTCCGTTTGCGGCAGTGACGGGAGGGTTTTTCGCGACGGATCGAGCTTCCGAACGAGCCATCTCAAGCGCACCGGCAAGGCTCAATCGGTATCGCAATTTGTCGAATGATGGCCTCGCGGCGCTGATTGCCGCCGGTGGCGGCGTTTACCTCTGGGGTTATGTTGCTCGTGATGCGCAGATGCGAGAAGCGGGCGTCCTCAGCGCGGAAGCCATGTTGGACAGCCTCGCGGTGAGCACAGCCGGCGAGTACTCGCTTGGCCGGGAACGCCCGTACGAAGACGCGGCGAGTGGTAAATTTTTTGGCGGCGGCACGTCGTTCCCATCAAACCATGCTGCGGTCGCGTGGTCCGCCGCCAGTGTTCTGGCACATGAATATCCAGGGCCGTTGACAGAATTTCTTGCGTATGGAACGGCGACGGCGATCAGCGCGTCGCGGGTGCTCGGCAAAGAGCATTTTCCTTCGGATGTCTTCGTTGGCAGCGCGATGGGATGGTTGATTGGCCGGGAAGTCTATCGCAAGCATCATTCGAGGGAAATTGACAGCGGTGGCGGCTGGGAAAGTTTGTCGGGTGACGAGGAAGGCGAGCAGCCACGCGACACGCGCAACATGGGCTCGCCATTTGTTCCGCTGGATAGCTGGGTATATCCCGCCCTCGAAAAACTCGCCGCGCTCGGTTATGCCAGCACGGCGATGGAAGGCCTTCGCCCGTGGACGCGAATTGAGTGCGCGCGGATTGTGAATGAGTCGAACGACACATTCGACGGCGGCGAGAGCCCGAATAGAATGGTGTCTGATCTGAAATCTCGTCTCGAGCAGGAATTTTCCTACGAGATCACGTTGCTTGCAGGAAACCGCAATCTCACCGCAAACATTGAATCGATCTATACGCGTGCTGTCTCAATCAGCGGCCCGCCACTGACGGACAGTTTTCATTTCGGGCAAACAATTTCGTACGACTTCGGCCGGCCGTTCGAGCGCGGAACCAACGTTCAAGATGGGGGCTCGTTCAGCGCATCGGCGGGGCCGGTGACGTTCTACATGCGCGCAGAATATCAGCACGCGCCGTCAGCTCCGGCGCCCTCTCCCGCAGTGATTAACCTGATCGCGCAGAGCGACCTGGTAGCGGCTCCGCCCGACGTGCCGGTTGCCGCAATCAACCGTCTTGAACTGCTTGACACCTACCTAGCCGTGAATCTCGGCAACTGGGAGATATCACTCGGAAGGCAAAGTCTAGAATGGGGGCCGGGTCCGGGCGGCTCGCTGCTGTGGAGCAACAACATCGAGCCGGCCGATATGGTGCGCTTCGTAAACCCGGAACCGTTCGAACTGCCCGGCTTTTTGCGATTTCTAGGAGCCGCGCGGCTCGATCAGTTTTTCGGACGCCTCGAAGGACATCATTACATTACCCGTCCATTCATGATGGGACAGAAAATCAATTTCAAGCCGCTGCCCTCAATAGAAATTGGATTTGGGCGAACTCTGGAGATAGGCGGGAAAGGGCCGGGCGCAGACCCGATCACATCCACGAACGTGCTTTATGGTTTTTTTGGCCAGGTTCGCTCCGTTTATGACCACATCCCTGGCCACACGCAGTCGGAAATGGATTGGACGTTTTACGTTCCCAGGGTACGCAACTACATCGTGTTTTATGGGGACGTGTATGCTGCCGACGATTTCATTCCGTGGCAGAATCCGCCCAAGAATCCCTTCCGGCCCGGCATTTACATCACGCATTTTCCGAAGCTTCCCAAACTTGACCTGTATATCGAAGCTGCTTCAACAGAATCGTCGGGTTGGAATGAGGGCAATCACGGCAATCTCAATTACTGGAATTACACCTATCGCGATGGCTCGACGTATAACGGATTTTTGATCGGAAACACGGTTGGCCGGATGGGCCGGGCGATCCAAAGTTGGCTCACGTATCAGGTTAACGCCCGGAATTCTCTGCAATTCACGTACAAACACAATTCCGTCAGCCCTGCTTTTATTCCGCAGGGAGGCTACTGGCAGGACTACGGCGTTCTCGATGATGTGTACCTGCGTTCCGGCTTTTATCTGCGGAGCGAGCTGCAGTACGAACACATTTCGAGCTATCCGATCTTGTTCAATGGCAGCCGGGAAAATGTTTCGGCGATTCTCGCAGTGGGATTTTCGCCCAACTTGGGGAAGAGGCGAGATAGCCGATAGACGTATTGGCGTTCGGGCGTCCGCTGGCAACGACGCGGGCCGATTAGGCTGTAACAGACTGATTATGAAAACGTTAGAGAACAAACGCTCCTGTGAGCGGCGGGGCGAAGCTGCCTCTGTTGGTCCTGTGCGGCAATGACTGATATTGCCGCCGAACAAGAGGAGAAAGTGAATGATTTCTCGGGCGCTTCAGGAGAGCTCGGAAACCCGCAAGATCCGGAATTGGATCGCAAGTGGCGGCTTGAACAACTCCGCCTGCTTTGGGATCACCGCCAATTGCTTTTCCGAAGTACCGGAGCAGGGTTGATTGTGGCGACTCTCATTGCGTTCTTGATTCCAAATCGCTACACCAGCATGGCGCAGCTAATGCCGCCCGATACGCAGTCTACTTCCAACGCGATGATGCTGGCCGGATTGGCGGCGAAGGCCGGGAGCGGCCTCGGAGCCGTGGCTGGGGATTTACTTGGGCTGAAGAGTTCGGGCGCGCTGTTTGTCGGTATGTTGCAGAGCCAGACGAATCAAAATCGTTTGGTTGAGCAGTTCAACCTGAAAAAAATCTATGGCAAGAAGCTGCAGGAAGACGCACGACGGGAACTGAACGACAACACTTCCATTCAGGAGGATCGTAAGAGCGGCATCATCTCCGTCGCGGTCACCGACGAAAATCCCGAGCGAGCCGCCGGGCTAGCCAACGCCTACGTCAACGAGCTGAACACGATGGTTTCGCAGCTCTCAACCTCGTCGGCGCACCGCGAACGAGTTTTTTTAGAGGGCCGGCTGCAATCGGTGAAGCTGGAACTCGATGACTCGGAGGAGCAGCTGGCCCAATTCTCGAGCAAAAACAAAACGCTAGATATGCAGCAGCAGGGAAAAGCGATGTTAGAGGCGGCTGCGGCTCTCTCCGGCCAGTTTATTGTGGCGCAATCGGAACTTGAGGGGTTGCGGCAGATCTATACCGATAGCAATGGGCGCGTCCGCGAATTGAATGCACGGGTGGGAACGCTTCGCAAGGAGCTTGAAAAGCTAGGCGGAAGCAACGGGCCGAAAGTGAATTCCGGGGCAACGGGTGCCGATGTGTTTGGGGCGAACTCGAGCAATGGCTTGACCGCCGGTGACACTTCGTCTGTTATGCCCTACCCGTCAATCCGTGAATTGCCGCTGCTAGGTGCGAAGTACGCGGATTATTACCGCCGGGCGAAAATCGAGGAGACCGTTTCCGAACTGCTGACCGAGCAGTACGAACTCGCGAAAGTGGAAGAGGCCAAGGAAACGCCGAGCGTCAAAGTGCTCGATCCGGCCGAAGTTCCTCTAAAAAAGTCGTACCCGCCGCGCACCGTCGTTGTGATTATCGGCACGGCGATTGCGTTTGCGCTATCAGCGATTTCGATCATTGGGGGTGTCCATTGGCAAGAGATTGACCCGCAGGACGAGCGCAAGATTTTTATGCAGGAGATCGTTACGGTAACGAAAGCGGGGATTCTCAGGGTTTGGCAAAACGGTACGCGAGTGAGCGCGAAGCATGAGCACAATTCTTGACGAGGTGAATTCGATTGAGCAGGTGACGGCCGTGCCGTTCTGCAACGGCCAGGAACCGCAATGGTTTGCCGCCTACACGTGCGCAAATCACGAGAAACGCGTCGCCGGCCAACTCCCCGACAGGGCGATTCCATGCTACTTGCCTCTCTACGAAACCGTGCGGCGATGGAAAGATCGGAAAAAAAGAATCGAACGGCCGCTCTTTCCCGGGTATGTGTTTGTTCAGATGTGCTTGCGCGACCGTTTGAGGATTTTGCAGCTTCCGAGTGTGGTGCGCCTGGTAGGTTTTGGCCAAGGCCCTGTCGTCGTGCCCGAAGAAGATATCGCGACGATTCGGCTGTGCCTTGAGAAGAAGTGGCGGATGGAACCATATCCATTTTTGAAAACCGGGCAGCGGGTGCGCGTCTCACATGGCGCGCTTGAAGGAGCTGAAGGCATTGTAGTTCGCAAGAAGGGAATGTTCCGGCTGGTGCTTTCGGTAGGGCTGATCATGCGCTCGGTCGCCGTCGAAATCGATTCGAGCGACGTGGAACCCATCCAACCTACGGGGCTACTCGGGAAAGCTAGAATTTATAGAGGCGCGCGATGTGGCTGACACCTGTGGCAGCGGCAACGATTCCGCTCGCTGCTGGGAGCGTAATATCGGGCGAGTTTATGAGGCAATTGCGACGTTGCCTCGATCAGGCGTAAGTGCCATTGTCTGAAAGCTCGCAGGTTCTGGCACCTGATTCCTTTCCATCTGGCGTCGCTACTGTTGCGCGTTTCTCGATCAAGCGGGCGTACGCGCAAACGTTCGCCGCGACGTTCGCCGTGCGCTGTTTCGGAGTGGTCTCGGGCGTACTTGCGGCGCGGCTTCTTGGACCTGCCGGCCGGGGTGAACTGGCAGTCATCATATTTTTGCCGTTGGTACTGATTTCCGTTGGGGAACTGGAGCTTCCCCGCAGCCTTGCTTACGAGGTGAGCAAGCAGAGCGAAGTTCCGCCGCAAGTGATCGCTTCCGGCTTTTGGCTAGCGGTCGCGCTAGGCTCGATTCAATCCATCGTATTGGCTGCGGCACTGCCGATCTACTTGCCCGCCGACAAGCTGCATCTTCTTTTCGCTTCGCGGTGGTTTATGGCTTATCTGCCGGCGACCTACATTACGTTTGCTCTAACGGGCATAGATCAGGGCCGCGGCCGGTTCGACAGATTCAGTTTTTTCATGACGCTACCTACAGGTTTATATCTCGTGGCCATTCTGATCGCGTGGGCGAGCGGCAGCATTTCTCCGACAACTTTCGCGGTGGGAGTCCTGGTGGGCGCTTTGCTGACCGCGGCAGTCCGCACAGCACTCGATTGGAACGTGCTCAGACGCACCATGCCGGACTGGACTACGACTCGCAGGCTTTTAGAGCGCGGCTTCAATTACTATCTTCCGGCGATCGCCAGTTTTCTGCTTTCACGATGCGACATGTTTTTAATCGTGCGCATGGTGCCAACCGAAGCAATCGGGCTCTATGCCGTCGCGCAGGCAATTTCCATGGGGCAAATCGGAGCTGTCACCCCGTTCGTTCAGGTTGGATTTGCAGCGGTGGCTGGAAGCGCTCGGCCGGAACAAGCCTTGAACACGCTCGCGCGGCACTTCCGCTTTGCGGCGATGGTCGCGGTCAGCGCCGGATTGGCCGCGGCCGTGGCTACGCCCTGGGGCATTCGTGTGTTTTTCGGAGCCAAGTTCATGGGCGCAACTACGGCCACGTTTCTGCTGATCGCCGCGACGGCGCTGTGGGGGATGGCGCAGGTGTTGGATCAAGGCCTGAGGGCCGCATCGCATTCACGGCCGGGGATTTTCTCAAACTTGCTGGGGGCCATCGCGGTGTTCGCACTGGGAATTCCCGCGTGTCTTCGCTTCGGAATCAATGGCATGGCGGCGGCATTACTCGTGGCGCAGTTCGTCAACTTGTCCGTCCTGATCTCATTCTGCTTCATCAGGTTGAAGATGCCAGCGCGTCTCTTTTGGGCATTCGATCCAGTTTCGGTTCGACAGATGATGTCAGCGGCGGGACCCTTGCTGATGCGATTTCGGGCTCACGAGCATATCTAGAGTCCCGGAAAGCGTTCACACGCCTCACTGATAAATTCAAATGTCAGAAACAGAATTCTTAATTCTCATTGGCTGGATTGCGTTGCTAGGTTTTTATCTTTCGCGACAATGCTGGAGGTCGTGGCGCGGCGATCGGGCCGACAGCATCCTCATCATCGTAATCTACGCACATTTCGTGTGGTCTCTATTTCCGGCGATAGCGGCAGACGCCATACGAGAACTCGATGTCTTTACGTTTGGTTATCCCTTGAGTGTGTGGTCCCGAGGGCTTTTGTTGGACACTGTGTTTTTTTCTGTCTTCCTGATCATGCTCAAGTACATGCGCAAACGAGCGATTTTTGAAAAATGGGCTTCTCGCTTGCGAAGCACGCCCTCACCAGTCGGGTTCCTTACTTGGATCCTTTTGTTGGCAGCATGCTTCTACCTGCTTACGGAGGGTCCATGGACGGGGGTTGGGTACGAGGGTGCGGGGCGATACATTCAGGACGACCTGTCAAGTGCCGACGTTACTGTTGGCGGAGTGCAATTGACCATCTACCGGTGCATCTTGGTGCCGGCGCTCTGCGTGCTGCTTTTCTATGTGGCGAGGTCACGCGTCCCAAAGTGGCTGTATTACCTGGGTGCCGTTGGTCTCGTGTATGCCGTAGCAGACTCAGTTGCTTCAGGGGCACGGGGTAGAGTTGTAGAAGTGTTCTTTGCGATCTCAAATTGCCTGCTCATTGCAGGTTACCGTCGAAAGGCGCTGATTTATCTCACGGTTTCGGTTGCGTTCCTCGTCCTATTCAGCGCGGCATTCCTGACGTTTAGAGCCAACGCGGAGCAGCACGCGGACGAATCCGTAATGGCGAAGTCCGAATCGATCTTTCAAGTCTGGAGCCAGGACACTCCGAACTACGGGGCGTCACTTTGGCTGACGACATTCCTTATACGTCTGGATTCAGTCCAAAACGCGGGGATACTTGCCGATCAAACTTTTAAGTCTGGCAAGTTTGCCACGTACCGGCCCTTTGTTGGCAGCCTTTTGGCGTGGGCACCAAGGTACTTCTGGCCGCAAAAGCCCTTACCGTTAAGCATAGATGGCACAGTTGCGGGTTTGCCGTGGTACCTGGTTATGTCGTATCGGGATGAACCTTGGAACAATGGGAGCGTGAGCGTCGCTGGCGTTGCCTACTGGCAATTTGGATGGTTGGGAGTTGTCGTAACGGCCATAACGGGTGCAGCCATCTTTCGCGCCCTATCCACCATTGCCGTGCGAGGCGGGATTGTGGGTTTGTATCTCTTGGTTGTCTTTTGCATGATGACCCATTTCCGAATACCTGTAGGAATGGACGAATCTATGTTGGTGCTTATTCAGTTAATTCTGCCGGTGCTCGCGCTTCGTTCTTTGTACATCCATTCTATCTCGAGCGGAAACGCCCGCCGAGGGGCCACGGCTGCACTATGACGCATTTGATTTTATCCGATAGAGCTGCGACACGGAGTGTGCGGTCACAGTCGCTTTTCATCCGGACAAGCCACGCCGCTTCTGCTCATTCTCGTGTGCGCAACTCATGAAGATCCTCTTCGTCGCCGGTGGCGTTCCGTCGCGCATCGGGCAGTGTCATGTGCTGGATTTGCTAATCGCATTGTCGAAGTTTCACCAAGTTTCTGTGGTGTGTTGCGATTTGGGGACTTCTGCCGAGGCGGATGCCAAAGACGGCTTACGGAAGATTGCAGACCTAAGGTGTGTTCCCTGCCCGAGAAGGAGCCTGCTTTCGAAAGGACTTCGCAGCCTGTGGTCGCGTGCGCCCGTGGCCGTGGAGGGCTATCGCTCTGCCGCCATGCGGGATGCTGTTTGCGAAGCTACTCGCGACGCAAAGTATGACGTGATCATCTTCGAGCAGTTAGTGACCGCACAGTATGGACGCTTAACCAACGACGTGCCCAAGCTATTGTTTCCTGTTGACGCGGTGAGCCGGCTCAAGTGGCAGAGATGTCGCGCGAGTTTAAATCCAGTTCGAAAGCTCGCATTGTGGGTAGATTACTTAATGTGTAAGCGATACGAGACGCGCGTATACGCAGAATTTGACGGTGTCATGCTTGTATCTGACGCAGACGCAAATTACGTCCTCGAGAATCGCCAACTGAACAAGTCCAGCGTGTTCTTGTTGCCTCTTGCAGTTGATGCTGACTACTTTGTACCGCGCGAGCGAAATACCGAATGCGGGCTTTCATTGGTCTTTGCCGGCAACATGTTCAACTACATCAACGAAGACGCAATTCTCTGGTTCTTTCGTGAAGTATGGGGCGGGCTAAAAAAACAGCTCCCGAAACTGAAGCTCTACGTCGCCGGCAATGACCCAAGCGATCGAGTGAGAGCCCTTGCCGCGAAGGATTCGAACGTAATTGTCACAGGATTCCTGGAAGATATCCGGCCACCGA
>Ga0182015_10002155_pt1 | contig 24477 bp, 22 predicted proteins | sample 712P3MmetaG_FD_120478 | JGI IMG/M metagenome (GOLD analysis project Ga0182015, IMG submission 120478) | Permafrost microbial communities from Stordalen Mire, Sweden - 712P3M metaG | ecosystem: Environmental > Terrestrial > Soil > Wetlands > Permafrost | place: Sweden: Stordalen | collected...
CGGACCCCGGTCGACCGCGCTCGGTGGCTCATAGCGGCCGGGGTAGTAGGCGAGGTCGGTGCGGGTGTGGTCGATCCACAGGACGTAGGCGACGATGGAGGGGTACTCCGTGCTGGGCCGGTATGTCGTCACGAGCACCGGCGGCCGGCCATCAACCGATGGACCCGTACGCTGCCAGACGCCTTCGCCGGGCAGCGGCGTGGCGAACACCGGTTTGATCGGTGGCGGCGCGTAGGCGACGTGCTTGGCGTGTTTGACCAAAGGCCGTATCGGGCTGAGCCCGACGCTGGGCAGGCGCTTTAGCCCAGGGCCTCCCTTGCGGGGCGTGCTCGCCGTGTAGCGCTCGGCCGTGTCGATGATCCAGTTGCCGAAGGGCACGTCGTCGCGCACCCACTCCGCGGAGCGCTCGGAGAAGGTCTCGCTCGTCGGCTTGAGCATGTAGCTCGCGTAGGAGATCCCGAAGTAGAGGACCACCAGCACCAACGGGGCCAGCGTCCCCAAAAGGATCCGCCTCCGGCGAAGCCGGCGCCGCTCATCAGCACGGCGCGCGCTGAGTTCACGAGGGTCAATCATCGGACCGTGCGGATGGCTCGCGGTCCCTCGGTGGCCTGCCCGCCGCCCCGTGTCGGTCTCGGATCGCCATGGTGACTGGGCTCCGACTATACGCGCGGAGATAAGCCGCTCCGGCGGCGGCCGATGAGAATTCGCTCAGACGAGGCGGTCACGCGACCCGGTGTGGCAACCGCCGCGATAATGAAGCGAACCGGGATCGAACCGGTGACAGCTCGTAGGGCCGAAACCAACAGGGCCGTCGTGAGACCTGCTTTCCGAATCCGGCAGCGCGCAGTGGTTGACGACCACCTGCTACTTCGATCGCGGACCCGCCTCGGGGCGCAAACGGCGCTGCCGCCTTCACGCGAAACCCGCAGCTTGCGGAGGAATTGACCCGTCGCTCTCATCCGCATCCGATGACGCTTTCGGCGTTTGCTACATTCGGCGCGTAGGCCGAATCCTTGGCTCGGTGCCAGGGAACCGGGGACCCACGAGTTGGGGCGAATCTGCGGTGATCCCGCCAGTAGCGCTGCTCTTTCGGCGCGAGCCCGTCAGCTAACCCGGTAGGCCGCAGAGAGAGGTGGCGGTGAACAGCGTCACGTTTGCAATGTTGAAGCAGCTCGCGCGCCGTGCAGAGAGCTCGTTCGTCGGACCTTTGGTCTGGCCCGGCGTCGGCCGCCCACGCCGGAGCCGAGCCAATCCACACGGCGGGGTCCGCACGTTCGGTGTCACGGGCCCAAAGGAGAACTAATGAGGCGATCGTCAAAGTGCGAGCGTAGCGGTGACACCTACCGCGTCGCCGCGACCGGTGAGCTGGACCTCTTGAGTGCGTCGCAACTCGAAGATGCGTTTGACGCTGCGGCGGCCAGCAACGCGCCAGTGATTCTCGTCGATCTCAGCCGCGTCACATCGATCGGTTCGATCGGGCTGCGCGTACTGCTCAGGATGCGCAGCCGTTGCGGCGCTAAGCGACTGCGGTTTGTCCTCTCGCCGGCCTGCGAGCAACTGCTCGACCTGACCGCGGAGTAGCGTCCAGACCACCTCGGGCCGGCAGCCTCTGCGATGACCTGGTGGTCGTGCGTATCTCGGCAAGTCCTGGGCTGCAGAGATGGTGTCGTTAGCGCTTGGCGGGCGAGCGGTTGAGCGGTTCGAGGGACTGCTCGGTGGATGTGCTCGTAGACACCTGTTAGGCGCGCGCGACGACGACGCGGCTGAGAGTGCTGCTGTCCGGCGCGTGGGTCGGAGCGGAACGGGCTGTCGCTTATCTCGGGGTGTGGTCGATTCCAGGTCGGCTGTCGTGTAGGAATGCTGGCATTACCTCGGCGGCGAAGCGCTGCATGCTCTGGTGGGTGGGTTCTCCGCCGCTGATAAGCACATACCGGACGCCGACTGCCTGCAGTGCTTGAAGCCCCGCGATGATCTCCTGGGGCGGGCCGAAGAGGGCATGGGCCTCGGTCGCGCCAGCCTTGTCCGCGTAGGCCATGATGTGTGAGCGCCTGGATCCGTCCGGGCCGCGCGAGCGCTCGATCATGCGGTCGTGGACGCCTGCCTGCCGGGCGAGCGCCGCGCTCGCGTCGTCTGCGTCGCGTGCCACGTAGAGATTGCGCGCGACCGCCACGTCCATCGGATCAAACGCACGGTCGCGAGCCTCACACTCAGCCTTGAACAGAGCGATCCGCTCGCCGATCGCCTCGGTGGAGGCGAACTGGTCGAGCAACAGGTTGGCACCGAGCACGGCAACATTGCGAACCGACTCGGGCTTACCTGCCGCGATCCACACCGGCGGATGCGGCGTCTGAGCGGTGGGGGGCTCCACCACGATCTCGTGGTAGCGCCAGAACCGACCCTCGTGGGAGAAGGGCTCATCGGAGCTCCACGCCTTCAGGATCACAGCCAGGGACTCGTCGAAGCGCGCCTCTGCTTCCTCTGTCGGCATGCAGAAGCCAGCGAACTCCGAATGCCGGTAGCCCCTTCCCACGCCGAAGTCAAGACGCCCGCCAGAGAGAAGATCGAGCGTCGCCGCGCGCTCGGCCAGCAGCACCGGGTCATGCCAGGGCAGCACGAGCACCGCGGTCCCCACCCGTATCGACGTCGTGCGCGCGGCCACCCAGCCCAGGAGATCGAGGGGGGCCGAAACCTGCCCGGAGCCCGAGAAGTGGTGCTCGACCAGGAACGTCGAATAGAACCCGAGGCGTTCGGCTTCGACGCTGGTCTCGATGTACTCGCAAAAGCCGCGGCTCGGGTCGCCGTCCGTGGTGCGTGGCGCCTGGGCGTCGCCGAACAGGCCGAAGCGCATGGCTTCGGAGCCCCTACCGGTCCCGGCTTCGCTCGCGGTCTCTGTGTGGTCTTGAGGGGGCGGTGAAGTCGGGGCGGCGCGGCGGGTCAGACCTTGGTCAGCCACGTTACGGTCCGGGAAGGCACGACGACTTCCCGCAGCTCGCTGATCCGGATGCCCGCGCCGAAACTCCCTGGCGCGCCTGCCACGCCAGGTCCTGTGTCCGCCCGTAGAGAGATGCGCGCTGGGAGTACCTCGACCACGATCCGAACCTTAGCGACCGGCGAACCTTCGCTCGCTGCTGCTTCCTGGCAAAGCAGCCGTCTCCGCCACTTCGGAGACGGTCGCATCGCGCGAAAATGAGCAGCTCGCGTCGTTCTGTGGCCGTCTGGACTTTAGTCGCCACTTCGACGGTCACCGACCCCAATCAACTCCTGCACAGCGACCGCGACACCAGCGAAATCGGAGCGCGCCCGGCAGGATTTGAACCTGCGACCTCTCGCTCCGGAGGCGAGCGCTCTATCCCCTGAGCTACGGGCGCGGATCGGCGTGGCGGGCTCGCCTCGCTCGCCGTGAGCATAGCCGGAGCGCTACGCTCGGCCGCGAGATGGAGTTCTCCGTGATGTTCGCCGGCACCGCCGGTTCGGTGCCGAGCGCGCGACGCGGGCTGCCGGCGCTGTTCGTGCGCCGAGGGGCTGAGCGGATCCTGATCGACTGCGGCGAGGGGACCCAGCGCCAGCTGCTGCGGTCGGTCGGACTGAGCGACCTGACGGACATCTTCATCACGCATCTGCACGTCGATCACTGGCTCGGCCTGCCCGGGCTGCTGCAGACCTTCAACCTGCGCGACCGCGACCGCCCGCTGGCAATCCATGGGCCGCCCGGACTCGCCGAGGTGATGCGCTCGATGAAGCGCGTGTACGGAAAGCTCTGCTTCGCGCTTGAAGTCGTGGAGCTCGAGGCCGGCGAGAGCGTACGGCGCGACACGCTCGAGATCGGCGCGGTCAACGTGCGCCACCGCGTACTTGCCTACGGCTACGTGCTCGTCGAGGACCCGCGACCCGGCCGCTTCGACGCTGAGCTCGCCGCCTCGCTGGGCGTCACGCCGGGCCCGGACTTCGGGCGGCTGCAGCGCGGCGAAACGGTCGCCGGCGTGCGCCCCGAGCAGGTGATCGGTGCGCAGCGCGACGGGCGTAAGGTCGTCGTCTCCGGCGACACCGCCCCGTGCGAGACGCTGGCGATCGCCGCTCACGGCGCCGACCTGCTGGTGCACGAGGCGACCTTTGGGGAGGAGGAGCGAGACCGCGCACGCCTGACGGGCCATTCGACGGCCGCCCAGGCGGCGCAGATCGCGGCCGACGCCGAGGTCAAGCTGCTCGCGCTGACCCACATCTCGGCGCGCTATGGCGGCAGCGAGTTGCGCGAGGAGGCGCGTGCCGTGTTCGAGGCGACGGAACTGCCGCGCGACTTCGACAGCGTGGAGATCCCGCTCGCCGACCGCGGCGCGCCGATCCTGGTCCGCTTCGGCGAGGCGCCCAGGGCGTCGGCCTGACGACGAGCCGCCCAGCGGCATCAGCCTGACGCTGCCGACGCTCGGGCGAGCGCGCCGCGGCCCGTCGCGCCGGCACGCGGTCCACTGGCGGGCGTCGGACGCCGCTGCTACATTGCAGACAGGATCCTTTAACCCGGTCCCGTGAGGCCAGGAAGGTCGTGGAGCAGTTGCAGGCAGCGGAAAAGGTCGTGCTCGACCGCGACGATGTTGCGCGCGCGATCGTTCGTATGGCGCATGAGGTGGTCGAGCGCAACGCCGGCTCCGGCTCACCGCTCGCGATCGTCGGCATCCACCGTCGTGGCGTTCACATCGCCGAGCGCCTGCACGCGCAGGTGGCGGAGCTGCTCACCGAGCCCGTGGCGCTCGGGTCGCTCGACATCGCCTTCCACCGCGACGACCTCGGCCGGCGGCCGCAGACACCGGTTGTCCACGCGACCGCGATCGACTTCGCGCTGGACGGCGCGACGGTCGTGATCGTCGACGACGTCCTCTTCACGGGACGCACGGTGCGCGCGGCGATCGACGCGCTGTTCGAATACGGGCGTCCCGGCCGCGTCCAGCTTGCCGTGCTGGTCGACCGCGGCCACCGTGAGCTCCCGATCCGCCCCGACTACGTCGGCAAGAACCTGCCGACGTCGCTCGGCGAACGGGTCAACGTGCGGATCACCGAGCTCGACGGGTCCGACCAGGTGACGATCGGCGCAGCGAAGGACGGGGAGGTGGCGGCATGAGGAATCTGGTCTCGATCGAGGACCTCGACCGCAGCGCGATCGAGCGGATCCTCGAGCTCGCAGCGAACATCGGCCAGGTCGCCGACCGGCCGATCAAGAAGCTGCCGTCGCTGCGCGGGAGACTGGTGATCAACCTCTTCTACGAGGCCTCGACCCGCACGCGCAGCTCCTTCGAGCTGGCGGCCAAGCGGCTCTCGGCCGATGTGCTCAACCTCGTCGCGAGCGGCTCGAGCGTCGAGAAGGGGGAGTCCCTGCGGGACACCGTCGCGACGCTCTCCGCCTACGGTCCCGACGCGATCGTGATCCGCTCGCCCCATGCCGGCGCACCGGCGCTGCTGGCCGGCTGGACGCGCGCGGCTGTGATCAACGCCGGCGACGGCAAGCACCAGCACCCGACCCAGGCGCTGCTCGACTGCTACACGCTGATCGAGCGCCTCGGGTCGCTCGAGGGATGCAACATCTGGATCGTCGGCGACGTGCTGCACTCGCGCGTCGCCCGCTCGTGCATCCAGGCGTTCCGGATGCTCGGCGCCCAGGTCACCGTCGCCGGTCCGCCAACGCTCGTCCCTGATGAGTTCGCGCAGCTCGGCGCCACCGTCGAGCATTCGCTCGAGCGAATGCGCGAGGCCGACGTCGTCTACGCGCTGCGAATGCAACTGGAGCGGATGGAGGACACGCTGCTGCCCTCGCTGCGGGAGTACACGACGCACTTTCAGGTCAACTCGCGTCGCCTTGGCCCGCGGCAGCTGCTGATGCACCCCGGGCCGGTGAACCGCGGCATCGAGCTTTCCGGCGAGGTGATCGACTCGCCGCAGTCGCTGATCACCAACCAGGTGGCCGCCGGAGTCGTCGTGCGGATGGCCGTGCTCTACGAGGTGCTGGCCGGGGCACCGCCCGAGGGCAACTCGCCCGACAGCCAGTCGCCCGCGCTGGAGCCGCAGACGGCGTGAGCACGCTCGCCGCCGTCTCCCGGCCGCCGGCCGAACTGCTGCTGCGCGGCGCCAGCGTGCTCGATCCGAACGCCCGAATCGACGGTCGCCACGACGTGCTCGTGCGCGAGGGCGAGATCGCCGAGATCGGGGCGCCAGGGAGCCTGCAGGCTCCCGCCGGCGCCCAGACCGTCGAGGCCGAGGGCAAGCACCTGTTCCCGGCGTTCGTGGACCCGCACGTCCACCTGCGATCCCCGGGCCAGGAGCACAAGGAGGATCTCGAGACCGGAACCCGGGCGGCCGCCGCGGGCGGCTACTGCGCGGTCGTGGCGATGCCCAACACGGACCCGGTGCTCGACCATCCGGCGCTGCTGCGCGGCCTGCTGATGGCGGCCGCCCGCGACGCGCGCATCCCCGTCGGCTTCATGGCCGCGATCAGCGTCGGCCTGCACGGCGAGCGGCTGACGGAGATGAGCGAGCTGCGTGAGGTGGGGGCCGTCGGCTTCACCGACGACGGCCGGCCCGTCGCCGACGCCGGTCTGCTGCGCCACGCCTGCCGCTACCAACTGCTCTGCGACGGGGTCCTCGCGCTGCACGAGGAGGATCCGTCGCTGTCGGGTGTCGGCGTGATGCACGAGGGAGCGGTCTCCGTGGCGCTGGGCCTAGCCGGGATTCCCTCGATCTCCGAGTCGACGATGATCGCCCGCGACGCACTCATCGCCGAGCACGAAAGGGCCCGCGTGCACTTCCAGCACATCTCGGCGCGGAGCTCGGTGGACGCGCTCGCCGGCGCCCGGGAGCGCGGGGTCAGGGCGAGCGGCGAGGTGACCCCGCACCATCTGCTGCTGACTCACGAGGACGTTCGCGGGCTCGACACGAGCTTCAAGATGAACCCGCCGCTTCGCAGCGAGGATGATCGCGCTGCGCTGATCGACGCGCTGCGCGACGGCACGATCGAGTGCATCGCAACCGACCATGCGCCGCACGCCCGCGACGAGAAGAACGTTCCGTTCGAGCAGGCCCCGATGGGGACGACCGGCCTCGAGAGCAGCTTCGCCGTGCTCTACACCGAGCTAGTGGCTCCGGGCGTGATCACGCTCGAGCTGCTGCTCGAACGGCTGAGCGCCGGCGCCCGGCTGCTCGAGCTCGAGGTGCCGCTGATCGCGGTCGGACGCAGCGCGAACCTCTGCCTGTTTGACCTCGACGCGAGCTGGCGGATCGGCGAGGCCGGCTACGAGAGTCGCTCGTCGAACTGCTGTTTCGCCGGTCGCGAGGTGCGCGGGCGCAACCTGCTGACGCTCGCCGACGGCGCCGTCGCCTACCGCGAACGCGCGTTTGCCCTGAGCGCCGCATGAGCTACGTACTGCTCGAGGACGGCGCCCGCTTCGACGGGGAGGCCGTTGGCGCGCCCGGCCCGGTGACGGGGGAGGTCGTCTTCAACACCGCGATGTCGGGCTATCAGGAGTCGATGACCGACCCCTCCTACGCGCGCCAGCTGATCACCTTCACCTACCCCCACATCGGCAACTACGGCGTCAGCGCGGCGGCGATGGAGTCCGACCGCATCCACGCGCGCGGCGCGATCATGCGCGACGCGCGCAACCACGCAGACCACGCGGGCGCGCAGCAGGGCTGGTTGGACTGGCTGCGCGACGCCGGCGTCCCGGCGATCACCGGCGTCGACACCCGTGCGCTGGTTCGCCACATCCGCGAGGGCGGGTCGATGCGCGGCGGGATCTTCCCCGCCGACTGCGACCCAGGCGAGGCCGCGGTGCTGATCGACGCCGAGCCTCCGATGGCCGGGCTCGATCTGGCGCGCGAGGTGACGCCGCGCGAGGCGTTCGAGCTGGCGGCCGCCGGCGGAGCGGCGGGCGGGCCGACGATCGCGCTGATCGACACCGGCGTGAAGGCTTCGATCCTCAGCCACCTGCGCGCACGGGGGGCCAACCTGCGGATCCACCCCTGCGACGTCGGCGCCGAGGTTGTGCTCGAGCGCTCGCCGGACGCCGTGATGCTCGTCAACGGCCCCGGCGACCCAGCGGCGCTCGACTACGTCGTCGCGACGGTGCGCGAGCTGCTCGGCAAGCTGCCGATCTTCGGCATCTGCCTCGGGCACCAGATGCTCTGCCGCGCGGTCGGGCTGGACACCTACAAGCTGCGCTTCGGCCACCGCGGCGCCAACCACCCGGTCAAGGACCTCGAGACCGGGCGGATCGAGATCACGAGCCAGAACCACGGCTTCGCCGTGATCGGCCCGGGTGGCGAGCGCACGATCCTCGGCGATCGCCCGGTGCGCTGGGAGACCGACTTCGGCGCCGCCGAGCTGACCCATCTGAACCTCTACGACCGCACCGTCGAGGGCCTGCGCCTGCCGCACGCTCGCGCTAGCACGGTGCAGTACCACCCCGAGGCGGGGCCGGGTCCCCACGACGCGCTGCATCTGTTCGACCGCTTCCTGGCCGAGATTCGCGCCTGATGCCTCGGCGGGACGACATCCGGCGGATCATGATCCTCGGCTCCGGGCCGATCGTGATCGGGCAGGCCGCGGAGTTCGACTACTCGGGCGCGCAGGCCTGCAAGGTGCTCGCGCAGGAGGGCTACGAGGTGATTCTCGTCAACTCCAACCCGGCGACAATCATGACCGACCCCGAGTTTGCCGCGGTGACCTACATCGAGCCGCTGCTGCCCGGGCCGGTCGCCCAGATCATCGCTCGCGAAGCGCCCGACGCGTTGCTGCCGACGCTCGGCGGACAGACCGCACTGAACCTGGCCAAGGCGCTGCACGAGGACGGCACGCTGCAACGCCACGGGGTGGAGCTGATCGGCGCTGACTACGAGGCGATCCGCCGCGCCGAGGACCGCGACCTGTTCCGCGACACGATGATCGCCGCCGGGCTTCGGGTACCCCGCAGCGCGATCGCCACGAGCGTCGGCGAGGCGCTCGAGGCGCTGGAAGACCTCGGCCTGCCGGCGATCGTGCGCCCGGCCTTTACGCTGGGCGGGCACGGCGGCGGCATCGCCCGCACGCGCGAGGAGTACGAGCCGCTCGTCGCCGGCGGGATCGCCGCCTCGCCGATCGGGCAGGTGCTGGTGGAGGAGTCGGTGCTCGGCTGGGGAGAGTTCGAGCTCGAGGTGATGCGCGATCGTAACGACAACGTCGTGATCGTCTGCTCGATCGAGAACGTCGATCCGATGGGGGTCCACACCGGCGACTCGGTCACGGTCGCGCCGCAACAGAGTCTCAGCGACGACACCTACCAGCGGCTGCGTGACCAGGCGATCACGGTGATCCGTGCGGTCGGCGTGGAGACCGGCGGGTCCAACGTGCAGTTCGCGGTCGAGCCGCACAGCGGCGAGATCGTCGTAATCGAGATGAACCCCCGGGTCTCTCGCTCATCCGCGCTGGCGTCCAAGGCGACCGGCTTCCCGATCGCCAAGATCGCCGCACGACTCGCCGTCGGATACGCGCTGGAGGAGATCGCCAACGACATCACCCGCGCCACCCCGGCGAGCTTCGAGCCGACGATCGACTACGTGGTCGTCAAGTGGCCGCGCTTCGCGTTCGAGAAGTTCCACGGCGTCGACGCCGGCCTGACGACGCAGATGAAGTCTGTCGGCGAGGCGATGGCGATCGGGCGAAGCTTCGGCCAGGCGTTCATGAAGGCGATGCGCTCGCGCGAGCTGGACGTCGAGCCGAACGTCGACGCCCCGCTTGAGGAGCTGCTGGAGCGCGTCGCGCAGCCCGGCGCGAGCCGCTACGACGAGCTGCTCGAGGCGTTTCGCCGGGGCGCGACGATCGAGCAGTGCAACGAGCGCACGTCGATCGACCCGTGGTTCCTGCACGAGCTCGCGGCGCTCGCGGCCGATCCGGCGGCGGCGTTCGCAGGTGTCCGCAGCTTCAAGTCGGTCGACACCTGCGCGGCCGAGTTCGCCGCGAGCACTCCCTACTACTACTCGGCTTGGGAGCGCCCCGACGCTGACGGCAATCCTCGCCACGAGGTGGACCGCGGGAGTCGTCCCAGCGTCGTGATCCTCGGCTCCGGCCCCAACCGCATCGGCCAGGGCATCGAGTTCGACTACTGCTGCGTGCACGCCGCGATGACGGTTCGCCAGTTGGGCCGCGACGCCGTGATGATCAACTGCAACCCGGAGACCGTCTCGACCGATTACGACACCTCCGATCGGCTCTACTTCGAGCCGCTGACGCTCGAGGACGTGCTCGCGGTGATCGAGCTCGAGCAGCCCGAGGGGGTGATCGTGCAGTTCGGCGGGCAGACCCCGCTGCGCCTCGCGGCCGGTCTCGAACGCGCCGGCGTCCGCCTGCTCGGAACGAGCGTCGATGCGATCGACACCGCGGAGGACCGCGGGCGCTTCGGCGAGCTGCTCGCCCGGCTCGGCTACCAGGCGCCGCCCTACGCGACGGCCAACACGATCGAGCAGGCGCTCGCAGCGGGCGCGCAGGTCGGCTTCCCGCTGCTCGTGCGCCCGAGCTACGTGCTGGGTGGCCGCGCGATGGAGATCGTCTACTCGCTCGAGGACCTCGCGGGCTACCTGCAGCGCTCGCAGGCCCGCGCGGACGGGCGCGCGATCTTCCTCGACCACTTCCTGGAGAACGCGATCGAGGTCGATGTCGACGCGCTCTGCGACGGCACCGAGGTTGCGATCGGCGGGATCATGCAGCACGTCGAGGAGGCCGGCATCCACTCCGGGGACTCCGCCTGCGTGCTGCCGCCGCACTCGCTGGGGCAGGACATGCTCGAGCGGATCCGCGAGCAGACGCGCGGCATCGCGCTCGAGCTGGGCGTCGTCGGACTGCTCAACGTTCAGTTCGCGGTCGTCGCCTCGCCCTCGCGACCGGGCGCCGGGCTCTACGTGATCGAGGCCAACCCGCGCGCCTCGCGCACCGTCCCGTTCGTCTCCAAGGCGGTCGGCGTGCCGCTCGCCAAGCTCGCCTGCCGGCTGATGCTCGGAGAGTCGCTCGCCTCGCTCGGGCTCCCGGACGATCTGATGCCAAGCGGCTACGTCGCCGTCAAGGAGGCGGTGCTGCCCTTCAACCGCTTCTTCGGAGCCGACTCCCTGCTCGGGCCGGAGATGCGCTCCACCGGCGAGGTGATGGGCATCGCAACCGACTTCCCGACCGCCTTCGCGAAGGCCGAGGCCGCGGCCGGCTCGGCGTTGCCCGACAGCGGCACGGTGTTCATCACGGTCACCGACAGCGACAAGCCGGCCGGTGCGGGCATCGCCGCGCAGCTGCACGACCTCGGCTTTCGGATCGTCGCCACCGGCGGCACCGCGCAGGCGATCGAGCGGATGGGGATCCCGGTGACGACGCTGCGCAAGGTCGCCGAGGGATCGCCGCATGTGGTCGACGCGATCTCCGGCGGCGAGGTCGACCTCGTGATCAACACCCCGACCGGCTCCGGCGCGCGCTCGGACGGCTGGGAGATCCGTCGCGCGGCGGTCGCGCGCGGGATCCCGTGCATCACCACCCTCTCCGGCGGGCAGGCCGCCGCGCGGGCGATCCGCGCGGCGCGAGAGGGCGAGCCTGCGGTCAGGTCGCTGCAGGAGTGGCACGCTCGATGACGGCGCCGTTCGGCGCTCGCCGGATCGAGCTGCGCAGCCGCCGCGAGATCGGGCCCTACGTGGTGCTCGGCGCCGTCGATGAGCGCACCCGCGCGCAGCCGGGCCAGTTCTACATGCTCGCGAGCGCCGAGCGCTGGGGCGGCGGGGACCGCGAACGCCCCTACCTGGGCCGCGCGGTGTCGGTGATGGCGGTCGCCGACGACGGGTCGATCGAGTTCCTACTGCACGACGTCGGTCCCGGCACCAAGCGCCTGTGCGAGCTTGTGCTCGGCGACGGGCTGCTGATCGTCGGGCCCCTCGGAAACGGCTTCACCGCGTCGCCGCCGGGGGCCGACCTGCTGCTCGTCGGCGGGGGCATCGGCATCGCGCCCCTCGTCGGCCTCCAGCAGGCGTGGGGTGGTCGGGCGCTGCTCGGCTTCCGCGACGCCCACCACGCGCAGGCGGCCGAGCTGTTCAGCGACCCCGTCATCGCCACAGACGACGGCTCCGCGGGACACAGGGGACCCGTGACCGACTTGCTCGAAGCCGAACTCGATACCCGGCCCAGGAAGATCTACGCCTGCGGGCCTCCCGCCATGCTCGCGGCGGTCAAGGACCGAGCTGCGAGCCACGAAGTGGCCTCGCAGCTCGCTTTGGAAGCCCCCATGGCGTGCGGCTTCGGCGCCTGCTACGGCTGCGTCGTCGCGACGCTCGACGGCTACCGGCGGGTCTGTGTCGATGGCCCGGTGTTCGACGGAGCGCTGCTCGCATGATCGAGTTCTGCGGCCTGAGGCTCGGCCACCGTGTGATCAACGCCTCCGGCTGCTTCGACGTGCTGGCCGCGGCGCGCGTTTTCGGCGAGGAACTGTACGCAGCGTTCCCCTTCGCCGCCTACGTCTCGAAGACGATCACGCTGAGTGCTCGCGAGGGCAACCCGCCGCCGCGACTGTGGGAGTCCGCTGCCGGGCTGATCAACTCGATCGGGCTGCCCAACGGCGGACTTGACGCCTATCTGGAGCACGACCTGGCGGCGCTCGCCGGGCTGGTGGTGCCGCTGATCACAAACGTCATGGGCTCAACGGCCGAGGAGTTCGGCAAGCTGATCGACGCGCTCGAGGACCGCCCGCAGGTGGCGGCGATCGAGCTGAACGTGTCATGCCCGAATGTTGCGACCGGCCTGGACATCGGCGCCGACCCCGACGGCCTCGAGGCGCTGATGCGCCACATTCGCCCGCGCAGCTCCAAACCGCTGATCGTGAAGCTCACGCCCAACACCGCCGACGTGGCGGCGTGCGCGGCTGCCGCGCAGGCCGGCGGCGCCGACGCCGTGTCGCTGATCAACACGCTGCGTGCCCTCGCGCTCACGCCGGAGGGCTCTGGCGCCTGGCTGGGGGGCGGCAGCGGCGGCCTGTCGGGGCCGGCGATCCGCACTGTCGCGCTCGCCCAGGTCGCGCTCGTCGCCCGCGCAGTCACGATCCCGATCGTCGGGATGGGTGGCGTCGCCAGCGGTCGCGACGCGCGCGACCTGATCGACGCGGGGGCCAGCATTGTCGCCGTGGGCACCGAGAGCTTCCGCGATCCGGCCGCGGGCGCGCGAATCGCGCGGGAACTCGATGACGGTTTCACGCAAAATGCGCGATGATTATCGGGGCTTCTGCGACTCGTGGTGTAAAAGGCCTGCAAAGCAGCCGAAATAGCTCAAGTGAGCTGAAGGCGGCTCGACCTCTACTGGAGGTTTAGGTGAATTCGGGTGCCTGCGCTTGCATGGCAGCCCGCAGGCGATAGACTCGCCGCCCATGTCGCTTGGTCAGCAGACGCTCCATAAAGGTCCCGGCACACCGGAGCGTTCGTTCAACCAGCGAATGGACGCGCTGGCACGCGCGAACGAGATCCGCTCGCAGCGCGCACAGCTCAAACGCGACCTGAAGGCCGGCCGCCACTCGATCCAGCAGCTGCTGCTGGACCCGCCCGAGTTCCTCGAGACCGCCAAAGTCTTCGACATGCTGCTCGCGGTCCCCAAGTACGGCCGCGTCAAGGTGAACAAGATTCTCACCCACTGCCGCATCTCGCCGAGCAAGACGATCGGCGGCCTCTCCGAGCGCCAGCGGGCCGAGCTGGTCTCGATGCTGCACCGCTGATCGCGGCGTCGCAGCCAAACGTCCGGCTTCGCGCCGCGTGCGATCTCCGGCCGCAGGGCGGCATAAGCTTCGCCTTCGCGCATGGCCGGCGTATTTGTGATCACGGGCCCGTCGGGGGTCGGCAAGGGCACGCTGATCGCGACTCTGCGCGGGCGCCATCCCGAACTCGAGCTGTCGGTGTCGGCGACCACGCGCGCACCGCGGCCGGGGGAGCAGGATGGGGTGGCCTACCACTTCCTCACCGAGGAGGACTTCGATCGCCGGCTCGCGCGAGGCGAGTTCGTCGAGCACGCGACCTATGCCGATCATCGCTACGGCACCCTGCGTGCCGAACTGGAGCGTCGCAGCCGGGGGGGGACGCCGGTGGTGCTCGAGATCGAGCTGCAGGGAGCGCGCCAGATTCGCGCGGCGATGCCCGACACGGTCGCCATCTTCATCGCGCCGCCCTCGCTGGAACAGCTGCGCGAGCGGCTGCTCCTACGCGGCGCCGAGGATCCCGCGACGGTGCAGCGACGACTCGCGATCGCCGAGACCGAGCTGGCCGCGCGCGAGGAGTTCGCCCATGTCGTGGTCAACGACGACCTCGCGGCGGCGGCCTCGCAATTGGAGGCGATCTACCTTCGGTACACTGGATGAGTGATCTCTCCCCGCATCGACAAACTGCTCGAGCACGTCGACTCCAATTACGCCTCGGTGCTCGTCGCCGCCAAGCGCGCACGCCAGATCAACTCCTACTACCAGAACCTCGGCGAGGGCAGCTTTGACGAGTTCCCGCCGCCGATGGTGGACACCGGGTCCAAGAACTACCTCACGATCGCGCTCGAGGAAGTCGCCGCGGGCAAGCTGAAGTACCACTACCGGTAGCTGGGCGCGCCGATGGCTCGGCTGCTGCTCGGAGTGAGCGGTGGGATCGCCTCCTACAAGGCGCTTGAGTTCGTGCGCTTGGCGACCGCGGAGGGCCACGCGGTGCGTGTGATCCAGACGCCCAACGCGCAACGCTTCGTCGGGCCCGCGTCGTTCGCCGCGCTGAGCGGCGCGCCGGTGCTGAGCGACGAGTTCGAACGCGATCCGCTGCGCGGGGCCTTCCCGGGTGACCCGACGGGCGACCACGACCCCGCCAGCCACCTCGCGCTGAGTGCCGTAGCCGATGTCTTCCTGATCGCGCCGGCGTCGGCGAACACGCTCGCCAAGCTCGCCCACGGGCACGCCGACAACCTGCTCACCAGCGCGGCGCTCGCGACCAGCGCCCCGCTGATCCTCGCGCCGGCGATGAACGACCGGATGTGGGCCAACCTCGCGACCCAGGCAAACGTTGCGCTGCTGCGCGAGCGCGGGATCGAGGTGCTCGATCCCGGCAGCGGCCGTCTGGCCACCGCCGGCGAGTGGGGCCCCGGTCGTCTGCCCGAACCGGCAGAGCTGCTCGCCGCGGTGCAGGCGAGGCTCGCCGCCGGCGCAGCGGGCGCCGCCGGCAGCCTGAGCGCTGCCGGCAGCCCGGGCGTCGCCGGCAGCCTGAGCGGCACGCGGACGCTCGTCACGGCGGGTGGTACGCGCGAGCCGATCGACGCCGTGCGCTTCCTCGGCAACCGCTCATCGGGGCGGATGGGGTACGCGCTGGCCGACGCCGCCGCTGCGCGCGGCTCCGACGTGGTCGTCGTCGCGGCCAACGTCTCGCTCCCGCGCACGCCGGGCATCAGCTACCTCGACGTCAGCACCGCCGCCGAGCTGGCCGGTGCCTGCGAGTCGCAGTTCGCCGAAGCCGACCTGCTGGTGATGTGCGCCGCGGTCGCGGACTTCCGTCCGGCGCGGGCCGCGGCGGGCAAGATCACCAAGGAGGACGGGCTCGAGCTCGAGCTGGAGGCCACCGATGATGTGCTCGCGTCGCTCGCCGCGCGCCGGCGCGCGGGACAGACGCTGGTCGGCTTCGCCGCCGAGCACGGGCCGGGCGGGCTCGAGCGGGCGCGGCGCAAGCTCGCGGGAAAGCAGCTGGATGCGATCGTCTGCAACGACATCTCCCAGCCGGGGATCGGCTTTGACGCCGAGCGCAACGCCGTCACGATCATCACCGCCGAGCGCGAACTGGCGGTCGGGCCGGCCGCCAAGCGAGCCATCGCGGAGGCCGTCCTGGATGCCGTCGAAGCGCTCCGCCGATGACCGCGGCCGGGCGCTTTTTTGCCTTGCGCTGAGAGTGCTATCCTCGGTGTGCACGGCCCCTGAAGCGAGTTGGGCGGTGCGTTGAAGTGGGCCCGAGCCCGCTTTTTTTTCGCCCATGGAACAGATACAGGCAGACATCGAGCAGCGTCTGGCGGCCACCGAGCCCGAGGTGGAGGTGCTGCTCGTGGAGCGCTCACCCGAGCGGCTGCGGATCTTCATCGACCATCCCGACGGTGTGACGCTCGCGCTCTGCGAGCGCGTCACGCTTGCACTCGGAGACCTCCGGGAGCGCTATGCACTCGAGGTCTCCTCACCCGGCCCCAAGCGCCCGCTGACCAAGCCGGAGCACTTCCAGCGTTTCGTCGGCCGTCGCGCGCGCGTGCGCGCAACCGCCGTCGCCGGCGCGGAGGAGCCAGTCAGCGTGGTCGGCGAAATGATCGCCGCGAGCGCGCAGGAGGTCACCCTCGCCGCGCCGGAGGGGATCGTCGCGATCCCCTACGCCGCAATCAAGCGGTCCCATCTGGTGGAGGAGTAGGCACATGTCACGCGAGATTCTGGATGCGATGAACGCGCTCGCGCGCGAGAAGGGCATTGAGCCCGAGAAGCTGATGGTCGCGCTCGAGGACGCGCTGCTGTCGGCTTACAAGAAGCAGCCCGGATCGGCCAAGTACGCCCGCGTCGAGATCGACCGCGAGACCGCCGACTTCCGCGTGATCGAGCTGATCATCCCCGAGCGCCTCGAGGCGCACCTGATCGTCGAGACGATCGATGAGGCGACCACGATCGACCCTGAGACGGGCGAGATGCGCGAGCCCGAGGATCCCGAGATCGACCCCGCCAAGTTCGAGCAGTACCGCGACCAGATCGAGGAGCGCGACGTCACTCCCGGCGACTTTGGGCGGATCGCCGCCCAGACCGCCAAGCAGGTGATCCTGCAGCGCATCCGCGAGGCCGAGCGCGACATGATGTACGAGGAGTACCGCGACCGCGTCGGCGAGCTGATCACGGGCATCGTGCAGCAGTCGGACTCGCGCTACACGCTGGTCCAGCTGCGCGAGCGCGTCGAGGCACTGCTGCCGAAGTCCGAGCAGGTCGACGGCGAGCGCTACGACCACTCCCAGCGGATCAAGGCCGTGATCAAGGAGGTCTCGCCCTCGACCAAGGGGCCGAGCATCATCGTCTCGCGCCGCGACTCCGAACTGATCAAGAAGCTGTTCGAGCTGGAGGTCCCGGAGATCGCCGACGGCCTGGTCGAGATCGCGGGCGTCGCCCGCGAGCCGGGGTACCGCTCGAAGATCGCCGTGATCTCCCACGCCGACGGCGTCGACCCGGTCGGCGCCTGCGTCGGACCGCGCGGATCGCGCGTGCGGATGGTCGTCTCCGAGCTGCGCGGCGAGAAGATCGACATCATTCCCTACAACGACGAGCCCGCGCGCTTCGTCGCCAAGGCGCTCTCGCCGGCCCGCGTGCGAGAGGTCCTCGTTGACGACGCGGCGAAGCAGGCGACGGTGATCGTTCCCGACGACCAGCTTTCGCTCGCGATCGGCCGTGAGGGCCAGAACGCGCGGCTCGCGGCGCGTCTGACCGGCTGGCGGGTCGACATCAAGTCCGAGAGCGAGTTCGCCGCCGAGGAGGCCGAGCAGGGCTACGGCGAGCAGCTCGAGGCCTCGGGGCGCTGCGCCGCCGTGATGAGCAACGGCCGCCGCTGCCCGAATGCGTCGCTGCCCGGCTCGCGCTACTGCGGTCTCGAAGCCCACCAGGCGCTCGAGGTGGGCGACGGTCCCGCCGCGGGGCCGGCGTCATAGCCGGCTCGCAGCCGCCGCTGCGCCGCTGCGCAGGGTGCGGGCGAAGGGCGCCCAAACTTGAGCTCGTGCGCCTGGCGCTGCGCGAGGACAGGCTCGTGCTCGACCGCGACCAGCGCCTGCCCGGACGCGGAGCCTACGTCTGCTCGGACGCCTGCCTGGCACGCTCGCGCGCCCGCGGCGGCCTGCAACGCGCATTTCGCCGGTCGTTCCCGATCGACGCACAGACCGTAGAATCGGTGGGCTGATGGCAAAGAAACGCGTGCACGAGATCGCGAAGGCTCAGGGCCTGAGCACCAAGGACCTGCTGGCCAGGCTGCAGGCGGCGGGCATCGACGCCAAGGCCGCTGCGTCGAGCGTCGATGAGGAGCTCGCGCTCAGTGCGCTGAGCGCCAACGGCGCGGCAGCCTCGGCGAAGGCTGCGGCCGCCACCAAGCCGCGCCCCGCGGCCGCCACGACCGACGCGCCGACTCCGGCAAAGGCTCCGGAGTCCGCGGCAAAGCCTGCCCCGCGCGCCGGCGCCAAGGCGGCGAGCGAGCGACCGCCGGCAGCGCCCAAGAGCGCCCCGAGCGCCGCCAAGCGCGCCCCGGAGCCCACGACCCCCGCGAGCGCCGCCAAGAGCGCCGCAGGCGCCCCTCCCTCGGCGGCCGTCGCGCCCGCACCGGCGTCTGCCGCGCCCCCGCGTCCGGCTGCGCCGGTCGCGTCCGCGGGCGACCTTGCGGCGGAGGGCTCGCCCGGCGAGGCGGCGCGCGCCGCCGAAGCCAACCGCTCGCGCCCGACGCGCGACTCGCGCACGGGCGAGCAGCGCCCCGGCGCGGTCGGCCCCGGTGGCCGCCGGCGCGTGGTGATCGACTCGCAGGCCTCGCGGCGTCAGGCCGGCGGCCCGGCGAGCCAGCCCGTGCGTCGCCCGCCGCGACGAGGACGGCGCCGCCGCGGCACCTATGACGACACCGTCTCGCCGATCGACGAGGTCGCACGCGGGGCAACCGACCTGATCCGGATCAACTCCGGGTCCACCGTCAAGGGCGTCGCCGAGTACTTCGGCGTCGCGGTCCCCGAAGTGATCCGCAAGCTGATGAGCCTCGGCGAGATGGCGACGCTGACGCAGACCCTGACCGACGAGGCGATCACCGTGCTCGCGACCGAGTTCGGCAAGGACATCGAGATCGTTCACGCCGCCGACGACCTCGTTGGCGAGCCGGTCTTCGACGACGACGAGGAGCTGCTCGTGCCGCGCCCGCCGGTCGTGACGATCATGGGGCACGTCGACCACGGCAAGACCTCGCTGCTTGACGCGATCCGCGAGACCGAGGTCGCCAAGGGCGAGGCCGGCGGCATCACGCAGCACATCGGCGCCTACCAGGTCCACCACGCCGGCAAGGCGATCACCTTCCTCGACACCCCGGGCCACGAGGCGTTCACGGCGATGCGCGCGCGCGGCGCGCGGGTCACCGACATCGCCGTGATCGTCGTCGCCGCCGACGACGGCGCGAAGCCCCAGACCGACGAGGCGATCGACCACGCGCGCGCGGCGGATGTGCCGATCATCGTGGCGGTCAACAAGGTCGACAAGGAGGGGGCGCAGCCCGATCGCGTCCGCACCGAGATGACCCAGCGCGGGCTGCAGCCCGCCGAGTGGGGCGGCGACGTCGAGTTCGTGGACGTCTCGGCGAAGACCAGGCAGGGGCTCGAGGAGCTGCTCGACACGATCCAGGTCGTCGCCGAGCTCGAAGACCTGCGTGCCAACCCCGACGCCGACGCCTCGGGCGTGGTGATCGAGTCGCGCCTGGACCCGGGCCGCGGACCCGTCGTCACGCTGCTGGTCTCGCGCGGCACGCTGCACATCGGCGACGCGCTGGTCGCCGGCGCGAGCGTCGGCCGGGTGCGCGCGATGAACGACTTCCTCGGCACGCGATCGAAGTCGGCGGGACCCGGCGAGCCGGTCGAGGTGCTCGGCTTCGACGGTGTGCCGGAGGCCGGCGAGTACGCCCACGTCGTTGAGAACGAGCGCCGCGCGCGCCAGCTCGCGAGTCAGCGCTCGACGCGGCTGAAGACCGAGGCGCTGGCCCGGCGCTCCGGCCGCAAGATCTCGCTCGAGGACGTCTTCAAGCTCGCCCAGGAGGGCGCTGTCAAGGAGCTGAACCTCGTGCTCAAGGGCGACGTGTCCGGTTCGGTCGAGGCGGTCGAGGACGAGATCGCCAAGCTGCCGCAGAACGAGGTCTCGGTCAACATCATCCACCGCGGCGTCGGCGGCATCACCGAATCGGACGTGATGCTCGCCGCGGCCTCCAACGCCGTGATCCTCGCCTTCAACGTACGGCCCGTCGGCGATGCCCGCGCGCTCGCCGAGCGCGAGGGCATCGAGATCCGCGGCTACTCGGTGATCTACCGGGCGATCGACGAGCTGCGCGCGGCGATGCAGGGCATGCTCGAGCCGGACGAGGTCGAGGACACCGTCGGCCAGGTCGAGGTGCGCCAGACCTTCCGCGCATCGCGCATCGGCACGATCGCAGGCTGCTTCGTCACCGAGGGGAAGGTGACGCGCGGGGCGAAGGTTCGCGTCGTGCGCGACGGCACGGTGATCAACGAGACCACGATCGCGAGCCTCAAGCGCTTCAACGAGGACGCGCGCGAGGTCGCCAGCGGGTTCGAATGCGGGATCGTGCTTGCGAACTTCCAGGACATCAAGGAGGGTGACGTGCTCGAGGTCTACGAGACCCGCAAGGTGGAGCGCGCGCTCGCCTGAGGGCTGAGCAGGGGCAAGTGGGCCGCCCAGGAATGTTCGACCCGAAATGGCGGCTCCTGGATACCGCCTGGCTGTGTCCTCAGTCGCGGCAAGCCTTCCAGGCTTCCTCGCTCCCTGCGTCCGTGCCAGTCGGCCCCAGGATCTCGCCACAGGCTGCGTTTCGGGCCGAACATTCCCGGACAACCCACTAGTATGGCTGTGGAGCGCATGCGCAGGGTCGACGAGGCGATTCGCCAAGTCCTTGCGGAAGCGCTCTCGGGGGAGCTGTCGGACCCACGCTTGGGATTCATCACGGTGACCGACGTCAAGACAAGCCCAGACCTTCGTGCCGCGCGTGTGTTCGTGAGCGTGCTCGGCGACGCCGACGCCCGCGCCGACTCGCTCGCCGCACTCGCAAGCGCCCACGGCCTGCTGCAGGGGCGGATCGCCGGCGAGCTGTCGCTCAAGCGCACGCCGCGCCTGGAGTTCGTCTACGACGGCACGACCGACCGGGCACTGCGGGTCGAGTCGCTGCTGCGGGAACCGCTGTGAGCGAGGCGACCTCGGTGGCGATCAGCGCGCGCGAGCAGGTGCTTCTCGCGATCACCGCCGGCGAGCGCTTCGCGCTCGTCACGCACGAGAACCTCGACGGCGACGCGCTCGGCTCGCTGATCGGGATGCAGGCGCTGCTGCGCGCGCTCGGCAAGGACGCCGTCATCGTCATCGCGCCCGAGGAGTTCCCGCTGCCGCCCGAGTACAGCTTCTTCGCGCTGGACGGGCTCTGCACGCAGGCGCCGGAGGACCTCGGCGCCCGCACGACGATCTTCCTCGACTGCGGCAACCTCGACCGCAACCCGCTCGCGGCGATGCGCGAGGCCGAGCCGCTGATCAACATCGACCACCATCACGACAACACCCGCTTCGGCACCATCAACCACGTCGTCGAAGGGGCCTCCTGCACCGCCGAGATCGTCTGGGACCTGCTGGGGAGCCTCGGCGTCGACATGACGCCGACGATCGCCGAGGCCCTCTACGTCGGCCTGGTCACCGACACCGGTCGCTTCTGCTACGACTCAACGACGCCGCGGGCGCACCTGATGGCGGCGGAGCTGATCGCCGCCGGCGTCGACGTCGGCCGGCTCTACCGCCAGATCTTCGAGGGCACTCCGTTCGCCAAGCTCGAACTGCTCGCGCGCGCCCTTCAGAGCGCGCGGCGCTACGAGGACGAGCGCATGGTGCTCGCCGTGCTGAGCGGCGAGGACTTCTCCGCGACCGGCGCCGAGGACAGCTACGCCGAGGGGATCGTCGATCAGCTGCGCGCCGTGCGCGGCACCAAGGTCGCGGCACTGATCCGCGAGGTCTGCTCCGGCGGCCGCGCCGGGGCGCACAAGGTCTCGCTGCGCGCCAGCGACGACGATGTCGACGTCTCGGCGATCGCACGCGCCTTCGGCGGCGGCGGGCACCGTCGCGCCGCGGGCTTCACCAGCGACCTGCCGACCGCCGAGCTGATCGACGCGATCCGCGCCCGGATTTGACGCCGGCGGAGCCAGAATCCCCGTCGGGGATTCTGCTGGCGGACAAACCCACCGCCATCAGCTCGCACGACCTCGTCGCCCGCGCCCGCCGCGCGCTGGGCGTGCGCCGCGTCGGCCACGCCGGCACGCTCGACCCCTTCGCGACCGGCCTGCTGATCGTGCTGGTCGGCCGCGCGACCCGCCTCGCGCGCTACTTCACGGCGCTCGAGAAGACCTACGAGGTGGAGGTCCGCCTCGGCGCGACCTCGAGCACCGGCGATCCCGAGGGGGAGATAACGCAGACCGGTCAGGTGCCGGACACGCTGGTGCTGCCGCTCGGCACGCTGCGCCAGCGACCGCCCGTCTACTCGGCGGTGAAGGTCGACGGCGAGCGCGCCTATGCCCGCGCGCGCCGCGGCGAGGACGTCCAGACGCAGGAGCGCGAGGTGACGGTGTTTCAGTCAAGCGTGCTCTGGCGCGAGGGCGACCGCGCGGCCCTGCGCTTCGTCTGCTCCGCCGGGACCTATGTCCGCTCGCTCGTCGCCGACCTCGGCGACGCCTACTGCACGGCGCTGCGGCGCCTCGCGATCGGGCCCTTCGAGGTGGCGGGCGCGTGGCCGGGGGAGGGCGTCGCGGCGCCGCTTCAGGTCGCCGCCGCCTGGTCGCGCTTCGCGCCGATCGTCGCGCTCTCGCCGGCGGAGGTCGACGCCGCCGCGCACGGCCGCGGCGTCGAGGGTCGCGGCCTGGCGGGCGCGGTGCTGCTGGTGGACGGCTCCGGTGAGGCGGTCGCCGTGGCCCGCGAGGAGGACGGGGTGCTGCGCGTGCAGGTCGGGCTGCGCGGCTAAGGGCCTATCCCGGCAGGGGGTCGCACGCCCCACGATCCCTACCGGGATAAGCCCTAATAGGCTTCGCTCGCGATGCGCCTGACCGAGTTCAACGACGCGCAGGCCGGCGCGGGCGCTGTCGCCGTCGGGACCTTCGACGGCGTGCACCTCGGCCACCGCGAGGTGATCGCCGGCGCCGACACGGTGCTGACCTTCGAACCCCACCCGGTCGCGATCGTCGCGCCCGCGCACATGCCGAAGCTCCTGACGACGCTCGAACGCAAGGCCGAGCTGATCTCCGCGCTGGGCGTGGGCGAGATGATCGTGATCCGCTTCGACGCCGCCTTCGCGCTGCGCAGCCCCGCCGAGTTCATCGACGACGTGCTGGTGGGCAGGCTCGCCGCGCGCAGCGTGGCGGTCGGTGAGAACTACCGCTTCGGCGCCGGCGCCCGAGGCGACGCGGCGATGCTGGCCGCCGACGGTCGCTTCGCCGCGCGCGTCGTGGCGCTGCGCGAGGTCGACGGCGAGATCGTGTCCTCGAGCCGGATCCGCTCGCTGATCGCGGCCGGTGAGGTCGCGCGCGCGGCTGTGCTGCTCGGTGAGCCCTACGAACTGCGTGCGCCGGTCATCGCCGGCGATCATCGCGGGCGTGAGCTCGGCTTCCCGACGGCGAACATGGTCCCGCCCGAGGGGCTCGCGTGCCCGGGCCACGGCGTGTATGCGTGCCTCGCGAACGGGCTGCCGGCGGCCGTCAACATCGGCGTGCGCCCGACCTTCGGCAGCGGTCGCGCGGAGCTGATCGAGGCCTACCTGATCGACTTCGACGGCGACCTCTACGGGACGCAGCTGCGTCTGCGATTCCTTGAGCGCCTGCGCGGCGAGCGCCGCTTCGAGACCGTCGAGGCGCTGATCGAGGAGATGCACCGAGACGTCGCCGCGGCCCGCGTGATCTGCGCGGGCGCGCTTGGCTGATCGGCGTCTCTGCTAGCGTTCACGGCCGTCGATGACCCTGACCACTGAACGCAAGCGCGAGCTCACCGCGCAATACGGCTCGAGCGACCGCGACACCGGCAACGTCAAGGTCCAGATCGCGCAGCTCACCGAGCGCATCAACGAGCTCACCGAGCATCTGCGCGAACACAAGCGCGACCACCACTCGCGGCGCGGCCTGCTGATGCTGGTCGGCAGCCGCCGGCGCTTCCTGAACTACCTTCAGCGCAACGACCTCGAGGGTTACCGCGACCTGATCAAGGCACTCGGGCTGCGCAGGTGAACGTGCTCGCGCCCGGCACGCCGGCGCCCGAGTTCACACTGAGCAGGCAGGACGGGACGACCTTCACGCGCGCGGACCTGCTCGGCGAGAGGACCGTCCTGGTCTTCTACCCCGCCGCCTTCAGCTCGGTCTGCAGCGACCAGCTGGCGCTCTATGAGGAGGTCCTGCCGGAGCTCGCCGAGCGTGGCGCGAGCATCTACGCGGTCTCCACCGACAACCGTCATTCGCAGAGCGCCTTCCGCGCGCAGCTCTCCTCGAGCATCGAGCAGCTCAGCGACTTCGAGCCCAAGGGCGCCACGGCGCGCGCCTTCGGCGTGATGCACGAGGAGAAGGGCTACACGCAGCGCGCGCTGGTGATCATCGGCCCCGACGCCGTGCTGCGCTGGAGCTACGTGTCCCCATCGACGGCCGAGATCCCTGGCGCAAACCTGATCTTCGACGGGCTCGAG
>Ga0182015_10002156_pt1 | contig 24468 bp, 27 predicted proteins | sample 712P3MmetaG_FD_120478 | JGI IMG/M metagenome (GOLD analysis project Ga0182015, IMG submission 120478) | Permafrost microbial communities from Stordalen Mire, Sweden - 712P3M metaG | ecosystem: Environmental > Terrestrial > Soil > Wetlands > Permafrost | place: Sweden: Stordalen | collected...
ATCAACGGCGAAGCCATATATAAAACGCGCCCGTGGGTAAAATTCGGCGAAGGCGAATCTCTGTACGGCAAGCCGGCCTACAGCGGAAAAGACATTCGCTTCACTATAAAAGGTGACGCGCTTTACGCGATTCTGATGGCTTGGCCGGGAAAAGAAGCGGTGATCGAATCTCTCGGCTCCGCGCAGCAGCTCAACGGCAAAATCGGCAAAGTCGAATTGCTGGGCCATCAGGGCCATTTGAAATTCAAACAGAACGCGCAAAATCTGACGGTCGCCATGCCGTCGAAGCAGCCGGGCGAGATTGCGTTTGCATTGAAGATCAGCGGATTGCACTTAAGCTAAAACTCGAGGCCACAATGTTCAAACGATCCCTCGTCGTATCGCTTCGCACTACTCTCTGCGCCGCCGCGCTGCTGGCGTTTTTCGCCGCTGCCGCGCGCGCCGATGTAACGCCCTCCACGCTTTTCAGTGATCACATGGTGCTGCAGAGCGGAATGTCCGTGCCCGTATGGGGCACCGCCGATCCCGGCGAAAAGGTCACGGTCACATTCCTGAAGCAGAAAAAATCCGTGAAAGCCGGCAGCGACGGGAAATGGATGCTGCGGCTGAGCAAGCTCAAGCCCGGCGGCCCATTTCAAATGACCATTGCCGGGAAAAATTCCATCACCGTGCAGGATGTTCTGGTCGGCGAAGTCTGGCTCGGCTCCGGCCAATCCAATATGCAGTTTCCGGTCTCTAAGGCGCACGCCCCCTACGCCGGCTTGCTCAACGAAGCGCAAGAGATCGCCGCGGCCAACTACCCCAACATCCGCATGTTCAGCGGCAAGCCCTCCACATCCTACGATCCAAAATCGGATATCGCCGGCCAGTGGCTGATCTGCAGTCCCGCGACTGTGGGCGATTTTTCCGCTGTCGGCTATCTTTTCGCGCGCGACCTGCAAAAAGCGCTCAACGTTCCGGTGGGAATCGTGCTCGAGGCTTTCGGCGCGAGCACCGCCGAAGCCTGGATCCCGCGCGACGCGCTGGCTGCGGACCCGCTGCTCAAACCGATGCTCGATCGTCTCGACGCGCAAGAAACGTTCTACAAGGCAAATCCAAAAGCCACTACAGACCAAGCGCCGCCCGGCCCGCAAACGCTGAACGCCCGGCCGCCCGCCAAGCCCGGCCCGCTGCGCGATCCCGCGCACGATCAGCACGAACCCACAGTGCTCTACAACGCCATGATCAATCCCGTGATTCCCTATGCGATTCGCGGCGCGATCTGGTATCAGGGCGAATCCATCACCGGGGGCAAAGCTGGACTCACGCTCTATCCGCACGTGATGGAAACGCTTATCAATACTTGGCGCAGACTGTGGGACGAGGGCAATTTTCCGTTCTATGAAGTGCAACTCCCCGCGCTCAAAAACGTCAGCAACAATCCGCTCGTGCGCGAAGGCCAGGCGCAAATCCTTTCGCTGCCGAACACCGCCATGGCCGTCACCATCGACATCGGCGATCCCGACAACGTGCATCCGAAAAATAAAGAGCCGCTCGGCGACCGCCTCACCACGATCGCGCTGGCCAATGTCTATGGCCACAAGATGGAATATTCCGGGCCGGTGTATGAGTCAATGAAGATCGAAGGCAGCGCCATCCGCCTGACGTTTTCGCACATCGGCGGCGGCCTGGTCGCCAAAGGCGGTCCGCTGAAATGGTTTCAAATTGCCGGCGCCGATCAGAATTTCGTCGACGCCGACGCCGCCATCGACGGGGAAACTATCGTCGTGCGCAGCGCGGCCGTCGTCGCGCCGGTCGCCGTGCGCTACGCATGGGACAACTATCCCGACGGCAGCAATCTTTACAACGCCGCCGGCCTTCCCGCCGCTCCGTTTCGCACCGATCAATGGGACGCTCTCAGCAAAATCGCGGAGGAATTCACCGGAAAGTAGCGCCTTCGAGTTTTCTTTCGCGCGGCGTCACAAGCTTCCTTTGAACGCGAACGCCACCGCCGCAAGGATGCACAGAAAACTCATCACGTAATTCCACTTCGGCGGCGCGCCCAAATAAAAATACGCGAACACCGCGAACACGCTCAGTGTGATCACCTCCTGGATGATCTTCAGCTGATACACCGTGAACTCCCCATAGCCCCAACGATTTGCCGGCACCTGAAAACAATATTCTCCGAACGCAATCAACCAGCTGATCAGCACAGCCTTGTATAAAGGCAAGCTGGGATATTTCAAATGTCCGTACCAGGCGAAAGTCATGAACGTATTGGAAATGCACAGCAGCAGAATCGTTCGCATCGCGCCCCCTCGGCGTTTGCGCCGCCAGATGCTGTAATCCTAGCGCGGCAGGCCTCAAGCTCGGCAGTTTCCGCGTGCTAAAATCGGTCCGCGAAATTCGGGTCAGGGCAACGCAACCAAGTGAAAGGCAAGGTTCCACGCACATGAGAGAACATAACGGACGAGCAATTCGCAGCAGCCGGCGCGCCACATTCGCAGCCATTTTGGGAATCGCGCTAGCGGCCTGCGCGCCGCGCGCGAGCGCGCAATTCGGAGCTCCCGCGAGCGCCGGCGCGCAACCGGTGGCCAATCAGCTCCCGCTCTCCGGCCGCATCGGCCAAACCGGCTCGGTTGCCGCCACAGAGCAGCCCGTGCCCGGCACTGAGACCAGCGTGGACACGCTGAATCCCACCGTGCAGGTGAGCGGTCCCTACGCCGGCAGCGCCAGCAGCACGGCGCAGACGCCGTTCACCGGCAAGCTTTCGCTGCGCGAAGCCATCGCGCGCGGCCTGGCCTACAACCTGGGCGCCGTCGGCATGGCCAACGCCGTGCGCCAGGCCGAAGGCCAAAGCCGGGTGGCGCGCAGCACGCTCCTGCCCAATGTCAATGGCGACATCGCCGAAACCTTCGAGACCGAAAATCTCGCCGCGCTCGGCATTCGCATCAGCGTACCCATTTCCGGCTTTTCCTTCCCCACTCTTGTCGGCCCTTTCAATTACATGGACGTGCGCGCTCGCCTTACGCAAACCGTGGCGAATATGACCGACGTAAATAATTACCGCGCCTCCAAAGAAACCATGCACGCCGATGAGCTTTCGGCACAAGACGCGCGCGACCTCGTTGTTCTGGCCGTTAGCGGCGCCTATCTCGAAACGATCGCCGCCGAAGCCCGCGTGAAATCCGAGCAAGCGCAACTGGACACCGCCAACGCCGTCTTCGGCCAGACGCAGCAGCAATTTCAATTCGGAAAGGTTGCGCAAATCGACGTCAATCGCAGCCAAGTGGAAGTCTTGACGGAACAACAGCGCCTGCTTTCGCTGCAAGACGATTTGGCCAAGCAGAAAATAAATCTCGCGCTGCTCACGGGACTTCCCGCAACCGATCAATACGAAATCACCGACGACGTCCCGTATTCGCCGGCTCCCGCGATCACAGTGGACGACGCTCTTAAACAAGCGCTGGACAATCGCCCCGATCTAAAAGCCGCTGAAGCCGAAGTCCACGCAGCCGAACTCGAAAAATCCGCCGCGCGCGATGAACGCCTGCCCTCGCTCGCCGTCAACGCCGATTACGGCGCGATCGGCACCAATCCCGGCGAAGCCCGCGCCACCTACACCGTCAGCGGCACGCTCACGGTTCCCATCTGGCAAGGCGGCCGCGCCGCTGGCGATATCGAACAAGCCAACGCCGCCCTCGATCAGCGCCGCGCCGAACTCGACGACGAGCGCAACCAGATCGAAAGCCAGGTCCGCGAAGCCTATCTGGACGTGCAAGCCGCCGCGAGCCAGGTGGAATTGGCCGATAAGAATCGCCAGGTGGTCGCGCAAACGCTCGACGAAACACGCTTGCGCCTCAGCTCCGGCGTGAGCGACAACGTCGCGCTGGTGCAATCGCAAGAATCCATGTCCGGCGCGGAACTCGATTACATCAATAGCGTGTTCGCGCACAACGTCGCCAAGCTCAGCCTGGCGCGAGCCATCGGCGACGCCGCGGACAGCTTGCCGCAATTCCTGAAAATGCAGTAGCGGCGCGCCGGCGAAGCGCGCGGAGAAAATCTGCGCGAGCAAATCGGGCGTGCACGGGAATTCTGAAAAAACCGGGAAGGGCTGGGCGCTACTTGGCGGGTTTCGCCTGATCCACTCGCAGCTCCAGATTCACGCTGATGCGCGAATCGAAGCTGGAAATTGTATGCGTGACGGAAATCATTCCGTTATGTTCGGCGTAAATCTGGTAATCGACGTCCGGACTCAGGCCGTCGTACTCATAGTTGCCGCTGTCGTCGGAGATATGGCTATCCACGCTCTTGGTTGCCATATTCTCAAGGTAGATTACGGCGTTGGCGATCGGGTTTTCGTCCTTGTCCACTACTTGCCCCACTACCGTGCGCAGCTGTGGCCCTTTGTCCTTGCTCTGAACCGCGGCGCAAGCCCCCATCAATAGCAGCAGAACCAAAAGCCCAGCGGCGCGTCCCCTCATTGCGGTTTGCCTCCTCCGCGCGCGACCAAATGCAGCGAAAGGTCCACGCGAATATCCTGGCTGGCATCCACGTTCTGGATCAGCGGCGGATAACCCTTCGCGTCCACGCGCAAGACGTACTGGACTTCCGCCGGAACATGCAGCGCAAATTCGCCTTCGCCATCCGTATTCGTTTCCCATCGCCAACTTGTTTTGCCGGCGCGGCTCATGCGAATCCGCGCGTTGGCCACCGTGAATCCGCGACTGTCGAACACGTTTCCGTGCACCAGAAAATCCGGCGCATGGTTTGCCGCAGCGGAACGGGCGGGCGCGCTGGCAAAAACGCAAATCGAAAGGAGCGTTGCGGCGAAAAGGACGCGCGATATATTCACGAACGGCGCGGGGCGCATCGCGCTATGCGGCGCGGCCAATCGAGAGGGCACAACGGTGGCCTTTACATCGATCGAGCCGACAGAAAGCGAGCGGCGCGCGCGGGTCATTCCTCGTCGTCATCGTCATCGTCGTCATCATCGTCATCGTCCACGATGTCTGGATCTTCGTCGGTGCCTTTCACCTTCTCCGGCTCTTCGTCCTCATCATCGTCGTCATCGGAAATCACGTTCACATTGACCGGATGCTTCTGCACGACCTCCAGATCCGTCTCGCACTCCAGGCAGCTCAGGATTTCTCCCTCTTCGACTTCGTCCTCATCCACATCGACTTCGGCGCCGCATTTTGGACAACGTACCAAGGTGGGATTCTCCTCTCTGACGGCTGCTTGTGAGCCCCTTGAGGCGTATTATATACCGCCGATGGCTCCTCCGCGACGCAGCGAAATTAAGTCCCGGCGCGAATATCCCAACCTCCCGGTCGTGGGCGTTGGCGGCGTGGTGATCGCCGGCGAAACGGCGCTGCTGATTCGCCGCGGCCACGAACCACTCAAGGATCAGTGGTCCATCCCCGGCGGCTTGCTGGAATTGGGCGAAAGCATCGCCGCCGGCCTCGCGCGCGAAATGCTGGAGGAAACCGGCTTGGTCGTGCGCGTCGGCCAACTGATCGAAGTGTTCGAGCGCATCATTATGGATGGCGCGCCGAATGGCGCCGCCACTTCCAAACACGCCGGCGTTTCCGCAGCCGTCCGCGCGCCGGCCTCTCGCGCTAAATCGCGATCGAAGCGCAAGCCGCGATCGAAATCATCGCCCGCAGGTAAAAGCGCTGGCCCGCGCTATCACTTCGTAATTCTCGATTATCTTTGCGAGCCCCTCGGCGGATCGCTCCACGCCAGCAGTGACGTCACCGACGCCCGCTTCGTCCATGAAGAAGAGCTGTCGCAATACGGCCTTACCGAAACCGCCTCGCGCGTGCTGCGCAAAGCCTTCGAGCTGGCCCGCGCACGGCAGGAGCGCTAACGCGCACGAAGTGGCGATTGCGCCGCCCGCGTTGGTCTAGGCCTTTGTAGCGCCAGCCTTCAGGCTGGCACGCATTCATTCCAATCTACCTCAACTCGAATCCGCACATGCGCTGACGCCCAACGCGCTCCGTTGCCGTTCTTTCGTAGCGCCGGCATCCTGCCGGCGGTTTTGTCTTTGAATTCGCCGTTGTAGCGGCGGGCCGATCATCGTGCATTCGCCGGCCAACCGTGCACGCCAATCAACGGCACGAACCGGCACGCATAAAGCGCGTCCGCTCGCAGTTCTCCGCCGAGCTTGCGGCCGCGCACCAGTTGCTGCACGTCTCTAGAGTCGCGCCGCCGAGCGGCCGCGTCGGCAACCGGCACAACGATCCTGCCGCCTTCGGCCAATTGCGCCACGAGCGGCGCGGGAATCTCCGGCGCGCCCGCCGCGACTAAAATCGCGTCAAACGGCGCGAGCTCCGGCAATCCCAGCGTGCCATCGCCCGCGTGCACGTGAACATTCTCGTATCCGCCAAGCCGCGCCAGCCGCTCGCGCGCCGCAAGCGCCAACGCCGCCCGGCTCTCAATCGTATAAACCTCGCGCGCCAACCGCCCCAGCACCGCCGCCTGATAACCGCAACCCGTCCCCACTTCCAACACGCGCTCGCCGCCCGTCAATTCCAGCGCCTCCGTCATCGAAGCCACCATGAACGGCTGCGAAATCGTCTGCCCCTCGCCAATCGGCAGCGGCCCATCGTCATACGCGCGCGCCCAAAGTTCCGCCGCCACAAATTCATGCCGCGGCACCGCCAACATCACGCTCAGCACGCGCTCCGACCGAATCCCCCGCCCGCGCATTTGCCGCGCAACCATCTCCTCGCGCCGCGTTGCTGCCAGCGCTTCTGACGTGTCGCAATCGAAATCGTGCCGCATAGCGCGATTATAGCCTCGCATCCGACCAAGGATGCGAGTCCTGAGCGCAGCCGAAGAGCCTCTCTGTCGCCTTCTCCGCCGCCTTGAGTAGCACAGCCACTCCTGGCTGTGCGCCTTCGCCCTTTATCCCTTCCGTCCAAACCGGTAAAAATCGACTTCGCACAGGCAAGAGTGCCTGTGCTACTCAACCCTGACCACCTCATCGATCACGGCAGCCCCGGCACCCCTCTCCGCACGCCTGAAGTCGAGACGAAGAGCGGAAGCGATGACTTTGCTCTTGAAGCACGGAGCACTACACAAAATGCTGGAACAGATTATTCAGCGATTCGGCGAGGGTGGGATGCGCGAAAGTGGCATCGCGCAGCGCGGTGTAGGGCAATTTGCCCATCATGGCGATTTCCAGCATGGCCATGATTTCGCCGCCTTCGATGCCCAGCACGGCGGCGCCCAGAATTTGGCCGCTGGCGGAATCGACGATGGCTTTCATGAAGCCGCGCGATTCGTCGGTTTCAAGCGCGCGGGCGACGTAGCTCATGGGCATTTTGGCCACGCGCACATTTTTATTCTGCGCGCGCGCTTCGGCTTCGCTGATTCCGATGCGGCCGAGTTCAGGATCGATGAAAGCGGTGTAAGGCACCATGCGGCCGTCGGTGGAGGCGCTGCCCTTTTCAATCAGGTTGGTGCGCAGGATGCGGAAATCGTCGTAGGAAATGTGCGTGAAGGCCGGGCCGCCCTTGATATCGCCGAGCGCGAAAATACCGGCGGCGCTGGTCTCCAATTTGGAATTCACGTGGATGAAGCCGCCGCGATCCACCGCGATGCCCGCGGCGGAAACGTTCAGCGAATCGGTGTTGGGCGTGCGGCCGGCGGCCACCAGCAAATGCGATCCCTCGAAGACTTGCGGGGCGTGGCCGACGTGAACTGTGAGACGAATCTGCTTGTCCGATTTCGCGACCATGGCCATCTTCGCGTTGAGCACGATTTCGATGCCGTCCTGCCGCAAGATGGCGGCGATTTCGGCGGCGACGTCGGCATCCTCGCGCGCAAGCAACTGCGCGCCCGACTGCACGACGCTCACGCGGCTGCCGAAGCGGCGGAACATTTGGCCGAACTCCAGGCCGACGTAACCGCCGCCGAGAACCAGCAGATGCTCCGGGACGGCGTCCAATTCCATGATGCTGGTGCTATCGAGAAAGGGAACATCTTTCAGGCCGTCGACGGCGGGCACGGCGGGGCGTGCGCCGGCATTGATGAAAATTTGATCGGCGCTGAGCACGCGCTGGCCGCCGGCGTTGAGCTTGACCAGTACGGATTTCGGCCCGGCGAAGCTGGCTTCGCCGAAGATCAATTCGAGATTGGCGGTTTTTTCGATGCGCGCCTGGCCGCCGTCGCGAAAAGTGTTCACGATGTCGCGCTTGCGCTGGCGAATGCGCTGCATGTCGATACCAATCGCTCCGGTTTGCACGCCGTAATCGGCACCGCGCCGCGCCAGATACGCCACGCGCGCGCTGGCCACCATCGTTTTTGTCGGCGTGCAGCCTTCGTTGATGCACGTGCCGCCCACATGCTTGCGCTCGATCAGCGCCGTGCGCAATCCCGCGCCGGCCAGCGCCGCGCACAGCGGATTTCCGCCCTGGCCCGAGCCGATTACGATGGCCTGATATTGATCGGACGCACTCATCGAGATGCTCCCATTTTAAAACCGCGAAACGATAAAAAGGCCGCCGCCAATCGCCACGGCGTCTTCCAAAAGCGCGATCACAAGGTCCGGAACCTTAAGAGCTTTTACCAGGGGCACGCGAAGTGCGTGCCCCACGAACGCGCCAACAATTCCGCCCGCCGCGCCCAGCACCGCGCCCAACGCGATGGATTGCGCGCACGAAGCAGCGATGCACGCGCCGGATAATCCCCCGAGGAGGATGCGCGCGATCATTCCCGGCGGCGCAAGACGGCTCGGCGTCGTAGGGAGTTTATCGGCCACCAATTCCGCCAGCGCCAGGACGCTGAAAATCGCCACGGCCGCGGTCGAGCCGACGAACGCGAGCCGCGTACCGTGCAAAGCGAGCCAGCCGCGATGCGCGCCCCAAGCCACAAGTGTGGGCGCTGTAAGCGAGCGCAATCCGGCGATCGCGCCGATCAGAAATGCCAAAAGCAAAACTTGCGCGGGATTCACTGACACCTCTTTGTATGGCTTCCAGATTCGGGCCAACGCTTATTTGTAGCGTTTGCGGGCCGCGAAGTCGAGAGCGAAGATGGCGCGTTCGGCGCAGAGCGCGTTCGGCGCTATCATGGACGAGCCGCTGCGCTGCAATGCGGAACGCGCGCAGCCTGCGGTTTCGATGAGTTCGGAACGATCGATGGATCCAAAACTTTACGAACGATATTCGCGGCAGATCCTATTCGATGGCATCGGCGAGGCAGGGCAGCAGCGGCTGCTCGATAGCAGCGCCGTGCTCATCGGCTGCGGCGCGTTGGGCACCGCCGTCGCAAATCTTCTGGTGCGCGCCGGGCTTGGCCGGCTGCGAATCGTGGATCGCGATTTCGTCGAGCCATCCAATTTGCAGCGACAAACTCTTTTCGCCGAATCCGACGCGCGCGAATCGCTGCCGAAAGCTATCGCCGCCGAACGGCACTTGCGCGAAATCAATTCCAGCGTGCAGGTGGAAGGCGTGGTGGCCGATTTAGCGCCGGCCAACGCGCAAGAGTTGCTGGGCGGATTTCAGCTGATTCTCGACGGCGCGGATAATTTCGAGACGCGCCTGCTGATCAACGACACCGCGGTGAAATTCAGCACGCCATGGATTTATGCCGCCGTCGTGGCGAGTTACGGCGTCACGATGACGATTTATCCAGGGCAAACCGCGTGCCTGGCGTGCCTGGTGGAAGCCGGCGAAGAAGAAAATTCGCTCGCGCCCGGCTCCGGCGCGGGTGCCGAAGCCACATGCGACACTGCGGGCGTACTCGCATCCGCCGCGACAGCGATTGCCGCGCTCGAAGCTGCCGCCGCGATTCGCTTGCTCAGCCGAGATCCAAACAAATCTGACGCAGACGATTCCAGCGAATCCGAAAACGCGGCGGGGCGTTTGCTTTCGCTCGACGTTTGGTCCGGCCGGTTCCAAACCATTCGCGTCGCACGCCGCGCCGATTGCCGCGCCTGCGTGCGCCACGATTTGCGTTACCTTGAAGGCCACGCTCAGCCGCATCTGACCATGTGCGGCCGCGATTCCGTGCAGATCCACGAGCGCCGCAGGCAACTCGATCTCGCCGCGCTGGAACAAAGCCTCGCGGCCACGGCGTCCGAAGTGCGCCAAAATAAATTCCTGCTGCAATTCCGCGTGCCGCCGTATCAGATGACGGTGTTCGCCGACGGCCGCGCCATCATCAAAGGCACGCGCGATCCGGCGGTCGCGCGATCGCTCTACGCGCGCTACATCGGCACCTAAATAAATTTAGGAAATTGCGAAGGAGCTTCGTTCAGTTTCCGCTGCGGCCGACGGGGGCGCGCAAGGCGGCGCGATCCAGATTTTCGCGCAGATTGATGAGCGTGAGGAAAGTGTTCAGCGCGCGCGCCTTTAGCTCGTCGCTCAGATGCACGCCGCTGGTGGTGACGCGCGCGAGCAATTCGCCGCGCCCCGCGATGTATTTGATGATTTCAAATTGGCGCGCGGCGGCGGCTTTTCCGAGCACGGTTTCGCGCCGCATTTCAGCGCAAGTGCGTTCGATTTCAAGGGTGAAGTGCAGCACGCACATTTCCTCCGAGGCAATCGCCGTCGGAACGTCCGTCTTGCATCCGGTCACTTTGCACGTCGAAGCCATAGATCGAACTCGAGAGCATACCCCGTAGGTTCCCGATCAGCGCTTCGCGGCAACCCGGAAGGAGGCGCGCCGCGGAGCGCCGGGACATTGATTGTTATCACTGGCAGGCCCTAAAATCCACCCACCCGAATTCCCGCGCCGCGAAGTGAACATCGCCCCGTGCGGAAGTACAGCCCTGGTTCGCTGCCCGTGGCCCGCGCGCTTTTCGCCTTACGGCGCGGGCGGCGCGCGTGCTACACTGTCGCGGCAAAACCTAACGCGATTGCGTCTGTGTGCGTGCCCCGTGCCGATTGTTCCGGGCAGCGGCGGCGTTGGCCTTTTACGAAGCGTACGCGCAGGCGACGAGGAGCATTTCTATGTCCGGCCATTCCAAGTGGGCGACCATCAAGCACAAAAAAGCGGCCACGGACGCCAAGCGCGGCCGCATCTTCACCAAGCTGATCCGCGAAATCACCATCGCCGCGCGCGTCGGCGGCGCCGATGCGGATTCCAATCCGCGCCTGCGCACCGCGATGCTGGCAGCCAAGAACGAAAACATGCCCAACGACAATATCGAGCGCGCGCTGCAACGCGGCGCCGGGCAGCTCGAAGGCGAGCAGTACGACGAAGTGAATTTCGAGGGCTACGGCCCCGGCGGCGTGGGCATGATCGTGCAAGTGGTCACCACCAATCGCAATCGCATCGTCAGCGACCTACGGCACATGATGAGCAAGCACGGCGGCAACATGGCCGAGACCGGAAGCGTCGGCTGGATGTTTCATCGCAAAGGCACGATCACGGTGGCGAAGGATCAGGCCAACGAAGATAAAATGCTGGGCATCGTGCTCGACGCCGGCGCCGAGGATTTGCAAGATGACGGTTCGGAGTGGGAAGTGGTCACGCCGCCGGAAAGCTTCGAGCCCGTGCGCGAGGCGCTGATCAAGGCGGGCATCACGCCATCGGCCGCCGAAATCGCCATGGTGCCGCAGAACTACATCAAGCTCACCGGCAATCAAGCCGGCCAAATGCTGCGCCTTATGGAAACGCTCGAAGAGCACGACGACGTGCAGCACGTTTACGCCAATTTCGATATCGACGAAAAAGAGATGCAAGCCGTGATGGCGGAAGGCTGAGCCTTCCCCGGGCAACGCTTGCCCGCCGCGGCGCGATTTCGGTTTTCTCACCAAGTTAGCCAATCCGCTCCGAGTGACCACTGGTATCTCTGCGCATCTCCGTTTACTCTGCGTCTCTGCGTTATCTTTAGTTCTTCCCCGCCGCTCGAGAAAAAGATAACGCGGAGGCGCAGAGCTCGCCGAGGTGCGCGGGGAAACACAACGTCGAGCAACACCCCTCTTTGCGGCAACTGCCGAATAAAATTTCCTACCGCGATGCTTTCGCCGCGCCGTACACTCTTGCCGTGAATTCTCCCGTTGCATCAAGCGTCGCGCCGGCAACGCTGCTGCGCGTTCTCGGCCTGGACCCAGCGCTCGCCGGCGCCACCGGCTACGGCGTCGTTGAAAGCGATGGGCGCCGCTGCCGCATGGTGCGCCTCGGGGCGCTGCGTCCGGCGCGCGCGCGCGCCGCGACGAAAGATTTGCACGAGCATCTCTGCCGCATCCACCAACTCGTCTGCGAACTGATCGAAGAATTTGCGCCGCACAGCGTCGCGGTTGAATCCGTTTTCACCGCGCTGAATCGACAAACCGCGCTGCGCCTGGCGGAAGTCCGCGGCGTGGTGCTGCTGGCCGCGGCGCAAAAGGGCGTTCCCGTGCGCAGTTACTCTCCGCGCGAAATCAAAGCGCACGTCTCCGGCTACGGCAACGCCGGCAAAGAGCAGATGCAGCACATGGTGCGCGCGCTGCTGGGCCTGGTGGAAACGCCCGAGCCGGCCGACGCCGCTGACGCCCTGGCCGTCGCGCTCTGCCACATCCAAGCCGCGCAGGCCGAATCGCGCATGACCGCCGGCCTTGCGCGCGGCAGCAAATTCGTCAGCTCCGGCTCGCCGGCACGGCCTCGCGCGAAATCTTTGCAAACATCCCGGGCAACGCCTCGGCAGCGTCCCGCAGCCCCAGTTTCGCGATGACGCTAAGCCGGCTTTTTCTTTCCATGAATTCTTGGCGTTACGCCGCATGCCTGGCGGCGTTGTGCATCGCCGGAGCCGCCACGTCCCACGCCTCAGGCGCGGCGACCGCGGCCGAGGCTACCGTCAGCTACCGAAAAATATTTCCCGGCAGCGTCCCCGAGTACGTGGAGATCCGCATCGGCCAAAATCAAAGCGCCACGTTTGACATCCGCCAGATCGCCGATCCGCCGGATCCGCAACCGCTTGAAGTGCGCGCGCAACTTCGCGCCCGAATTTTTGAGCTTGCGGCCGAACTGCACAATTTTGACGGCATTCGCCTGGATGTGCATCGCCGCCTGGCCAATCTCGGCCAGAAAACATTCCGCTACGAGAGCGGCGCACTCGTCCACGAAACAACTTTCAATTACACGATGGACCCGACTGCCACCCAGCTCCTGGATATCTTCGAGGGATTCAGCAGGCAACAAGTGGATCTGCAAGCCATCCAGCACAGCATGCGATACGACCGCCTAGGCATCAACGACGCGCTGCTGCAATTCCAGACCGACCTGGATCAGCGCGGCCTGCCCGAACCCGATTGCCTTCTTCCCACGCTCGATAAATTGGCCGCCGATTCCCGCTTCCTGAACATGGCGCGCGAACGAGCCAGCGCGCTGGCCGGACGCATCCGTGCGTCCGAAAATTTGCCTCCGCCCGCGCCCGCGCCGCCACCGGACGCGCCGAACCCTCAGAATCCCTGAAGCCGCAGCCAGCGCGCCTCGCGGCAGAACCGAAAACTTGCGCGTCGTCTGGACCGGATGTAGGATTCTGTTGGCTCAAGGGTCAACACCTGAATCAGTTGTTGGATTCATTCTGCGCGGGCGAGGTCAGCCACGATGACATTTCGCAGCTTCTACTGGGCCGCTGCAGCAGCGCTTTTAATGCCATTCGCCGCGCGCGCGCAAGATGCGATTCCCGCGCCCAGCGTGCCACCGCAAGTTATTATTCACCACGCGCTTCCGTCTATCGCAGAGCCGCCCGTACCTGACGACCCGCTCGAACTGGTCACCAGCGACGCGCAGCCGGTGGTTGACGCCGATCAGCGCGCCGCCGATCTGAACATGCTCGACCGGGCGAAGGATCTCTCCGATCTGCGCATGCACCCGTACGATCTCAACACCATCTTCACCGCGACGGGCTCCAACGGCTCGGCCGCCGAATGGGTGACCGAGGATATCGCTCCCGGCGAGCACATCTACCGCTGGTCGGCCGACGGACCCTCTTTTTCGGGCATTTTCCTGAATAAGGACGATCTGTATTCGAGCAATCGCCCGAACAACGCCATCCCGTTGCGCCTGGCTCAGGTGCGCAACGCGATCTTTTACGAGTACACCTGGGTTCATCAGCACGCCTCCGTACGCGAAGCTACCGGCAATCTTGGCGGCGTTGAGCTGCATTGCATTCTGATTGCTCACAGCGTGGGCGACCGCATCCTGACCGGTGCGCGCAACTGGGACGAGTACGAATATTGCATCGACCCAAACACTGGGCTGCTCGCCACCTACTCTCCCGCGCCCGGCATTTATTGCCGTTACGATTTCACTGGCGCGTTTCATTTCCACGGCAAAATTATCCCCAACGGATTCACGATCACCGAAGGCGGCCGCATCGTCGTCGAAGACAGAACGCTGAGCGTGACCGACCCTGTGGGCCCGGACAGCGCGCTTTTCAGCGGCGAAGGACTCCAATCGATCGGCGCCGGCTGGGCTACGGCCGGCGACGAGGTCTACAGGTTCAACGGTTCCACGTACATCCCGAATCCGAATTCGCAAAACAACATCGAGCCGCAATTTGAGAATTTTCAAAATCCCAGTTCCCCGCGCACGATGCAATACGTGGTGGTCGCCGGAATCACGGGCAGCGACGGACTCCTGGCCGAATCCGAAGTGGTCGCCAGCACATCTCCCGCTCTAAACTCGGCCGCCCTGGCCGGCGCCTACAAATTTGCGCAGAATCTCTGCCACTGCACGCCCGCCACAGCCGCCGGCGCCATGGCGCCATCGCGCGAAGTGATCTACCTCGTCCGCTTCTACACCTCCGACGCGTCGTGACGCAATGCGCCCACTTGGCCTTCCGCTATCACTATTTCCGCCAGATCAAGATCAAAGTGGTGCTTGTGGGCAATCTAACGCTTGGCGGCTCGCGTAGCGCGCGCCATTCGACTGAATTTCCCCAGCGTGTATTGGAATAACCTGCCAAAAATCTCAATTGCACACAGGCGCGAGGGGCTGTGCGACGGAAAGGCGACGACGCCAAAACCGTTTTCTAGGCTGGAAGGCTGTTCGTTGCTATACTTTGGAGGTTTTGGTGCCTCTCGAAAGAATCTCTAGGAGCAGACATGGCGCAGAAATGCGATATTTGCGGCAAAGGGCCGCAGTACGGAAACGTAATCAGCCACGCCAATAACACACGGCGCCGGCGCTGGATTCCCAACCTCAAACGCGTCCGCGCGCTGGTGAAGGGCGTGAAGAAACAGGTGCGCGTGTGCACTTCGTGCCTGCGCTCGGGCAAAATCCGCAAAGCGGCATAAGCATCGCGAGAGCTAGATGCGCAAGCGGCTCTTAGCGGCGGGACTGATCGCGGCGACATTGGCTTGGGCGGGCGGATGCCGCAAAGGCGAAGCGCCTTCGCCCGACGTGTGGGCGCAAGTGAACGGCACCAATATCCAGCGCAGCGAGGTGGAGCAATACTACCGCACGCGTGTGAATCCCCAGGGCCAGATGCCCTCGCACGAAGAAGCGCTTTCGCTGATGCTGAATATTCTGGACGATCTGATCAACAATGAAATATTGCTGGAACGCGCGGAGAAATTGGGATTGACCGCGTCCGACGGCGAGGTCGAAGACAAATTCACCGAATTCAAGAGTCCTTACACCGAGGACGAATTTCAGCGGCAACTGCAGGACCGCGGCGTTACGGCCGACGATTTGAAACAAGACATTCGCCGCGAGCTTTCAATTCAGAAGCTGATGAATCGCGAAGTCGTCTCCAAAATCGACATCACCGATCAGGACGTCACGGATTTTTACAATCAGAACCGGCAGCAATTTAACGTCGCCGAGACGCAATACCGCCTGGCGCAAATCGTGGTCACGCCGCACAAAGACCCTGAAGTCCGCAATCGCAAGAACGACGACGCCACCAGCGACGCCGAGGCCCGCAGCAAAGTTGCGATGCTCGTAAAGCAATTGAAAGGCGGCGCGGATTTTTCGGAATTGGCCATGGATTATTCCGAAGATCCGCAGACCGCCGCTTCCGGCGGCGATCTCGGCTACGTTCCGGAATCCTCGCTGGGGCAAAGCAATCCCGCGCTCAAGAAGGCGGTGATGGCGCTGAAGCCGGGCCAGATTAGCGACGTCATCGTGCTCCCCGATTCCTATCGCATCCTGAAACTGATCGCCATGGAAGCACCGGGCCAGCGCGCGCTGGACGATCCCAGCGTGCAATCCACGATTCGCGACGCTCTGCGCACGCGCAAAGAGCAGTTACTGCGCACGGCGTATCTCTCGCAAGCGCGAGACGAAGCCAAAGTGACTAACTACCTGGCGCAGCAAGTGATCGAATCCGCCGGGCGCCTGCCCGAAATCGCCGCGCCGCCCCCGGGCACCGCCGCGCCGGACACAGGAGCGCCTCCGGCGATTGAAGCTCCTCCGCAGCAATAGGCGCCGCGACCGCAGGCACCGGTACCACCGAATGTTCGCTTAGGATAGTTGAGACGGCGGCGCGGGATCGCGCGGCTCTGGCGCGTGGTTCGCGAAAACGCGCACGGCGAGGTGCGTGGCGATGTACACGGCTGCGAGCAACGCCGCGGCGCCGAGGATCAGCTCGCCGCCGGCGGCAGCGATGCGCGCGGGCGTGCTTGCGACCTGTGCGACGCGCATCGTCGCGCGCACCAGCCCGGCCGCGGCTGCAAGAAGCACGGCGAAGGCCACGATCGTGGCGAGCGCACCGAGCGCAATTTTTCGCGGCATGTGGAGTGCGAACCTCCGGTGCGTTTCGCGATTCGCGCGACGCAACCTAATGCAATCCCGACCAATCCTCAGACACAAGAATGGAATCGCTGGGATTCGCGGGATCGTACTTCACGCTGGCCAGCTGACCGGATAGCAATTTATCCAAGCCGGCGCGCTGTTCGAGGCCGGTGATATCTTGCGCGGTTTCGTAGGTGACGCCGGAAATGGAGTAGGTGTACCACAGAAGTTTGCGGCTCGGCGCACCGCGATGCGCGGGATTTTTCTGGGCGCCGCGAAACATCCCGCCACGATTGGCTTCGGCAGCCGCAGGAATTTCGTTGAGTTCGGTGACGCGGCCTTCGGCGATGCGGCCCACTTGATTCACGTGAGCGCGGCGGCGGCGCTCGATTTCGTCGGCATCGGGGCGACGGCGGAATTTCGCGTAGGACGCGGCGAGGATCGCCACGGCGACGGCCGCGCCCGCGGCGGCCAGGAGCTTCCAATCGCCGGGGAGCGCCGTCAATCCCCCGCTTCGCGCGCGGCGACGGGCGTCGCGGCGAAGGAACCGGCAGGCACTCGGCGCGCGTTCTTCCGATCGTTCATAGGCCTTTGCATTTTTTCCCGCGCGGCAACGGCGGGCCCTAAGCGCTCGCCGCCTGCACCGGATTCTTCAGCGTGCCGATTCCACTGACGACAACTTCAACGACATCGCCGGGGCTTAGCGGGCCGACGCCGGAAGGCGTGCCGGTGGCGATGATATCGCCGGGCTCGAACGTCATGACGTGCGATATCCAGCGGATTATAACATCAATGGGAAAAATCATGTCCGTGGTGGGAGCGGACTGCTTTTTCACGCCGTTGAGAAAAGTTTCGACGGTCACGTGGCCAGGATCGAGTTCGGTTTCGAGCACGGGACCGAAGGGGCAGAAGGTGTCAAAGCCCTTGGCCCGCGTCCATTGCGGATCGGTGAATTGGATGTCGCGCGCGCTCACGTCGTTCAAGCACGTATAGCCAGCGATGTATGGGCGCACGTCGTCGCTTTCCGACAATTTGTGGCAGCGCCGCTTGATCACCACGCAGAGTTCGCCCTCAAAATCCACGCGTTTTGAGATCGCCGGCAAAAGGATGGTTTCGCCCGGCGCGATAATCGCCGAGGGCGGCTTCAAGAAAATCAGCGGTTCCTTGGGAACTTCGCTGCCGAATTCCGCGGCGTGGTCGGCGTAGTTGCGGCCGACGCATACGATTTTCGTGGGCACGGAAGGCGGCAGCAAGGCGACTTCCGAAAGTTTCCAGCTGCGGCCCGCGGATTTGGTTTCGCCCAGCAAACTGCCCGTCAATTCCTGAACCGTATCGCCATCGATGCGGCCGATGCGCGGCTCGGGATGCGTGGATTCGCCGGAGCGCGTGGCTCCGTCCTTAAATTCAAGCGATTGAAATCGGCAGAATTTCATTTTGTCCCTTTTAAATCGCGCGTAAGTAGTGCGCCGCCCGCAGACCGGTGCAGCGGCGGTGCGACTGCGGCGGATAGTTTACAGGAAGCCGCGAGCGCGTTCCACGCGTGCGGCTGATACGAGAGGGTCTGGCCTTGCGCTTTCAGCTTTGCCTAGTGGGGACGGCGGCGGGCGGCAACGACATGTTGCTGGCGGGCGCTGTGGAGCAGGCCGACGACCCAGGCGAGGACCGCCAGGACGCCATAGGACACGGCACCCAGGATGAAGAGTTGCAAAGGCCCTACGCGGCTCTCCAGGCGGGGGAAGAAAATTTCGAGGGTCATATAGGCCAACGTTAAAAGAGCCCAGGCCGCGCAGCCGGAGATGAACAGGGCGCGTGGAGACTTCACGAAGCGGCAAGCCGGAACAGCGGCGAGCGCGAGGAGCACGCCGACGGCGGCGAGATTGCGCTCGAAGGCGAAGACGTCGAGTTGCGGAATGCGATTGGCGACGAGCACCCACGCGGCCAGGACCGCCGACAGGGCGGCGCCGATTACGATGCCGGTGCGGAGCGTTGAGCCGCGCAGGGAGAAAAATCTCTCGATGCCCGGGAAATGGGTGCGGGCCATGTTTAACGCCTCTCGTTTTGCTGTGCTGTGCCTAGCGCGCTGCTCTGAAACTACACAGGGGAAGTGCTTTGACTTCGGGGGCTTCCCGACCAAACACGTCTGCACGCGCAATGCGCGAAAGCCCTTTTTTTGACCGACCCGCTACACCGCGGCTCCCGACCAGGCCGGGACAAATTGCGCTCCGGCCCCCTACAGAAAATCGCCTGACCCACAGAACAGATCGCTGGCCCGCTACTGCGAATCGGCCGGAACTTCCGCGGCCACCGCTTGGCTGACGGGGCTTTCGTTTCCGGCCCGATCCACCGCGGAAACCGCGTAGAAATAGTGTCCGTTAGTGGTCACATCCATATCACGAAAGGCCGGGCTGGACAACAATTCCGCGTTTAATTTACGGCCAGGTGTGCCCAACTGGCCGCTGCGATAGATGTTGTAGCCGGCCAAGTCCGATTCCGGACTTATGCTCCACGAGAGTTCGATGTCCGCAGGTGCTGTTGGGGTTGCCGGAACGAAAATTGCTTCCAGTCCGGTGGGCGCGGCAGGCGGAAAGATGTCGCGCGGCGTGACGATGACGGGAGCGGAATCGGCCGATTCGATGGAGTCCGGCCCGAATTGCGCGACGCTGCGCACCGAGTACACGTAGGTGTGAGCGAACTCGAATTGCGGATCGTCGAAGGAAGGTTCGGATGCCGGGCCCAACAGTGCTAGCGGCGCAAGGAATTTCATCTTAGCGAGATCGGTTTCGGGCGGCGCGGAAGCGGGTGCTGCGGCTTGCGCCGCCAACTCTCCGCGATAGACGCGGTAGCCGGCGATGGCGGAGCCGGATGCGGGGGCTTGCCAGGCCAGGTCGATGGCGTGCTCGGTGACGTTGGCTTGAAAATTCGTCGGCGGCGGCGGGGCCGGGTAGACGGGCGTTTCGGCGACGTTGGAATCGGCGGAATCGTGGCGGCGCGCGGCGTTGGTGCGCACCATGTAGACCATCGTTGTCGCGGCCGGTGCACCGGGCTGCGCTCCGGCCGCACTCTGAAGATCTTCGGCGTGGAAAGGATCGCGAAATTCCAGGCGTCCTTCGGCCATATAGGTATCTACCAGCGCAGCGGGAATGGTGTAGACCAGGCGCGTGGAGGTCTTGTGAGCGGCTACGCCCGGTGCTTGCGAGCCGCGATAAATTTCAACCGTGGGAAAGCCGGCGAGATCTTCATTTTTCGTCGAACGCGTGGGCAGCGTGAAGGTGAGGATAACGGAATCACCTTGCTGCCGCGCGGCCAGATCGGTGACGGCTTGCGGCACGATGGGTTGCGGCGGCACAGGCTCGCCGGGTGCGCCGCAGCCCGCGCATGCGATCGCCGCGAGACCGAGTACGAATGCGGCTGCTGTGGAGAGTGAGGCCGAGGCGCGCATATCCGCTGGGCGAGCCGTCAGAGGATGTAACGGCTGAGGTCCTGATTTTTTACGATTTCGGTGAGCTGCTTGGAGACGTATGCGCCATCGACTTTTACGTTTTTCTTTTTAAGTTCGGGCGCCTCGAAAGATATTTCGTCCAGCACGCGTTCGAGAATGGTGTGCAGGCGGCGCGCACCGATATTTTCGGTCTGCTCGTTCACTTGCACGGCGAAGCGGGCGACGGCCGCAACGGCGTCGTCGGTGAAGCTGAGTTTCACGCCTTCGGTTTCGAGCAGCGCGGTGTATTGCTTGAGCAGGGCGTTTTTCGGCTCGGTGAGGATGCGCACGAAATCTTCTTCGCGCAGCGCGGAGAGCTCGACGCGAATGGGCAGGCGGCCCTGCAGCTCGGGAATCAGATCGGAAGGCTTGGTGACGTGGAAGGCGCCGGCGGCGATGAACAGAATATGATCGGTGCGGATCATGCCGTAGCGCGTATTCACCGTGGTGCCTTCGACGATGGGCAAAATATCGCGCTGCACGCCTTCGCGGGAGACGTCCGGACCGTGCCCGGATTCGCGCCCGGCGACTTTATCGATTTCGTCGATGAAGATAATGCCCATTTGTTCGGCGCGCTCGACGGCGGCGCGCGTGACCTGATCCATATCGATTAATTTATTTTCTTCTTCCTGGATCATGTACTCGAAGGCGTCGGCGACGGTCATCTTGCGCTTCTTTTTTTGCTGGCCGAAGAGGCCGGAGAGCATGTCCTTTACGTTGACGTCCATTTCCTCAACGCCTTGATTGGTCATGATCTCGAACGAAGGCATAGCGCGCTCGCGGACTTCAACTTCCACCATGCGCTGATCGAGTTTGCCTTCGCGCAATTGCGCGCGCAATTTTTCGCGCGTGCGGTCGGCGGGCTCGCGCTCGCGGCGCAGGGCATCGGGCGATGGAATTTCCGGGATGTAGGGCGCGTCCGCGGACGGCGGCGGCGAAGGCGGCAAAAGCAGATCGAGGACGCGCTCTTCGGCGGATTGATCGGCGCGCTCGGCGACTTCGTCGAGTTTTTCCTCGCGAATCATGTCGATCGAAGTTTCCACCAGATCGCGCACCATGGATTCCACATCCCGGCCGACGTATCCGACTTCGGTGTATTTCGAGGCTTCCACTTTCACGAAGGGGCAGCCAGCCAGACGCGCGAGGCGACGCGCGATTTCCGTTTTGCCCACGCCGGTGGGCCCAATCATCAGAATATTTTTCGGCAGGATTTCTTCGGCGACTTCCGGCGGCAATTTCTGGCGCCGGACGCGATTGCGCAGCGCGACGGCCACCGCGCGCTTTGCCGCGGCTTGGCCAACGATGTATTTATCGAGCTCGATGACGATTTCGCGAGGCGTTAGCTCGTCAAAAGACGGCTGGGGCTCGGGTTCGGGCTCGCGCTGCTCACCTGGAAGATAGATCACCATTTCGCTTCGTTAAAGCTCCTCGATTGTGGTGTTGCCATTGGTATAGATGCAGATTTCCGCAGCCACGCGCATGGCTTCCTGCGCGATTTCTTTCGCGCCGAGTTTTGTGTGGCGCGCGAGCGCGCGCGCGGCGGCGAGAGCGTAGGGTCCGCCGGAGCCGATGGCGCAGAGGCCGTCGTCGGGTTCGATCACGTCGCCATTGCCGGAGAGCAGGAACGTGCCTTTGGTATCGGCTACGACCAGCAACGCTTCGAGATGCCGGAGCGCGCGGTCTTTGCGCCACTCCTTGGCCAGCTCGACGGCGGCGCGCTGCAAATTGCCGTGAAATTCCTGGAGCTTGCCCTCGAAGCGCTCGAAAAGCGAAAGCGCATCGGCGGTGGAACCGGCGAAGCCGGCCAGAACTTTGCCCTCGAATAAGCGGCGGATTTTTTTCGCGGTGTGCTTCATGACGTGATCGCCCATGGTGACTTGCCCATCGCCGACGATGACGACTTTATTCTCGCGGCGCACGCAGAGAACGGTGGTGGCGTGCATCGCTAGCTGCGACGGAGCGTTACTTTGGGCTGCGGCCATCCAACCATTATACCGCTTGCGTCCGCCCGGGGACAAAAGCCAGCAGTACGGGCGCGCGAGGGGCCTTCGCGCCGGCAAGGGCACAGTACTTCAGGATAACGGTAAGGCTAGTACTTCCAGCGCTTGGGTACTCCCGGATTTGTGAGGGCCGTACCATGGGTTTTCCCGCGCTGCTCCGCCAGAATTACACGTGGAAGATAACCCGGAGGCAGCATGAGACATTTTGCAAAGGCTTTGATTGTCGCGGCGGGCGTTCTGATGTTTATGGCTCCTCGCGCTTTTGCCGACAACGTCGTGGACTTCAACGGAAGCTACGCGTTCGGCAACAATGGAGTGGGCATCCCCCCTTATGGCGGGACGCTGAACGGGCAAGCGGAAGAGTTTTACTGCGTGGATTTCAGCCACGATATTTCGAGCGGGGACAGTTGGGATGTAGCGATCACGCCGATCACCAACTCCGCAAACTACAGCGGCACCTACTTGTTCACGGGCAGCAACGCAACAACCGAAACGATTTACGAAGAATTTGCGTGGCTGATCACGCAGGAGCAGGCCAGCTCGAACCAAAACGCGATCGCCGCCGATCAGTGGGCGATTTGGAGCTTGAGCGGCGGATCCGATCCGTACTCCGGCTCGGAAAGCGCGGCAACGCTGTTGGCGGCTGCGAGTGCGGCGGTCAGTGGCGGTTACACGGCTCAGGGCTGGGAGATTCTCACGCCTGACAACGGGACCCATGGCCAGGAATTCCTGGTGCAGACTCCGGAGCCCGGCAGCCTGGCGCTTCTGGGTATCGGGCTGTGCGCGATGCTGTTCTTTGTAAAGCGCAGCGAGTGGCTGGGGCTTCGCCGCTCGGCGTAAGGCAGGGCAGGGGCTGGACTCTTACTGATGCGCCGCGCGATCCGGGGAGCGCGGCGCTTCAGTGCGACGGGGTGGGATGCGTCGGGGGGGCTTTCTTTTCGGCTTTGGGCTTGGGTTCCTGCGCGTAGCGATCTTCCAAAGATTTTTTCGTGAATAGGCTGGGGTCCAGGTTCGTGTTGTACTGGCAATCGTTGTAGTAAGCTTCGTAAACGTCGCGGCCATCCTGTGACTGCGAAACCTTCCGCGGCGTATTCACTCCATCGATGGGAATATATTCGGAATAGAGCGTGAGCTTGTCGCTGCGCTCGCGCGTGGTGGGATTGCGCGTGATGATTTCGTAGCGCACCGGGAGGTGCGTGGAAACGTCGAGAGCGAATCGCAGCGTGGTGTCGTCGCGGTCCACCAATTCCACCAAGTCCACTTGTTCCAGGTCGACAATGTCGGAGCCGGCGTAGCGGTAGACCATGCCGTCTTCATTGAGGCGATAGCGCAGGACGTTGTCCATATCGTCTCTGATTTGTTTGTGGAAATCGGCGAGTGCTTCGGAGGATTGATCGTTGACGCCGCTTTTATCGAGCGACCAGCCTTGGTTGCCGGCGAACAGATCGACGATGGTGGCTTTTTTGTCCCATTCGGTGCGGTTCTTGTCCGGCAGAATCCAAAAATCTTTGAAGGGCGGATAGGCGTTGAGGTCGCCGGAATGGGCGAACTGGCCCAGGCGGCCTTCGCAGACGTAATCGTGAACGTTGAGGTAGGCGGAGCCGCCTAGCGCCGCGATTTCCAGCCGCAGGAGGGCCTTGGCTTTGGCGGCGCTTTGATCGGGCATCAGCGATTCGTCGTCCTGCGCGCGCGCCGCGCGTGGCACGGCCGTGATCGCTAGAGCGCCGATGGCCAACGCCGCGAATCGCAAACCTATCCGCACAAAACCGATCCCCCATTTACATTGAGGACTTCGCCGGTGATAAAGGTTGCCAGGTCGGATGCAAGAAAGAGGACGGCGCCCGCGACTTCTTCGGCCTTGGCGACGCGGCGCAGCGGGATGACGGAGGTGGCGAATTTCAAACCTTCCTTGTTGGCGAGCACGGACTTTGACATGTCGGTGTCCACCCAGCCGGGCGCGACGCAATTGACCAGGATATTGTGGCGCGCGAGTTCGGTGGAAAGCGCTTTGACGAAGCTGATGATGGCACCTTTGGTGGCGGCGTAATGCGAATGAAAAGCTTCGCCGCGCTGGCCCGCGGTGGAGCTAAGGCCGATGATGCGGCCGGAGCGCTGCGCGATCATGCGTTGCGAGGCGAAGTGCGTGACGTCGTAAACGCTTTTTAGATTGATGCGCATCATGTCGTCCCATTCGCGCTCGGTCATTTTTTCAATGGGAGCGTCGACGGAATTCCAGATGCCTGCATTGGCCACGAGGATATCGATGCGGCCCAGGCGCTCGGCGGTGTAGGCCACCAGGCGCTTAGCGTCAGCCATGCGGCCGAGATCGGC
>Ga0182015_10002158_pt1 | contig 24443 bp, 21 predicted proteins | sample 712P3MmetaG_FD_120478 | JGI IMG/M metagenome (GOLD analysis project Ga0182015, IMG submission 120478) | Permafrost microbial communities from Stordalen Mire, Sweden - 712P3M metaG | ecosystem: Environmental > Terrestrial > Soil > Wetlands > Permafrost | place: Sweden: Stordalen | collected...
ACGCCGATCCGGCGGCCTTCCTCAATGTCGTAGGCCACGCCGCGGTAGTCGTCATAGAGCCCGTGATCCTCGAAGAACACGCAGGCGTCCTGGGTCAGCGGATCAAGCCGGATGCCCAGGCTGGAGAACGCCTTGCCGTGCACGGAGTGCGCATGCGCCGCCGCGATCGCGTCCGGCCGCGCCTTGTGTACCTCCGAGTGGATGCAGAAGGCGGCCCGGTTCACCGGCCGGTCACCCTCGACGACCTCGCCGTCGTGGTTGACCAGGATCAGGTCGGAGACCTTGATCTGGCGGAAGCTCATGCCGAACGGGTTGACCCAGAACCGGTCCGGGTATTCCGGGTCGCGGGCGGTGATGTGCCCGGCGACGCCCTCGGAGAAGCCGAGCCGGCCGAACACCCGGAACGCTGCGGCGAGTTCCTGCTTACGGTGCAGCCGCTCCCCCGCCACGGACGCGAAGACCGGCTGCCCGGCCGCGCCGAGCTCCCGGCTGGTGATGAGTCCGTCAACCGTGGTCATGGTCAGTTCCTCCGTGCGGTCGGCACCCGGTATGCCCCTGCATCGTCAGAGCTGTCCGCGGCGCGTGTCAAGTGCCGCCCCGCGCCGCGCCGAACTAGGCTCGGCTCATGACAGACGACCGGAATGCGGCGGAGTATGCCGCCGCGATAGCCGCCGCGCGGCAGCGGCTGATCGGATTCGCTGACGGCTGCTCGGACCAGGACTGGAGCGCCTCGCCGCTGGCCGGGGATCCCCGGCCAGTCGGCGTTGTCGTCGATCACGTCGCGCATGCGCAGGAGTACATCGCGGGCTGGCTGCGGCAGATCCTGGACGGCCAGGACGTCAAGGTGACCTCGGAGATCGTCGACGGCCTCAACGCCGACCATGCCGGGGAAGCCGCCCAGCTCAGCCGCGCCGAGGTCATCGACCACCTGAACCGCAGCGGCGACGCGCTGATCGCGCTGATCGCAGGGCTGGAGGCCGGCCAGCTCGACGCTGACGAGGGCCGGGTCCGGCGGTTCGCCCAGATCTCGATCCGGCACCCGGACGACCACCGGACGGAGATCGAGGCCGCGCTCGGCCGCCCCGGCTGACGCGCCGTGGGGCCATTACCCAGCCCGGCGCGCTGCTGCGCAACACGGTGCTGTTCCCGCTGGGCCTGTCCGGCGTCCGGTCGCCGGCCGCCAGCCCGCTGCCCGGCCACGGCCCGGCCGCCTCCCCCGCTGCAAGCAATGACGTACGCGGGCCGGCCACAATGGTCCGGTGAGCCGGGTCAACGACGAGATCGCCGCGCTGTTTAACGAGTACGCCGACCTACTGCATATCACCGGCGGCGACGCGTTCCGGGCGCGCAACTACGAGAAGGCCGCGCGGGCAGTCGCCGGCTACTCCGGTGACATCGCGCAACTGGATGCCGCCGGGCTCCGGCAGGTACCCGGCGTCGGCCCGTCGATCGCGGGCAAGATCGGCGAATACCAGCGCACCGGCACGTTCAAGGCCGTCGAGGAGCTGCGCGCCCAGGTCCCCGCGGGTGTGCTGCAGCTGACCAGGATCCCCGCCCTCGGCCCGAAACGCGCCCTGCAGCTCTACCGGGAACTCGGCATCAGCTCCGTCGTCGAGCTCACCGACGCGATCAAGGCAGGCCGGCTGCAGGACCTGAAGGGCTTCGGCGCCAAAAGCGAGGAGAAGCTGCTGCGCGGCATCGAGCTGCTGCAGCGCGGCAGCGGGCGGGTGCTGCTCAACGTCGCGACGGACACCGCCACCGCCATGGTCGCGGCGATCAGCGCGGTCCCCGGCTGCCTGCGCTGCACCTGGGCGGGCTCGCTGCGCCGGATGCGCGAGACCACCGGCGACATCGACATCCTCGCCGCGGCCGATGACAGCGGGCCGCTGATGGCGGCCTTCGCCGGCCTGCCCGAGGCCGCTGAGATCATCGCGGCGGGCAGCGCCAAGACCTCGATCCGCACCACCGCAGGCCTGCAGGTGGACCTGCGGGTGGTGCCGCCGGACTGCTGGGGCGCCGCCCTGCAGTACTTCACCGGCTCCAAGGAGCACAACGTCGCCGTCCGCGAGATCGCGGTCAGGAAGAAGCTCCGGCTGTCGGAGTACGGCCTGTTCGACACCGAATCCGGCGACCTGATCGTGTCCCGCACCGAGGAGGAGGTCTACCGGCGGCTCGGCATGGACTGGATACCGCCGGCTCTGCGCGAGGACACCGGCGAGGTCCGGGCCGCGCTGCGCGGCGAGCTGCCGGACCTGGTGACCGAGGAGCAGATCCGCGGCGACCTGCACACCCACACCAGCCTGACCGACGGCGTTGCCTCGCTGGAAGACATGGTGGCCGCCGCGGCCAGCCGCGGCTACCAGTACTACGCGGTCACCGACCACGCGCCGAACCTCTACATGCAGCGGATGACCACCGAGAAGATGCTCGCCCAGCGCGACCAGGTACGCGACCTGGCCGCCCGGCTGGCATCGGCGGGGGCTGGCCGGCCGATGGAGCTGCTGCACGGCACCGAGCTCAACATCGCCCCGGACGGGACCGTGGACTGGCCGGCCGAGTTCCTCGACGGCTTCGACCTCTGCGTCGCCTCGGTGCACTCGCATTTCGGCCAGTCCCGGCAGGAGATGACGGCCAGGTTCATCCGGGCCTGCGAGAACCCCTGCGTGCACATCATCGGCCACCCGACGGCCCGCAAGATCGGCCGCCGGCCGCCGGTGGACGTCGACTTCACGGAGCTGTTCCGGGCCTGCGCGCGGACCGGGACGGCGCTGGAGGTGAACTCGCACCCGGACCGGCTCGACCTGCCGTCGGCCCACATCAGGGCCGCGAAGGACGCCGGGGTCAGGTTCTCCATCGACAGTGACGCGCACTCCACCGCCCACCTGGCCAACCTGCGGTACGGCGTCGGCCAGGCACAGCGCGGCTGGCTCACCCCCGATGACGTCATCAACACCTGGCCGCTGCCCAGGCTGCGGGAATTCCTGCGTAAAGGCCGCTAGCGCCCTGCGTCACCAGTGGTGTTAGCACGAGAGCGCTCACGCAGGGTGGCCACCTGGGCAATCCGCCCTTGGCAACGAGACAGTGAGACCAGAGCATTGTGGCGAGGGGGCCTTCTTGGGTGCCGTCAGGCTGGCGTTTCGTGCCGAGTCACGTCGCCGGTGGCGATCATGGCTTGCGATAGCGGTCCTGATCAGCGTCGTTGGCGGATTCGTGCTGGCCGCCGCGGCCGCTGGTCGCCGCACGGAATCAGCGTTCCCGCGGTTTGTCGCCGCTTATGGCTTCGACGCCGCGGTGTTCGCCGTCCGGCCCGTTCCGAAGGTCGCCGGGCTTCCCGGGTCACTTCCGTCACGGCGGAGGTAGGCCCCTTTGAGGGTCAGCCGGCGTGCGCCTGCACCCATCCGATCAACCCGGCGGACTTGGAGGTGGGCGTCGTATCGCCCGGCGCCAGGCCGGTGTGGAAGCTGATCTCTGGCCGCTTGCCTGACCCGTCGGACCCCGACCAGGTGCTGGCGTCCTTCACTTTGCAGCAGGACGAAGGGGTGCATCTCGGCACAGTTATCCGCGTGCCGTTCTACGCGGCTTCGCAACTGGCGGCGGCGAACGGCGCCACCGGCGCACCACCGCGGCCCGCCGGTCCGACGGTTGCGTTCCACGTGGTCGGGATCGAGGCCGCCGTCGGTGAGTTCCCGTCCGGGTCGTCTCCGGTGTACGACTTGTTCGCCAGCCGGGCGTTCGCGCGGACCGTAGTCCCGCGGACGGCGAATGGCTATGAGTACTTCGTCCGGCTGCGCGGCGGTGCGGCTGGCCTGGCCCGATTCGACGCTGAGGCCAATGCCCTCCACACGGCCGGCGTGGAGGGCTACGAGAACGGCAGCGAGCAGGTCGCATCCGTCCAAGCATCCATCCGTCCGCAGGCCATCGGGTGGTGGATCCTGGCCGCCCTCGCCGCTGTCGTGGGGCTGGCGGTCATCGGCCAGGCAATGGCCCGGCAGGGCGTCGTCGAGAGCGGCGACTATCCCACGCTGGCGGCCCTGGGCGCCGACCGGCGGCAGCTCGTCACGCTCGGCATGGCGCGGAGCCTGGCGGTGGCGCTGGCCGGCGCGGCCGGCGCCGTCGCGCTGGCTACCGCGTTGTCCCCGCTCGCTCCGGTGGGCGAGGCGCGCCTTGCCGAGACCTCCACCGGCGTGGCGTTCGACCTGCGCGTCCTTCCGCTCGGAGCGCTCGCCGTGGTGGTGGCTGTGCTCGCCCTGAGCATCGGGCCGGCCGTGCGGGCCGCACGTACCGTGCGGTCCGGCGACCAGGCGGAAGTGGCCCGTCCCTCGGCCGTGGTGGCTCGCCTCGCCGCGATGGGCGCACCGCCGAGCGCGGTGATCGGTGTCCGTCAGGCCCTGCAGCGCAAGCACGGCGGGACCACCATCCCGGTGGGCACTGCCCTGCTCGGGACTGTGCTGGCGGTCATGGCGCTCTGCGGAACGGGAGTCTTCGGCGCCAGCCTCTCTCACCTGCTGGCCTCGCCCACCTTGTACGGCGACCCGTTCCAGCTCAATTTCAGTAACGCAGGCGGCCAGCCGGACCCCGCACTCCTGCGCAGCCTCGTGCAGGACAGGGCCATCACCCGGATCAGCCACGGCATCGAGACAGAGAGTTCCGTCAACGGGGTGACCGTGGGAGGCGTCGCCGCAACGGCCATCCGTGGCCGGCTCCTGTTCTCGGCGGTCGCCGGGCAGCTGCCCGGCGGCGACGGCCAGATTGGCCTTGGCGGGACCACAATGCGCCAGGTAGGCGCCCATCTGGGCTCCGTCGTCCACGTCACGGTGTCGTCTCCGTCAGGCGGGAAGCGAACCGCGGTCTTCCGCGTGGTCGCTCAGGTCTCCTTCCCGGTGATCAGCGGAGCCGTCGGCCTGGGAACCGGCACGCTGGTCACGATCGCTGGCTACGAAGACGCCGCGTGCCCCCCGGGTCCCCGGCAGGCCGCGTGCCAGCGGGCGGTACAGGAGTCCGGCAACGGCGGGATCCTGGCCAGCGTCGTTCCCGGTCCCAGGGGGCAGGCGGCCATCGCCCACTACGTAACGGCGGACCGGACAATCGTGGCACTTGCCACCACCCCGTCGTCGCTCATCAACTTCGGCGAGGCGGTCAACTTCCCGCTCATCTTCGGCGCCATGCTGGCCGTGTTCGGCGCGGCGACGCTGGCTCATCTGCTCGTCGTGAGCGTGTCGCGCCGCCGACGGGAAATCGGCTTGCTCAAGGTGCTGGGGTTCGTGAACGGCCAGGTTGCCTCGACCGTGGCCTGGCAGGCCACGACGATGGCCCTCGTCGGAGTTGTCATCGGCGTCCCCTTGGGGGTCGCGGCTGGCCAGGCGATGTGGCGGGCATTCGCCACCAACCTCGGCGTCATCCCGGTCTCCGTGGTGCCCCCCTGGCTCGTGGCCGGGCTGGTGGCGGGCATCATCGTGGTCGCGAACCTGCTGGCCATCGGACCCGGGCTGGCGGCAACACGGTCCCGGCCAGGACAGCTGCTGCGGACGCCGTGACCCGGCGCCCGGTGGTTGTCCGCTGCACCCGCGTCCGAAACGTTCAAGACGGCAGCGCCGGCGGGTGCCTACCATCGCCTGCATGAAGCTGCGCCCTGCCCTCATTGAGCTCGTCGTGTCCGACATGGCCGCCACCCTGGCCTTCTACCGGCGCCTCGGCCTGGAACTGCCGGGTGATGCCGACAGCCAGCCGCACGTGGATTTCGATATCGGCGGCGGGCTGCGGCTGGCCTTCGACACCGAGGAAACCATCCGGTCCTTCGACCCGGGCTGGTCCCGGCCACCACGCGGCGGCCATCGCGTCGCGCTGGCCTTCGCCTGCGACAGCCCGGCGGAGGTCGATGCAGCCTGGGCTGAGCTCACCACGGCCGGCTATGACGGCCACCTTGCGCCGTGGGATGCCTTCTGGGGGATGCGCTACGCCGTCGTCAACGACCCGGACGGCACTCCCGTCGATTTGCTCGCCCCGCTACCTGCTGGCTAGCTCCCGCAGCAGGCCGGCCGGCGTGGTACCGGCCAGGGCGCGCACCTCCCGGGACAGGTGCGCCTGGTCGGCGTAGCCGCAGCCGGCCGCCACCTGGGCGAGCGGCGTGCCCGCGCGGGCCGCCTCCAGCGCCCGGCCGAGCCGCAGTACCCGGGCCAGGCGCCGCGGCCCGTACCCGAACAGGGGCAGGCACCTGCGGCGCAGCTGCCGGGCGCTGAGGCCGGTCCGCTCGGCCATCTGCGCCACCGGCGTGCCCGCCGCCGCCATCCCGAACACCCGCCGTCCCAGCGGGTCCGGCTGCCGGGTACCGGCGCGCCCGGCCGCCCATGCCTCCAGCGCCGTGACCGGATCTGCCGCGACCTGCTCGGCGAGCACCCGCGCGGCCGCGGCAGGCCACAGCTCGTCCAGGCCGGGGGTCCGGTCGCGTAGCTCGTCGGCCGGCACGCCCAGCAGCGCCGGTCCCGCGCCGCCGGAGAAACGCAGCGCGACATAGCTGGCACCCGGGTCACCCTGGTGCCAGCGGGCCGCCGTGTCCGGGCCCGCGACGAACAGGCGGCTGCCGTCCCACAGCAGGTCCAGGCAGCCGTCAGGCAGAATCCGCAGCCGGGCCGGCCCCGGGCCGGGGGCACGTTCCCACAGCACGGCGGCGGGCACCACCGTGCGGCGCTCGCGGTAGCTCACTCTCCCATCATGCCCGGCGGAGCCGCCAGGGACGACCGGCGCCGGGCCGCTCCGGAGGGTGCCGGCCCGGCTGGGCGCCGCGACTGCCCCTGGCTGGATGCTGCGCTTTTCTCGCTGTGCGCTGCGCTTATGGTGAGGGATAGCGCCGCGACCACAGGAAGGTACCCGAGTGATCCCCGCCGTACCCGTGGAGCTTTCCGACGCCGCGCTCACCGCTGACGTGGTGGACGGCCTGGCACTGGTGGAGAAAGGGCTGCGGGAAGCCGCGAGCACGCCGAATGAGATGCTGGCCGGCGCGGCACAGCACCTGATCAACGCCGGCGGAAAGCGCCTGCGGCCCGCGCTGGTGCTGCTGGCCGCGCAATTCGGCAGCCCGCGGGATGAGCGCGTCGTGCCGGCCGCGGTGGCCATCGAGCTGACCCATCTCGCGACGCTTTACCACGACGACGTGATGGACGGCGCGGCAGTCCGGCGCGGTGTGCCCAGCGCGAATGCGCGATGGGGCAATACGGTTGCCGTGCTGACCGGCGACTTCCTGTTTGCCAGGGCGTCCGGCGTGCTGGCCGGCCTCGGGCCGGAAGCCATCAGGATCCAGGCCCGGACCTTCGGCCGCCTGGTCAGCGGGCAGCGCGCGGAAACGGTCGGCCCGCAGCCGGGCGAGGACCCGTTCGCGCACTACTTCGGCGTGGTGACGGACAAGACCGCGTCCTTGTACGCGGCGGCCGGCCAGTTCGGCGGGCTGCTCTCCGGCGCGCCCGCCGATGTGACGGACCGGATCAGGCGGGCCTGCGAGGCCTGGGGTGTGGCCTACCAGCTCTCCGATGACCTGCTGGACGTCTCCAGCGAGTCGGCTCAGTCGGGCAAGACGCCCGGCACGGATCTGCGCGAGGGCGTGCCCACGCTGCCGATGCTGCATGCCGCGTGCTCGTCGCGGCCCTCAGATGCCCGGCTGGCGGAGCTGCTCCGCTCCGGCGAGCTGGCCGACCCGGCCCTGCACGCCGAGGCGCTCGGGCTGCTCCGCGCGCATCCGGCGATGGACCTGGCCAGGGCCGACGCGCGGCGGTGGGCCGGGACCGCCAGGGACGAGATCCGCGCGCTGCCCGACGTTCCGGCCAGGGCCGCGTTCGAGGCGCTGTGCGAGTTCGTCACCGAGCGCACCTGCTGACGGCCGGCGCGGCTCAGCCCGGGCCCGGCAGCTGGCGGCGGAAGCCCGGCGAGTTCACCGCCCACTCCGGCGTCTCCCCCCGTGCCCAGCGCCGCAGGTTAGCGGCGAAGAGCTGCCCGGTGCGCCGGAACATCAGCCCGGTGAGCCCGCCCACGTGCGGGGTGGCGAGCACCAGCGGATGGCGGAGCAGCGCTGACGACGGGTCGGCCGGCTCCCGGGCGTGCACGTCAAGTCCGGCGCCGCCGAGCCGGCCGGACTCCAGCGCGGCGAGCAGCGCGGCCTCGTCGACGAGGCCGCCCCGGGCGACGTTCACGAACAGCGCCCCGGGTTTCATCGCGCCGAACGCGGCAGTGGAGAACATTCCCGCGTTACTGCCCGTGAACATCGCGCAGCAGATCACTGCGTCGGCGACGGCAAGCAGGCCGGGCAGCTCATCCGGGCCGGTCACCCGCTCGACTCCGGGCGGCCCGCCGAGGGCGGGACGGGCGCGGACGCCGAGCAGCCGGGTACCGAACGGCGCGAGCCGGGCCGCGACCGCAATCCCGATAGTGCCCAGGCCGACGATCACGACCGTCGCGCCGTGCAGCGAGGCGCCGGTCGGCCGGGCCGTCCAGCGGCCCGCCGCGAGCGCGGCCCTGGCCTCGTCCAGCCGCCGGGACAGGGCGAGCAGGTGCAGCACGGCGATCTCCGCGACGCTGTCGGCGTTGCCGCCCGCGTCACCGGGTACCCGCGAGACCAGCACGCCGAGATCGGTCGCCCGGGCGACATCCACCTTCTCCAGGCCGACCCCGAACTGGTGCACCAGCCCGAAGGCGCCGGTTTCGAGCACGGCGCCGGTGATCCTGGCGCCGACCGGGCAGATCACGTCGATGCTGTCCAGGTGCTTGCTGACCTGGTCCCGCGGGCAGGTGACGATCTCCCAGCCGGGCAGCTCAGCGGCGAGATCGGTCCAGGCCAGCTCAGCGGTGTACCGCTCGCCGCCGAACAGCACCCTCACGGGAGCGCGGCGACCAGCTCGCGGACCGGCCTGCGGCGGCCGGTGTAGAACGGGATCTCGATCCGGGTGTGCCGCCTCGCCTGCGCGCCCCGCAGGTGCCGCATCAGGTCAACGATCCGGTGCAGCTCGTCGGCCTCGAAGGCGAGCATCCACTCGTAGTCGTTCAGCGAGAAGCAGGACACGGTGTTGGCCCGGACGTCGGGATACTCGCGGGCCATCATCCCGTGCTCGGCGAGCATCGCCCGGCGCTCCTCGTCGTCGAGCAGGTACCAGTCGTAGGACCGCACGAACGGGTAGACGGACACGTACGCGCCGGGTTCCTGGCCGGCCATGAAGGCGGGGACGTGGCTCTTGTTGAACTCGGCCGGCCGGTGCAGCGCCATCGCCGACCAGACCGGCTCGCTGGCCCGGCCGAGCCGGGTGCCGCGGAACCGGGAGTAGATCTCCTGCAGGTCGTCGGAGGACGGCGCCACCCACCAGAACATGTAGTCGGCGTCCGCGCGCATGCCCTGGATGTCGTAGCAGCCGCGGGTGACGATGCCCTTGCCCTCGGCCTGGCTGAGCAGGTCGCTGACCTCAAGAGCGATCGCGTCCCTGACTTTCGCCTCCGCCGCGCTGCGGCCGGCCAGCTCCTTGCTGCCGGACACCCGGAAAACCGACCACATCGTGTAGCGGATCAGCTCGTTCAGCTCCCGTGCCTTCAGCCGCTGCCCGGTCTCGTTGCCTGCCATGCCGTCATTCTCCTCCCGGGCCGGGAGCGGTTGCGCCGGGGCCGGTCACGCTGGAGGCCTCGCGCCGGGGCCGGTTGCGCTGAGCCCGCCGCGGGCGGCCTGGCCGCGCGCGGCCAGGCCGGCCATGATCTGGCCGGCGGCGGCCCGCGCCGAGGCGATGCAGGCAGGGATGCCGATCCCGTCGTAGGACGCGCCGCAGACGGCCAGGCCGGGCTGGGCGGCTACCGCGGCCCTGATCCGCGCCACCCGGCCGACGTGCCCGACCGTGTACTGCGGCAGGCCGCCGCCCCAGCGGCTGACCCGGATGTCGGCCGGGGTGCCGCGCACCCCGGTGGCCGCCGCCAGGTCAGCGGCCGCCAGCGCGGCGAGCTCGCCGTCGTCCCGCTGCAGCAGGGCTTCTTCGCCCAGCCTGCCGACGGAGCACCGCACGATGTGCACGGCCGCGGCGCCGGCCCGCAGGTGCGGCCACTTGACGGTGCTGAACGTGACTGCCTTGACGGCGTGGCCGTCCACCGCTGGCACCAGGAAGCCGCTGCCCTGCGGCGGCGCCGGGAACGCGGCGTCCGGGTAGGCCAGCGTGACGATCGCCATGCTCGCGGCGGTGATCTCGCCCAGTCCGGCCGCGGCGGCCCCCGCACCCGGCACCCCGGCCAGCAGCCGGCTGGCCGGCCCGGGCGGCAGCGCGAGCACGACGGCATCGGCGTCGAGCTGCTCCGGCGCGTGCGCGGAGCCGATAGTAAGCCGCCAGCCGCCCGGCGTGCGGGCCAGCCCGCGGACCATCGCGCTGGTCCGCACCACAGCGCGGGAAGCTGCGGCAACCGCCGGCACCAGGGTGGCGAGGCCGCCGGTCAGGGTGGTGAACACCGGCCCGGGCGCCGGGGCAGCAGCACCGGGCGCCAGCGCGCCGCCGGGTGCCGGGGCAGGGGCACCGGGCGCCGGGGCGTCGCGCGCGGGGGCATCAAGCACGGAGCGGGCGGCGGCCGCCAGCGAGGCGTGCCGCCGCGAGGCCGCGGCGAGGCCGGGCAGCGTCGCCTCGAACGACAGCTGCTCCGACCGGCCGGCGTACACGCCGCCGAGCAGCGGATCGACCAGCCGGTCCACGAGTTCCTGGCCGAACCTGGCGCCCACGTAGCTGGCGACGGAGACGTCGCCGTCGCGCTCAGTCGCGGGCAGCGCGGCGTCGGCCCGGGCGCTGGCCAGCCCGGGAGCGGAGAGGATCCCCGAGCTGGCCAGCGCGTCTAGGTCGGCGGGCACTCCCATCAGCTGCCGCCGCGGCAGCGGCCGCAGCCGCTGCCTGGTCCATATCCCGGCCGTCGTGGTACCGGGCAGTGCCAGCTGGCCGGCCAGGCCGACCGCGCCGACGAGGTCAGTGCCCTCCGGGCGGCGGGCGAGCAGCGCCTCGGCGCCAGAATCGACGGCGATCCCGGCTACCTCGGAGACCGCGAGCTTGCCGCCGAGCCGTGGTGATCCCTCCAGCAGGGTCACCGCCAGGCCGGCGTCACGCAGGAAGAACGCGGCAGCGAGCCCGGCGATGCCGCCGCCCACGATGACGACGCGGGGCAGCTCAGTACGTGCGGGCATGCGGCCAGTCTGCCAGCCGGCCGCTATACCGGGGCTGGGGCATCGGCCGGCGCGGCCGCCAGCGGCTGGGCGGGCAGCAGGCCGAACGCGTCCGCGACAGCCAGGGCGCCCGACCGGTTGCGGACGCCAAGCTTGCGGAACAGCCTGGTCTGCACGTTCTCGACGGTCTTCGGGGCGATGCCCAGCGCCCGCGCGGTCTGCCTGATCGAGTGCCCGCGGGCCATCGACCGCAGGATGTCGCTCTCCCGCGAGGTCAGCTCGGGCAGCTCCGATCCCCCGGACGCCCGTTCGTCCCACCGGGCGCGGACCGCCCCGATCAGCGGGCGCATGGGCATCGAGTCGACCACCAGGTACCCCTGGCTGACCATCCGCAGCACGGAGAGGAAATGCGCGTCCACTCGTTCCGCGGCTACCAGCGCGCTCGCCCCGCAGGCCAGCGCCTCGGCGAGTTCCGGCGGATCAAGCAGCTTGCTGTGCACGAGCACGGCCGGAATGCCGAGCTCGGCCACCACGGGCCAGTCCGGCGGTCCCGGATCCACCAGCGCCGCCACGATCGGGCCGCGATGCCAGCGCGCCCAGTGCGTGTCGGCGACCGCGGCGGGAACCCGGACCAGGACGAACGGCAGCCGGCTGGCGATCAGCGCCGTCACCACCTGGTCGAGCGCGGCGCCGGGCTGGCCGGATACCACGGTCAGCACGGCGGCGCCGCCGTCAGCCTGCGGCCGCCTCCTGGCGGCGGGGACGGCCTGCTGGCCGAGCATGCCGAGCGAGGCCGCCCTGGCCACCGCGTGCGCACTGCTGCTCACGTCGAGCTTGGCGTAGACCCGGCGCTTGATGTTCTCCACCGTCAGCGGGCTGATCCGGAGCAGGCCGGCGATCTCGGGAACGCTGTGGCCCGAGCCGGTGAGCACGACGATCTCGAGCTCCCGGTCGGTGAGGCCGCCGTCGGCTGGCCGGGCGTGACGTCCCTTGCTCCGCTTGACCATGGCCAGCACCGCCGCCAGGCCGTGTGATTCCGGCAGCAGCGACGCCACGCCCGCCCGGCAGGCCGCGGCAAGGTCCTGCTCCGATGCCTCCCGGTACATCACGATCACGTTCAGCTCAGGGAATCGCCGCAGCAGGCTGCGCACCCGGCCGGCGAATTCGCCCAGCCGCAGGCCCGCGTCGAGGATCACCACATCCGGACGCCGCAGTTCGCAAAGCTCGACGATGCCGCCGGGCTCCGCCACCCTGCCGACGACAGTGATGTCCGGCCAGACGGCGAGACAGGCAGCCAGGGTGTCCCGTAGCAGCCGTCGCGGCGACTGAACGGCTACCCGGACGGTGACGCGAGCAGCGGGGTCGCCCATCGTTACCTGGGATTTCCGTATCTCCATACCAAGCGGGGTATGCCAGATACCTAGCGGGGTAAGCAGAGAAACCGCAGTCTACGCCGGGGCGATCATTGGTGGCCGCTAGTTTGTGGTTTACGTAAATAACTCACCTGATGTCGGAATTCGCTTATTTATTGGCCAGATCATTGGCGCTCACCTGGCCATATACCAGATGCAGGAGGGCCGCCACGCTCCGGTAGGGATCACGGCGGCCGGCCTCCCGCTCGGCCGCCAGCAGCCCGTCGAGCTCGGCCGGTTCCGGTGCTGGCTCATCCAGGTGATCAGTGAAGACCCGCACGCCGAACCACTGCTGGCGCTGCCAGCCGAGCGGCCCGAGCACCTCGTCGGTGTCCGCGGGAGCATGCGCACGGGCGCGCAGGCCGAGCCGGTTGACGTAGTCCTTGCGGTCGAAAGCGGTCAGCGCCGCTGGCCAGTCGCCGCGCAGCCCGTCCCGCATCGAGGTGGCTAGCCCGTTTCGCACGAGCAGCGAAATGGCCCCGTGCGCATCTGCCACCTGGGACAGCGCGGCAAGCATAGGCGTGATGTCGTCGAGATACATCAGCACCCCGTGGCATAGCACCAGATCAAAGGCGCCGGTCACCAGGTCAGGCGCCTGCTGGCCGGCCCCCTGGATGAGCCGGACCCGGGCAGCGACCTCGGCCGGCTCGGCCGCCAGCGCCGCGTCGAATGCGGCCAGCAGCTCGGCTGACGCGTCGATGCCGGTGACCGCATGCCCGGCCCTGGCCAGGTGCAGCGCCTGGGTGCCCTGCCCGCAGCCGACGTCCAGCACCCGCGCGGGCGGCCGGCCCAGCTGCGGCAGCCCGGCCAGCTGGGACCTGAGCACTTCCTGGCGGACCACGTCGCGCAGCCGCCCGAGCAGGCCGATCCAGCGGGCCGTCCCGGCCGCGAAGGGATTACCGGGATCGGCGCCCGGTGCTGCTGACGATGCGATCGGATCCTCCGGAAATTCGCGCTTCCTGCCGATTATCGCCGGACCCGGAACCTGGCGCCCGGCGGGTGCGTCCGACCAGCATGAACACCAGTATCCTGGCCGCGCCATCCCGCGCGGGACTACGCATTACCGCCTTCTCGATCGCCGCCGTGATGTCCGGCGCCGGCCTGCTGCTGGCCGGCTGCTCAGCCGCTGTGCCCACCTCGGGCGCATCCGCGTCCGCTCCCGGCCATGGCTCGGCCGCCGTCCGCGGCACAGCCGGCGGCGCCGAGGCGGTGCCCGCGACCGCCGGGCGGAACGGGCCGCTGCCCGGGCCCGGGCAGCCGGCCTCCGCGAGCACGACCGGGCTGATCCTGCCCGGCCAGAGCATCATCTACACGGCCGGGCTGACCGTGCGGGCGGCGAACGTGGCGAAGGCAGCCTCGCTGGCGACCAGCATCGTCACCGCGGCCGGCGGCTACGTGGCCGGCGAGCAGGCCTCGCTCCGCGCGGCAGGCCGCGCCCGTCCCGCGGTCAGCCTGCAGCTCAAGATCCCGGTAGCCGCGTACGGTGCCACCCTCCGGCGGCTGTCCGGCAGCCTCGGCAGCCAGACGGCACTGTCCCAGCATGCCCAGGACGTCACCGGGCAGGTCGCTGACGTGACCAGCAGGGTGGCATCGGCAACGGCGGCGATCACGCAGCTGCGCGCCCTGCTCAGGCGGGCCGGCACGGTCAGCGGCCTGCTCGGCGTCCAGGACCAGATCAACGCCGAGGAGTCTCAGCTCGAAGCGCTGCAGGCACAGCAGCGCGCGCTCGGTCATGAGACCAGCTATGCGACAGTGTCACTGCGGCTGGTGAGTAAGCACGCAGCATCCGTTGTCGCTAAAAGGCGGTCCCACGGGTTCCTGGCCGGCTTCTCGGCCGGCTGGCGCGCCTTGCGGATCGTGACATCGTGGCTGCTCACCGCGGCGGGAACGGTGCTTCCCTTCGCGGTGATCGCGGCGCTGGCAGGCGGCATCGCGCTCGGCGGGCGGCGGCGCGTGCTGCGGCGCCGGGCCGGGCCGACCACGGCCGGCTGAGGGGCGCTGGCTAGCGCGCCAGCCGGACGGACTCCTCGTGCACCAGGTCGGTCAGCCGGGCGAGCACGCCGGGGTCGGTGTCCGGCAGCACGCCATGACCGAGGTTGAAAATGTGCCCCTCGGCGGTGCGGCCGCGCTCGAGCACCTCGCGCGCCCGTGCCTCGACGACCTCCCACGGGGCCAGCAGGATCGCGGGATCCAGGTTGCCCTGCAGCGCCTTGCCCGGCTCGACCCGGCGGGCTGCCTCGTCCAGCGGGATCCGCCAGTCCACCCCGACCACGTCCGCGCCTGCCTCGCCCAGCAGTCCCAGCAGCTCGCTGGTGCCGACGCCGAAGTGAATCCTCGGCACCCCGGAGGGGGCCAGCGCCTCGAAGATCCGCCTGCTGTGCGGCAGCACGGACCGGCGGTAGTCCTCCGGGCTGATCGTGCCGGCCCAGGAGTCGAACAGCTGCACGGCGCGGACCCCGGCCGCGACCTGGACCTGCAGGAACGCGATCGTGATGTCGGTCAGCCTGGCGAGCAGGGCGTTCCATAGCTTCGGGTTCCCGTACATCAGCGACTTGGTGCGGTCGAAGCTCTTCGACGGCCCGCCGTCCACCAGGTACGAGGCGAGGGTGAACGGGCCCCCGGCGAACCCGATCAGCGGCGTGCCGCCGAGCTCGGCGACGAGCGTGCTGACCGCCTCGGTCACGAAGGGGACATCGTCTGGCTGCAGCGGGCGCAGCCGGGCCAGGTCCGCCTCGCCGCGGATCGGGCTCTCCACCACCGGCCCGATCCCGGCGGCGATGTCGATGCCGACGCCGACCGCTTTCAGCGGCACGACGATGTCACTGAACAGGATCGCCGCGTCCACGGCGTACCTGCGCAGCGGCTGCAGCGTGAATTCGGTAATCAGGTCAGGCCGGGCACAGGCATCAAGCATGGGCGTCCCGGCCCGGGCGGCGCGGTACTCGGGCAGCGACCGTCCGGCCTGGCGCATGAACCAGACTGGCGTGTAAGGCACTGGCTTCCGGAAGCATGCGCGCAGAAACGTCGATTCGTCCGTCTGCGATGTCACACCGCTGATCGTCTCACAGGACGCGCATGCCCTGGCGGCACCTCAGCGGTGCCCGGCCGATCCCGTTACGGGCGGGCGGCCCTTTCGCGTTTCCGCGGAAACGTCCCGTGACACGCCGCGGAAGATCCACGGAGCCGGGTCTCCGGCGTGCCAGCATCAACGAGAGCCCGTGAGGAGGTCGCAGATGAGCCGGATAATCCAGCTGGCCCGGATGGTCAGGAATTGCCCTGACTGCGGCCCGGATCGGCTGTTCGAGCGGCACCATGCGGAGCCCGGCGGCTGCCCCGATTCCCCGGACGGCCAGTGCCCCGAATGGTCCTGCACGGCATGCGGCACCGCGCTGCTCACTGACTTCGTTCTGCAGCCCGGCCCAGCACGCGCCGGTGAATCATGCACAGTGCCCAGTCTCCGCGACCGGGTGGCATGAGGATCTCGCACTCGCGCCGTACGCTCAGGCCATGAGGCCTGCGGGAGGAACGGACGGCACCGGGGCCAGTGGCACTGTCTCTAGTGGCACTGCGGCGAGTGGCACTGTCTCTAGCGGCACTGTCGCTAGCGGCACTGTCGTCGGCACGACGGCGAGCAGCACCGCCGCGAGCAGCACCGCCGCGACGTTCCGGTCGGCTGTCAGCGATCTGGAGGCTGGCCTGGAGCGGCAGCGCGGGCTGCGGCCGGAGCTGACCTTCGAGCAGGAGCCCGCGCCGCGGAAGCTCGCGCCGTACGCCGCGTCTGTGGCCGTCACCGTGGAAGGCACTGATGGCGACGTCGGCTGGGGCAGGTTCGTGCTGCTCTACGACCCGGCCGGGCAGCGGGGCTGGGGCGGGCCGTTCCGGATCATCGCCCACATCCGCGTCGATCTCGAGCCAGAAATCGCGGCTGATCCGCTCGTCGGCGAGGTCGGCTGGAGCTGGCTGACCGAGGCGCTCGACGCCAGGGCCGTCGGTTACCAGCAGACCAGCGGAACGGTCACCCGGGTGGTGACGGAGGGATTCGGCGCGAAGCAGGGCGAGCCGACGACGACCGAGTTCGAGCTGCGGGCGTCCTGGTCGCCGGCCTGCCAGTGGCCCGGCGCAGGCCAGCCAGACGCAGGCCAGCCAGACGCAGGCCAGCCAGACGGCGGCCACCCGGACGGCGGCGAGCCGGGCGCAGGGCTGCCGGGGGACCTGGGCCTGGATGGCCACCTCGCCGCCTGGTGCGATGCGCTGTGCGCGGCGGCTGGCCTGCCGCCGCTGGCGGCCGGGGTAAGCGCGCTGCGGCGCCCGCGCAGCCGGCGGCAGCGGTGACCGGCGTCGGCGGTTCTTCGCCAGCGTCCGGTGGCGGGCCCGATCCGGTGGCCCCCGCGCGAGCCGCAGGGCAGCCGGCCGCAGCGCAGCCGGAGCCAGCAGCCGGGCCGCCGGCGGCCGGGGAGCCGCCGGCAGCCGGGGACCCGGGCGAGCCGGACGGGCAGGCAGAACCGGAAAACGCGGCCGTGCCCCTGCTCGCGCCCCGCGATGGAATGCCCCCGCTGGTGGTGACCGCGGACGCGCTCGATGCGGCCGCCAGGTCACTCGCGGCGGGCAGCGGCCCGGTCGCCGTCGACGCCGAGCGAGCCTCCGGCTTCCGCTACGGGCACCGGGCCTTCCTGGTCCAGTTCCGGCGCCGCGGCGCCGGAACGGTGCTGATCGACCCGGTGGCCTGTCCCGACCTGTCCGCCATCGACACCGCGCTGGCCGACGCGGAGGCTGTCCTGCACGCGGCATCGCAGGACCTGCCCTGCCTGGCGGAGATCGGCTACCGGCCCCGGCGCCTGTTCGACACCGAACTGGCCGGGCGGCTGCTCGGCTACCCGAGGGTAGGGCTCGGCACCCTGGTCGAGGAAGTGCTCGGGCTGGCGCTGGAGAAGAGCCACTCGGCGGCCGACTGGTCCACCCGGCCGCTGCCCAGCGACTGGCTGCTCTACGCGGCACTCGACGTCGAGGTGCTGGTGGAACTGCGGGACTCGCTCGCGGAGCAGCTCGAAGCCCGCGGAAAGGCCGGGTGGGCACAGCAGGAATTCGCTGCCGTCCTGGCGGCCGGCCCGCCACCGCCCCGCACGGACCCATGGCGCCGTACCTCCGGCATACATCGCGTCCGCAACAGGCGCGGCCTCGCGGTCGTCCGCGAGCTCTGGCTGGAACGCGACAGGATCGCCCGGCAGCGCGACATCTCGCCCACCAGGATCCTGCAGGACGTCGCCATCATCGAAGCTGCCCGGGCGCTGCCCAAGGACTTCAAGGAACTAGCCGGGATCGCCGGCTTCAACGGGCGAGGCGCCCGCCGGTACGCCACCGAGTGGCTGCGGGCGGTCGGCCGGGCCAGGGCGGAGATTGAGCCCGCCCTCCCCGAGTCGTCCGCGCCGGCTGGCGACGGGCCGCCGCCCGCCCACCGCTGGCAGGAGCGCGACCCGGCCGCGGCCACGCGGCTGACCGCCGTCCGGGCCGCCGTCGCGGCGCTGGCGGACGAGCATGGCCTGCCGACGGAGAACCTGCTGGCGCCGGACGCCGTGCGCAGGCTCGCCTGGCAGCCACCCGATCCGGTGAGCCCGGCGGCAGTGGCCGCCGACCTGGCCCGCTACGGTGCCCGTCCGTGGCAGGCCGAGGTTACCGCGACGCCGATCTCCGGCGCGCTGCTGAGGGTGATCGAGAAAGAGGACTGACGCCGCGTTACGACGTCATGCGTCATGCGCTTCGCCGCAGCGCGGACAGGTCGCAGGGCACCGAGGAACCCGCCCGCAGCACTCCCGTGCACGGCAGCAACTCCGCTGTCTGCGGGTAGTACGGGTAGACGTTGAGTATGACCTCGCAGTCGCAGCAGCAGGCGCCCTGCCGCTGAAGGCGCCGGATCAGGCCCTTCGCTCCCGGCGAGCGCAGGTCCCGCCATCGCGCGGTCCACCGGTGGGTGCCGTCGCAGCCGAACTCCTCGAGCATCCGCAGCAGGAAACAGCGCAGGCACTCGCGATGGCCCGGCTCGGTCCACCGGAATGAAAGCTGAGCAAGCTCGGCCTCTACCGCATCCGCCACATTCTCCGTCATGGCCGCTCCCTGAATCCGGTGCCTCCGATGGAGCAGTTCTACCGCCGGCCGCCGACATTCCGGGCGCCCCGTGCCCGGGCGCGGGGCGCAGGCCCGGTCCTGCGCCCGCGTCATGGCGCAGCGGCCCGGGCCGCATCCGCGTAATGGCGCAGCGGCCGGGGTCACCCGCGCCGGGAGAACAGCACGATGCCGGAGATGTAGGCCGCCCCCAGGATCGCGCACACGGTGCCCCAGGTACCGGGGTTGCCGTTCCTGGCCAGATTGATGAACGTCATCACGACGGCCACCGCCGGAGGCCAGTCCGGGGCACGGAACCGCCAGAATGGTGCTGTGACAGCGCTTTCCTGGACCACCATCGGCACGCCGGCCGGCCCCTTGTCGGCCGGCTGCAGCGACGCCGGCCTGGCCGCCGTCCGGTTCGGCGGCCCGCCATCGCAGGCGCCGACCGCCGGGACGGGCGGCACGCCGGCCGCACGGCCCGGGGCGCTCGCCGAGACGCGCGTCCAGCTGGCCGAGTATTTCGCCGGGCAACGGCGTGCCTTCGACGTGCCGATCGACTGGAGTGCCGTCTCTCCGTCGCAGTACCAGGTCCTCTCCGTGCTCTTTGACTCGGTCGGGTACGGCGACACGATCACCTACGGCGCGCTGGCCCGCCGCGCCGGGGTAGCTCACCAGGAGCGGGACGGGACCGCGGCACTGCCCGCCAGGGTGGTCGGCCAGATCATGGGCTCGAACCCGATCCCGGTGATCGTGCCATGTCATCGGGTGGTGGCCGGCAACGGGCTCGGCGGCTTCAGCGGCGGCATCGGTCCTGAGCTCAAGCGCTGGCTGCTGATCTTCGAAGGGGCATTGCCGCCGACCCTGGACTGGTCGCCGGACGGCCCGCCCGGCTGACCCAGCGCGATCCTGGCCGGTCAGGTATCCGCGGGGTGATAGCGCTCGGCGCCTGCCAGGGCGCCCCCGGCGGTGTGCAGTACCCACCAGGCAGCCTTGCGCAGCGGCGGACCTTTCGGGGGCCTGGCGCCGAGGCGCGCGCAGGCGGCCTGCAGCAGCGACGGCAGGTTCTCGCCGTGCGCGCAGATCACCGCCGGCTTGCCGTCGTCAATGATCTGCGCGGCCCGCTTGAGCTCGCGCGCGGTGCCGCCGCCCGGCTGCGGCATCGTGAGGCCGGCCTCGATCTCGATGGACCCGCCGGTCAGCTCCGCGTAGGGCCGGACGGTTGCCACGCAGCGCTCCGCGGCGGAGCTGATCACCCGGCAGGAGCCGAAGCAGGACAGCAGCCCGGCGAGGCGCTCGGCGTGCGCGGCGCCGTCGGCGTCGAGCGGCCGGTCCAGGTCGTTGCCGGACCAGCGCCGCTTGCTGCCGGCCGAGGCGTGCCGCAGCAGGATGAACGGGATGGTTTCGGCCGGGCGGCCGGCGAACTCGGCCAGCAGCGAGATGTCCCGCTGGTAGCTGAGCCGTCCGGGCGCCGCCGGGACGGGCAGCCAGTCCAGCGCATCGACCTCGTCGTTCGGGACGAAGCCGGCCCGGGCGCCGGCGTCAGCCGGCCGCGCGGCCCAGTAGTCGACCCGCTTGGGCTGGCCGAGGCTCTGATAGCTGGCGTGCCCGAGCCGCCGCCCGAGTATCACCCGGATCCCGGTTTCCTCCGCCACCTCGCGAACGGCCGTTTCCAGCAGGTGCTCGCCGGGCTCGCGCTTGCCTTTCGGGAGGCTCCAGTCGTCGTAGCGGCTGCGGTGGATCAGGGCCACTTCATGGCCGCTGTCCGCGCGGCGCGACAGCACCGCTCCGGCCGCCCGGATTTCCGCAGCGGGCCGGTCAGGCATCGGCGGCGCGGCCCTGCATGGCCCGGATCAGGTGGGTCTGCAGGTCACGCAGCGGGGCGCCGCTGCTGTCCAGGTGATGTCTGGTCCACGAGCCGTCGGGACCGAGCCACCAGGACGACGTGCGCTCGTCCATCGCCTCGGAGATGAGCCCGCGCAGCTCGGCCTGCTGGGCCCGATCGGTGACGCGGACCAGGAGCTCGACCCGCCGGTCCAGGTTCCGGTGCATGAGGTCAGCGCTGCCGATCCAGACCTCGCCGGGCGCGTTCCGCTGACCGCTGCCGAACGAGTAGATCCGCGAGTGCTCAAGGAACCGGCCGACGATGCTGCGGACCCGGATCGTCTCAGACATGCCGGGGACGCCCGGCCGGAGCGCGCAGATCCCGCGTACCCACAAGTCGATGGGCACGCCCGCCTGTGACGCCCGGTACAGCGAGTCGATGGTCGGCTCGTCGATGATCGCGTTGCATTTCATCTGGATCCGCGCGGGCAGGCCGTCGCGGCTGCGCTGGGCCTGCTCGTCGATCTGCTCGACCAGGCCGGCCCGGACCCGCTCGGGGGCCACCAGCAGCCGCCGGTAATCGCTCTTCCTGCTGTACCCGGTCAGGTGGTTGAACAGGTCAGTGACGTCCTCGCCCACGGTCTTGTCCGACGTGAGCAGGCCGAAGTCCTCATACAGCCGGGCGGTCTTCGGATGATAGTTCCCGGTGCCGATATGGCAGAACCGGCGCAGCGACCCGTCGGCGTACTCGCGCACGATCAGCACCATCTTGCAATGGGTCTTCAGCCCGACGAATCCGTATACGACGTGGCAGCCGGCTTCCTCCAGCTTGCGCGCCCAGGCGATGTTCGCCCGCTCGTCGCCGCGGGCCTTGATCTCGACCACGACCACGACCTGCTTGCCCGCCTCGGCCGCGTCGATGAGCGCATCGACGATCTCCGAGTCGCCGCTGGTCCGGTACAGCGTGTGCTTGATCGCCAGCACCCGGGGATCCGCGGCGGCGGAGACCACCAGGCGCTGCACGCTGGCCGTAAAGGAGTCATAAGGATGATGAACGAGCACGTCATGGTCAGTCAGCGCGGCGAAGACGCTGGTGTCCTGCGGCAGCGCGCTCTCGGACGGCACGAAGGCCGGGTACTTCAGCTGCCGCATGTCCAGGTCCGCGATGGCGGACAGGCCCGACAGGTCGAGCGGCCCGGTCAGCCGGTAGACGGCGCGCGGATGCACGTCCAGCTCGGTCACCAGCCGGTCGAGCACGTCGGCGGAGATGGATTCCTCCACTTCCAGCCGGACGGCCGGCTCGAACCGGGTCCGCATCAGCTCCCGCTCCAGCGACTTCAGCAGGTTCTCCGTGACGTCCTCGTCGATCTCAAGGTCGCGGATGCGGGTTACCCGGAACGCGAAGTGCTCGATCACCTCAAGGCCGACGAACAGCTCGTCGAGGTGGGCCGCGATCACGTCCTCGATCGGCACGAACCGGTTATGCGACACGGTCATGAACCTGGGCAGCAGCGGCGGCACCTTGACCCTGGCGAAAATCGTCGCCCCGGTCCTCGGATCGGCGATCGTCACCGCCAGGCTGAGCGACAGCCCGGAGATGAACGGGAAGGGGTGCGCGGGGTCGACGGCCAGCGGGGTGAGCACCGGGTAGATCCGTTCCCGGAAGAGCTTCTGCAGGCTGTCCTGCTCCCGCGGCACGAGTTCCTTCCAGCGCAGGATCTCGATCCCCTCCTGCCCGAGGGCCGGCACGATCGAGTCGCTGAAACACCGGGCATGCCGGACGGACAGGTCCCTGGCCATCTCCAGGGTGTGCTCGAGTATCTCCCTGGCCGGCCTGCCGGTGGCGTTCTCCACCGGCAGGCCGGTGGCCATCCGGCGGATCCGGCCGGCTACCCGGACCATGAAGAACTCGTCGAGGGCGCTCGCGAAGATGGACGCGAACCGCACCCGTTCCAGCAGCGGGACGTGCTCATCCTCGGCGAGTTCCAGCACGCGCTCGCTGAAGTGCAGCCAGCTCTCCTCCCGGTCGAGATAGCGGTCGGGCAGCAATTCGCCCTCGGCTCCCGGCCCGGCGCGCCCCGTCTCGTGGTCCGGCCCGCCGTCCTGGCTGGGCTGCCCGCCGTCCTGGCTGGCCGGGCCGCCGTCCTGCCGGAGCCCACTGCCGTCCTGCCGGGCCTCCGTGTCCCGTTTACCTGCGCCTTTACCTGCGCCGTCCGGCCGGGGCTCGGTGTCCCGCTTAGCCACCCCGTCCTGCTTCGGCGCCGCATCCCGCTTGGGCACGCTGGGCCGCCGTGCGCCCGCGTGCTGCGCCGCCCGGGCATCCAGGACCTGCTGCTTGCCCGGCTCCTTGCCCGCGCTCTTCTTCCCGTCGCCTCGCTGCGAGCTAACCTGGCCGGCATCCATGTCGCTATTGTCCCCCGCGTCGCCGCGGCCAAAGATCGCGGGTCCCTCGATCTTATGAATGTTCTCAGGTACCGGCGGCCCGTGCCTTGCGCAGGCCGGCCGGTACCGTCACCATCGGACAATCCATCGAGAACGGATAGTCCGCCGGAACTGCCCAGCCAGAGGGAACTCCAGCCCTCGTGAATGGAGAATGACGCATGCGCATCGGCATGTCCCTGACCGAGCCGGCCGGCCCCGGCGCCCTCGCCGCGCTCCGCGATCAGCTGCAGCAAGCCGCCGACGACGGCTTCGCCTCCGCCTGGATGTCGAACATCTTCGGCGTGGATGCCCTCACCGCGCTGGCGGTAGCCGGCAGCCAGGTGCCCGGAATCGAGCTTGGCACCGCGGTAGTGCCGACGTACCCGCGGCATCCGGCCGTCCTTGCCCAGCAGGCGCTCACCGTCGCGCTGGCACTCGGCGGGCGGCTGGCGCTCGGCATCGGGCTGTCCCACCGGATCGTCATCGAGGACATGTACGGGTACAGCTTCGAGCGGCCCGCCCGGCACATGAGCGAGTACCTGTCGATCCTGCTGCCGCTGCTGGACGGCGAGAAGGCCGCGTTCGAGGGCGAGACCATGCGGGCCAGTATCGGCCTGTCGGTGCCGCGGCCTGGCCGGGTGCCGGTGCTGCTGGCGGCGATGGCGCCGGCCATGCTCAAGCTGGCCGGCCAGCGAACGGACGGCACCATCTTGTGGATGACGGGCCCGGCCACAGTACGTGACTACATCGCTCCGGCCATCACCCAGGCGGCCGAGACCGCCGGCCGGCCGGCCCCGCGAGTTGTCTGCATCCTGCCGGTCTGCGTGACCGACGACCCTGGCCAGGCCCGTGCCCGCGCCGCGAAGGTCTTCGCCATCTACGGCCAGCTCCCGTCCTACCGCGCCATGCTCGACCGGGAGGGCGCCGCCGGCCCGGCCGACATCGCCATCGCCGGTGACGAGGACACCGTCGGTGCACAGATCATGGCGCTCGCCGACGCGGGCGTGACCGACTTCGTGGCCGGCGAGTTCGCCCGCGGCGAGGAGTACCAGCGCACCCGTGCCCTGCTGAAGTCGCTGATCACCTGACCCAGTTCACTGATCACTGATCACCTGATGACCTGACCCAGAGCACTGATCACCTGACCCAGTTCAGTGATCGACTGACCCAAATCGCTGATCGACTGACTCACAAGGCGGGCGGCCCAATGCCCGTTTCTGGCGCTGCCGGAATGGCGTTCCGTCTGATGGATGCACCGAAGGTCCGCCTCTGCCCGGCCCAGGCGTACATCCATCAGACGGAACGCTCACCACAGCTACCGCAGGCACCACACACCCCGTGCGCACCACAAACCCCGCGCACGCCGTCTCGATGGCTGCGGGGCGGGCGTCAGGCTGACGTGCCTGCGCTCCTTCGGGCACTGCGGGAATGCTCCGGCGGATGGACGCGGACATAGGCTGGCGCGCATGAGGCTTGGCGTCATGGCCGACATCCACGGGAACGACGTCGCGCTGCGGGCGGTGCTGGATGACGCGGCT
>Ga0182015_10002159_pt1 | contig 24427 bp, 15 predicted proteins | sample 712P3MmetaG_FD_120478 | JGI IMG/M metagenome (GOLD analysis project Ga0182015, IMG submission 120478) | Permafrost microbial communities from Stordalen Mire, Sweden - 712P3M metaG | ecosystem: Environmental > Terrestrial > Soil > Wetlands > Permafrost | place: Sweden: Stordalen | collected...
CCCGATTTCATGGCGGCGACGTGTTTGGCGCCGGGGCCGTGGCATTGTTCGCAGGTGACTCCGGGAGTGGCGTGCGCGGGGTCGAAGTGGCCTGCGATCGCGGAGCCGCTGGTGTGGCAGCCGAAACAGCGACGTGTTTCGTCGCCGTCGAGACGACGGCCTAACGCGGCTTCGATGTCGTCGGGAACCGCGGCGGAGTGCCCGGTCGTGATGTCGAGGCCTTGCAGCGATTTGTAGAAGCTTAAACGGCTTTCGTAGAAGAAACCTTTGCGTTGATAGATGTAGGTTTGGCCTTTGTGGGCGATCCCGAAGGCCCAGGCGAGTTGCTCGGAAATGGTTGTGGCGGCATCGGTTACGGAATAGGAGCTGCCGGAATCGGTGCGTGTGATTACGTAGCGATAGGGAGAGAGTTCACGAGTCAGGTAATCGTGGCCGCGAAGGATTTCCGCGGTGGCCGCGAGGCTTGCGGCGTAGGCCATGGGGGTATTGATTTGTGTCGCGGCTTCGTTGGAGTGGCACTTGGCGCATTCGGCGGTGCCGACGAGGTCCTGGCGGGATGTGGGCGCCTTGGTGGGCCACCAACCGGGGGATTGGAGACGGTCGTCGGTGATCTGAGAGATTTCGGGGCGGGCGGGGGATTGGGCGGAGATGGCCATGGCGAGGAGGAGAAAGACCAGCGTCGAGAGGGCGGCGAAGGGAGCGCGGTGTCTGGAGGAAAGCATTGAGCTGAAAGGACGGGATCGAATCTCTCACACGGGGCGAATTTTGGGAAGCGCTACGCATACCCCCCGGGGCATTTGTAAGACTATCAGGACAGGGGAGTTACCTGGATGGCAGTTTGTAAGAGATTGAAAGGGTTGGGGTTAAGATTGTTCTAGTTTTTCGCCTTTATCTCGCCATCGGGACGAATGCCTGCCCCTGTGGGTGGAGATGTCTTTAAGTTACTGATCGTAGGGTGTTTAGAGAGATTCTAGCAAGCTGCGTGGTGATGAAAGTCTGTAACTCTATGATGGCAATAGCGTTGGATCGTTGCGCTTTTTTCCGGGCAGAAATAAAAAAAGCGCCGTTTGGGGGCGCTTGGACGAAAGAACAATAGGAAACAGTCTAACACAACCTGAGAATTTGTCAAGGGCGTTCTCGGCAGTTTCTTTGGCGGCACACTCACGATTCCGGTTGAAACACCGGGTCCTGGCAATGACTGAAGAGCTTTACGCTCGAGCTACCGATCGCGGCGCGGGATCGGGTGGCTAGGACGGCCATGGGATTTGCGCCGTCCCGGTTGCGCAGGCGCAGGACGACAAAGGCGCCGTGTGTTGGGCATCAAGGAATGGCCGGCTTCGCGGGCGAGAGCGAGCCGGGGATGAAGAAAGCGAAATGCGAGTGCTGTGGATGCGTGTAAGCTGTCTGCCGTCAGCGTGCTGTTCGCGGGCGTATTTTTTGCGGGCATGGAGGAGGATCGCGTGGAAGTCGTGGCGGGAGTGGATCTGGGTGGGACGGCGATTAACTATACGTTGGTGACGCGGGACGAAAAGTTTTTGATTGAGAATTTATGCGAGCATCCGGCGCTTTCCAAGCAGGGACCGGACATTTGTTTGCAGCAGATCGAGGACGGGCTGGGCATTGCGGCTAAGCTGGCGGACGTTCGTTTGACGGATATCGTGGCGGTGGGATTGGATACGCCTGGTCCGGCCAGCGCGGCGGGGATGTTGAGCGCAAAAGGTTCAACGAACTTTGTGCATCCGGCCTGGGCGGGATTCGATATTCGCGAGGGTCTGGCGCGAAAGTTGGGGAAGCCGGTTACGTATCTGAACGATGGAAATGCCGGAGCGCTCTGGGGGCATTTCACGATTTTTGGAGCGAACAGCAAGGAGACGTCGGTTTCGGTGGTGATCGGAACGGGGTTGGGCGGCGGGGTGATTATTGACGGGAATGTGGTTAAGGGACGGATGGGATTCGGCGGAGAGCTGGGTCACGTTTTGATTCCTTACCAAAGCATTCGCGGAATTCCGGGAATGCAGCCGCATTGCAATTGCGGGCGGGTGGGCGATCTGGAATCGGTGTGCTCGCTGACGGCGATCGAACGGACATTCTTGCCGTACTTCTTCGAGAAGTATCCGGGGCACGAGCTTGGGAAGTTGGGGGATATGGGCCGGGCGGCGAAAATGGTGCGCGGGATGGCGGACAAGGGCGATGCGATGTGCCGGGAGATTTTCCGGGTGCAGGCGCATGGGATGGGACTATTTCTGGACGAGATGGTGAACACGTTTGATCCGGACGCGCTGATTATCGGCGGCGGAGCGCTGGAGGCCAGCGCGGAGTTTCAGAAATGGTTCATTGAGGAAGTGCGGATCGGGATGCCCTCGCAGCGAGAGGAGCAGGCGGATATTCCGATTTATGTTATGCCGAATGGGGATACGGCGGGTGCGCGCGGTGCGGCGATTGAGGCGTTGAAGCTGGCGCGGACTAGCGGGTTGGCGTAGGGGCGGTGATTGGTGACTGGGACGACGTGATGATGCGGATCGGTCTTGATCGCAGTTGGGTCAAAATCCGCACCCTTTTTGAGAGCCAAAGGGTGCGGCACCCTAGAGCGGAGCAGGATCGCGGTCAGATAGAATTCGCGCGCGTGGATGGGAATTGATGGGGAGGACAGCGTGACAGTTTCTCGGCGAGACGTTTTGATTGGTGGCGGGGCGTTTGCGGTTGGCGCGTTTGCGCTGGCTGGGCCGTCGAGGTTGTTTGCTAATCCGTTGGGCAAACCGATCGGGTTGGAGTTGTATACCGTGAGTGCGGAGCTGGATAAGGATTACGACGGGACGCTACGTCAGATCGCGGCGATTGGGTATAAGGAAGTGGAAACGGGCGTTTCGACGAAGCGGAAGGCCGACGACGTCAAGAAGTCGTTGCAGGATGCGGGGTTGGGATGCCGTTCACTGCACATTGGCATGGGCGGAATGGAAGAGGCGCTGCCGTATGCGAAAGAAATTGGGGCGAAGTACGTAATTTCGTCGGTCACGTTTCCGACGCCTCCTGCGCCGGGTAGGTTCGACGTAAAGGCGATGATCGCGCAGCTCGCAGCACTCACACTGGACGACTTCAAGAAAATCGCGGCGCGTTGCAATGAGATGGGCGAGCAGGCCAAGAAAGCTGGATTGCAGTTTGCGTATCACAATCACAATTTCGAGTTCAAACCGCAAGCCGGCGGCAAAATTGGCTACGACGTGGTGTTGAACGAGACGGATGCGTCGCTCGTAAAGTTCGAACTGGATTGCGGATGGATGGTTGCGGCGGGACGCGACCCCGTCGCGTACCTGACAAAATATCCAAAGCGCTACCGGTTGCTGCACATCAAGGATTTCCATCCCACCGCCAGCCCCTCTGTGGGGCTCGATGAAAGTGTGCGTCCGAAACCGGCGGAGTTGGGACGCGGGCACATTGATTACAGACCGATTTTTGCTGCGGCGGCAAAGACGGAGGTGGAGTTGTACTACGTGGAGCAAGAACCGCCGTTCACTACGACGCCCGCGATGGAAGCGATCAAGATCGATTATGAATATTTGCACGCGTTGGCGTGAGGGTCGCGCCGGTGTTGCAAATGGCGGTTAGAGGGAGAGTCGTGTGACGAAACATGCGAAGGGTACGTTTGAAGTGAAGTTGACGCCTCAGGCGGCTGAAGGCGGGGACGCCAGCGTCGGCCGGATGACCATCGACAAACAGTTTCATGGCGACCTGGAGGGAACCAGCAAAGGGCAGATGCTGGCGGCAGGAACGGCGGTAAAGGGGTCGGCAGGTTATGTGGCGATGGAGAAAGTCATCGGAGTTTTGAGCGGGCGCAGCGGGAGTTTTGTCTTGCAACGGGAACGATGGACCGGGGAGTGCCGACGTTGTCGGTTACAGTGGTGCCGGATTCAGGGACTGAGGAGCTGGTTGGGCTTACCGGGAAGTTGAATATCATTATTGCCGAGGGGAATCATTCTTACGAATTTGAGTACGCGACGCCGTAGGTGCCCGGCGGAGAGCCAGGCTGTCGCGTTGAGGGAAGCGGACGAAAACCCCCGATATCAGCCGATTCGCGCGTTTGGCAGGGTTGGGTTTGTCCGCGTTGACTTGCCTCACGTCGCAACTTAACATCTCACGGCATGTCAGGCATGGACCCGCTCATCGGCCGGACCTTCTCGCACTACCGAGTCCTAGAAAAACTTGGGGGCGGAGGTATGGGTGTTGTTTACAAGGCCGAAGATACCCGGCTGCACCGTTTTGTCGCGCTGAAATTCCTCCCCGACAATGTGGCGCAGGACGGACCGACACTTGCGCGTTTTGAGAGAGAGGCGCAGGCTGCGTCGGCGCTGAATCATCCAAACATTTGTACCATCCACGATGTTGGCGAAGAGAACGGGCAAGCTTTCATCGCCATGGAATTTCTGCAGGGCGCAACGCTGAAGCAACACATGGCGGGGCGGCTGCTGGAAATCGAAACGCTGCTGGCGCTCGGAATTGAAATCTCGGATGCGCTGGAGGCAGCTCATCTGCAGGGTATCGTACACCGCGACATCAAGCCAGCAAACATCTTCGTTACGGAGCGAGGGCACGCCAAAATACTGGATTTTGGTCTCGCAAAGGTGGGGGAAAATCAGATAAACGGTTTCGGCGGAGGGGGCGTTCCGTCGGTGACGCTAGACGTGCTGCTGACGAGTCCCGGAACGATCGTGGGAACGGTCGCGTACATGTCGCCGGAACAGACGCGCGGGGAAGCGGTGGACCGGCGGTCTGACATATTTTCGCTGGGGTCGGTGCTGTACGAAGCGGTGACGGGCCGGCTGCCATTCATGGGCGCGAGCGTGCTCGCGGTGATGCACGAGATCGCCACGGTAGCGCCCGCGGCGCCGAGCAGAATTCGAGCGGGACTGCCGGTTGCGCTCGATCAGCTCATCCAAAGATGCCTGGAGAAGAGTCCTGCGAGGAGGCCGACGCATGCATCCGAAGTGGCGGAGGCGCTCAAATGTGTTTCGTTCCCACTACAGAGTAATGTGATACCGAAGGGCGACGGCCGCAGGTCTGTCGCCGTTGTTCCTTTCCAGTTCAGAGCCAGCGCGCCGGAAGAACGATTTCTGTCGGTGGCCTTAGCCGATGCGGTAGCGAACCGGCTCGGCTCCGTCGCTTCTCTGGTGGTGCGCCCGATCAGCAGCTCGGCGAAATACGCGGGGAAGGAGGCCGAGTGGAGCGAAATTGCGCAGGAACTGAACGTCGACCTGGTGGCCGAGGGAAGCATTCAGAAAATGGGCTCGCGCGTGCGGGTTCTCGTGCAGGTGTGGGAGCATCGCGACGGGTGCGTTCTTCATTCCGCCAAAGTCGACGGCGACATGGAAGACCTGTTCAGTTTGCAGGACCGGCTAGCGGATTCGGTTTTCGATGCGTTGACGCCGCGGGTTCGCGAGAAGGCTGGGCCGATGGCGGTGCCGGCGGCCCGCCACCCGCTGGCATTTGAGCTGTACATGCGAGCGGTCGATCGGTCTATTTGCTTTAGCAAGTTCGACCTGGCGTCGGCGGTCGAGATGCTTGAGCGGGCCATCGATCTCGACCCCGACTTCGCGGATGCCTGGGGGATGCTTGCCAGCATTTGCTGTCAAATGGGGATGCACCTCGATCCCGATCCCAAGTGGATTCTTCGCGCCGAACAAGCAGTGGCCAGGACGTTGGAACTCGATCCGGTGAATTGCAATGCTTTTTGCGCTCGGGGAATGGTGTTGTGGTCGCCGCTGCGCGGATTTCAGATCCGCCCCGCGCTGCGGGCGTTTAATGCGGCCCTGACGATAAATCCGAGCCGGTATGTCGCACACGCGATTCGCGGCGCGGTCTTGTTTCACTCCGGATTTCACGAATCTGGCGCCAGGGACGCAGAGGAAGCGATTCTCGCCAACCCAGGATTCGCGCTCGCGCACGGAAGTCTCGGCTACATAGCGATTTACGAGGGTGACTATGCCGCCGCGGACGATTTCCATCAAAAGGCCCTGGCTCTGGAGCCCGCGCTTGTTCTTGTCAATGTGCAGTTGGCGCTGCCCTCGATCTATACCGGGAACTTGGGAAAGGCCTGGGAGCAGCTGCGCAAGGCTCGCCAGATGGTGTCTGGAGAACCTCAGCTCATCGCCCTGGAAGGGCTGATCCTCGCTCGCGAGGGCAATTTCAAGCGCGCCGAGCAACTCGCGGACGAAGCGGTGGCCTGCAAGAGGAGCGTGCTGCACATGCACCATTCCTCGCATTGCGCCGCTGGGGTGTACGCCCTATGCGACAAACCTGATAAAGCGATTGCGGAGCTCAAGCGATGCGCCGAGACCGGGCTGCCGAACCACCGCGCATTCGAGAACGATCCGCATTTGCGTTCGCTTCACGGTCATCCGAAGTTCATGGCACTTATGCGCGATCTGAGACGCGACTATGAAGTCTTCCAGCAAGAGTTTGGGCTGACGGGATCAAACCTTCCGACGTAAAGTGGGGCGTTTCTGCTGAAGTCCGGCGCGTGCGTTGTGTTGAGCGATGGAGACAAAAGAGGCGCTCGGTCAACGCACGAGCGCCTTTGTTGTTTACGGCTAATTCTTCGTGTACCTCAGGGATCACCTCCTTACTCGACAGGAGCGTCGAATATTTCGATTATAAAAACATTTCGGATCACGTCAAGGGGTATGAGCGGGTGGTTCGTTGAACGGTTAAGAGTGGAATGACTGAGAAACGGCTAGCCTTCTTCGCCGAAAAGTTTGATGTCGGCTGGGCCGTCTTTGACCGGGGTGCGGTTGCGACCTTGGACTTGTTCGCGGATTTGCTCGACGATGTCGGGGTTGGCCAGGGTGGTGATGTCGCCGGTGTCCATGTGGTTGGAGATGGCGGCTAAAACGCGGCGCATAATTTTGCCGCTGCGGGTCTTGGGCATGTCGGGAACGATGTGGATGGTTTTGGGACGGGCGATTTTGCCGATCATGGTTTCGATGGTTTGAGTGACTTTGTCCTGGATTTGTCTGGAGGCCAGGACGCCGGGTTTCAGGGAGATGTAGACGACCGGGACGCGGCCTTTTACTTCGTCGACCGCGGGGACTACAGCGGCTTCGGCGATTTCCGGGATGCTCAGGCAGGCAGACTCTACTTCTTTTGTGCCGAGACGGTGGCCTGCGACGTTGATTACGTCGTCTACGCGGCCGAGGATGCGGTAGTAGCCGTCGGCTGGAAGGGCGGCGCCGTCCGCGGCGTAGTAGGGCCAGTCGCGCCAGTCTTTGCTGTTGGGGTCTTTGCAATATTTTTTGTAGTACTGCATTACGAAACGCTCTGGGCTACCCCAGATGGTTTGCATTATGCCGGGCCAGGGGTTGCGGATGCAGATGTTACCTGCGGTGCCGGAGCCGGCTTTTACTTCTTTTCCTGTTTCATCCCAGATGATCGGATAGATTCCCAACGCTGCGGGGCCTGCGCTGCCGGGCTTCATGGCGTCTAATGCTGGCTTCGTCGTGATGAGGAAGCCGCCGGTTTCGGTTTGCCACCAGGTGTCGACGATGACCGCTTCGTTTTTTCCCACCACTTCGTAGTACCAGCGCCAGACATCGGGTTCGATGGGTTCGCCTACGGTGGTCATGTGCTTGAAGTGGTAGTTGTATTTCTTGGGCTCGTCGCCGCCGGCTTTGCGGAGCATGCGGATGGCGGTTGGAGAGGTGTGAAAAATGTTGACGTCGAGGCGTTCGGCGATACGCCAGGGGCGACCAGCGTCGGGGAATTGCGGGACGCCTTCGTAGAGAACGCTGGTGGCGCCTAAAGCTAGCGGGCCGTAGACAATGTAGGAGTGGCCGGTGATCCAGCCGATGTCGGCCATGCACCAGTAGACGTCGTTGGGATGGATGTCCTGGTAATACTTAGAGGTGCCTGCGGCGTAGGCCAGGTAGCCGCCGGTGCGATGCTGGCAGCCCTTGGGCTTGCCGGTGGTGCCGCTGGTGTACATGAGGAAGAGCGGAGCTTCGGAGTCAAGCGAGACGGGGTCGACGATGTGATTGCGATAGTCGTGGAGAACGTCTTCGATGAAGTAGTCGCGGCCCATGATCATGGGCGATTCGGAGCGGAAGTGGCCGTGGTAGCGCTTCCAGATTAGGACTTTGTCGACGTGCTGGCCTTCTTTTTCGGCGGTCTCGACGGCGATGTCGGCGCTGGGTTTGTGGTCTACCCATTTGCCGTTGCGATGGTAGCCGTCGGCGTAGATGAGGACGCGGCTGCCGGAGTCGGCGGCGCGCAGGCCGCAGGCTTCGCCGCTGAAGCCGCCGAAGACGACGGAGTGGACTACACCGAGGCGGGCGCAGGCGAGCATTGTGATGGGAAGCTCGGGGATCATGGGCATGTGGATGGTTACGCGGTCACCGGATTTCAGTCCGGCGAAATCGCGGAGGAGCGCGGCGGTTTCGTTTACGCGGCGGTAGAGTTCCTGGTAGGTGATGACCGTGGCGGATTCGTTTTCTGGTTCGGGGACGAAGATCAGGGCGGCTTTGTTTTTGTGGGTTTCGAGATGGCGGTCTACGCAGTTGTAGCAGGCGTTTAGTTTTCCGCCTACGAACCATTTCCAGAAAGGAGGGTCGTTGGTGTCGAGGGTGGTGTGCCAATAGTGGTCCCAGTGGAGGAGTTCGGCGTAGTCGCGGAAGCACTCGGGGAAGTGTTTTTCGTCGAAGCGGGCTACGAAGGCGGGGTCGTTTAAGTTGGCTTGGGCTATGAACTTTGCGGAGGGGTGGAAGAGGGATTCCTCTTTCCAGTGAACGGCGATTTGGGCTTCGTTTTCTGTGGGGACGGTGGATGGGATGACGTGAGGTTTGGGTAGCTGAGCCGAAGTTCTGTGTTGTGGCTTCGCGGCCGGCTTTTGCTTTTGTTTTTTGTCTTTGGCTTTTGCCACGTGTGGAGCTCCGTTGGAATTTGGAGAGATTGCTTTGGCGGAGAAGATGATGCTACCGGCGAATGGGTCGCGTCAATCCGGGCGAAGTTAAGAGTTGTTTGGAGTCCAAACGATCTGCGTCGGGCCCGCGCATTGCGGCCCTGTGCCGTAAACCGGACGTGGCTGATGGTGTTGACGCCGGGCGGAGCATGTCCCGCTCCTACAAAAGCGGGTGTCAGCGCATGCCGCCGACTTCGTCCCATATCTTTGTGCCGTGGGTTTCTTTTAGGAGAATGGTGCCGAAGACCAGGGTTATGGCGGCTACGATCATGGGGTAGTAGAGGCCGGCGTAGATGTTTCCCGTGGCGGCGCAGACGGATAGGCCTATAAGGGGCAGGAGGCCGCCGAAAACGCCGTTGCCGATGTGATAGGGGAGCGACAGCGAGGTGTAGCGGATTTTCGCTGGGAAGGCTTCCACCAGGTAGGCGGCTATGGGGCCGTAGATCATGCAGACGTAAAGGACCTGTATGAAGACGAGGAGAACTAGTTTAGGAATGTTGGGCGATGAGGCTTCCTTGGCGGGTACTTGTGCGCCGGTGGCTGGGTCTGTGGTTAGAGGCGTCAAGCCTATGGCGCCGGTTACTTTGTTTCTGGTGGAGTGGAGACCGTTGATGTTGTTGCCTGCGGCTACTTGCATGGATTTGTAGATGGGGATGTAGGTGAGGATGGCCAGGAGGCAGGCGGCCATCATGAGCCACTTGCGGCCAAGTTTGTCGGAGAGCGCGCCGAAGACGGTGAAGAAGGGCATGGCGCAGAGCAGGGCTATGGCTACGATGATGTTGGAGGTCTTGGCGTTCACTTTGAGGACGGTTTGCAGGTAGAAGAGCGCGTAGAACTGACCGGTGTACCAGATTACGCCCTGGCCGGCGGTGGCACCGAAGAGAGAGATGAGGACGCGCTTGAGATTTTCCCATTTGCCGAAGGCATCTTTCAGTGGTTGCGTGGAGGTCATGCCGGCGCTTTTGATTTGCGTGAAGATGGGGGATTCCTTCATCTTCAGGCGAATGTAGAGGGAGATGCTGACTAGGACGATGGAAGCGAGGAACGGAATGCGCCAGCCCCAGTCGGAGAAGGCTTCCTTGGTCATGGAATTTTGGGTGATCAGGATGACGATCAGAGAGACGAAGAGACCCAGGGTGGCGGTGATCTGAATGAAGCTGGTGTAGAAGCCGCGCTTCCCGTCGGGGACGTGCTCGGCCACGTAGACGGTGGCGCCGCCGTACTCGCCGCCCAATGCCAAACCTTGCAGTACGCGGATCAGGAGAAGGGTGATGGGCGCGAACCAGCCTGCGGTTTTGTAGGAGGGCAGGATGCCGATTATGGCGGTGGCGCCGCCCATGACGGAGAGGGTGACCAGGAAGGCGTATTTGCGGCCGACCAGGTCGCCGATGCGTCCGAAGAAGAGCGCGCCGAAGGGGCGAACCAGGAAGCCTACGGCGAAGGTGGCGAGATAGGCGATGTAGGCGAAAGTTTCGTTGCCGGGCGGATAGAACTTGGGAGAGAGGACGGCGGCCAAGCTGCCGAAGATGTAGAAGTCATACCACTCGATCATGGTGCCTACGGAGGAGGCGGCGATAACGCTCCAGATGTTGTAGGCGGCGGGGTTGTTTGGTGCGCCTGCCGCGATTGCGTTTGCCCTGCTGGCCATGATTCCTCCTGGGGAACTGCTCCTGCGAGACTTCCACTGTGAGACAGAGAGCGATTGGTGATGCTCTGCGCGATTCCAACAATTTGCGAGGTCTAGCGAGCGAAGACACGCAACGCCTGTGACTTCGTATCTTACGAATGTTAATGCCGTGATAATGAAGCGGTTTGCGCCATCAGGACTGCTGGCCCGCGCAAAAGCGCTTTTCAGACGGCACGTTCATATATGTGGCGAGGAATGTTGTCAAGGAGGCAGTGGCAGGCAATCGTTGTCGGATGAGGGCGCAGGTTTGTTGACACGGGGAGGAGCAAGCCCCTCCCCCGGCAAAGGCGGACTTGGTGCCGCCTCGAGGCTTCGGTTGGCTCGGTATTCGACGCCGCGGATTCGTGGTACAAAGGCACGCTTGGATACGCGACAGGGACTATTTTTGTTTGCGGCTGGGGCGGTCGCCGGCGCTATTAATGCCGTGGCGGGAGGCGGGAGCTTTGTGTCGTTTCCGTCGCTGTTGTTCACGGGCGTGGCTCCAGTGACGGCGAACGCTACGAATACGGTGGCTTTGTGGGTAGGGATGACGGCCAGCGGGGGAGCCTACCGGAAGCGGTTGAATATTTCGCGGCGGGTGATGGTGCCGCTGGTTGTGACCAGCGCGATTGGCGGGTTGGCTGGGGCGGTTTTGTTGATCAAGACGCCGGCGCAGACTTTCTTGAGGGTGCTGCCGTGGTTGCTGCTGGGCGCGACGCTGCTGTTTGCGTTCGGGAAGCACTTGACCGGACGGATTGCGGCGGGAATTTCGCACGAGTCGGGCAGTAAGGCGGTTGCGGGGGCGTCGATATGCGAATTGATCGTGGCGGTGTACGGCGGATATTTTGGCGGGGGCATTGGGATCATGAACTTGGCGATGTTTGCCGCGATGGGAATGACGGACATCCACGAGATGAATGCGCTCAAGGTGGTATTGGGAGCGATTATTAACGGGGTAGCAGCGGTGACCTTTGTGGTTTCCGGGGCGGTGGCGTGGCCGCAGGCGCTGGTGATGACGGCGGGCGCGGTGGGCGGGGGATATCTATCGGCTCACTATTCGCAGAGACTGTCGCAGTTGCTGGTGCGGCGATTCGTGATTCTCTCGGGTACGGCGATGACGATCTATTTCTTCTGGCGTGCTTATCAATAGTGAGAAAACGAATACTGGCGGCATAGACTTCCCGTTCCGGGCACTGCACAATAATCATCGCTAACCTACATGGTCGATCTCGCCGCTACATTCGAAGAAAACGCAATGGAAGCAACCGCGATGGTATGGCGCTGCGAGCGCTCGCCCCTGTCGATACGCAAGGCGGTAGGGTTGGCGTCGCACAAGGCGCGCGGCATTGTGTTGAGCGAGCCAGAATTTCTGGGCGCGCCGCTGCTGGCGGGACTGCGCGGCTTGGCGGGTGTGATTCCGCGGCCGGAAGACGACCAACTGGCTACGGCGGATGTTGGCGTTACGGAAGCGTTTGCAGGGGTGGCGAGTACCGGGTCGGTATGCGTCTCGATGGGACGGCCGCTGGTAGCGGCAACTAGCTTGCTGATGCCGCTGAATATTGTACTGCTAGCGATTGAGCGGATCGTGGAGCGCCCCAGGGATTTATTCAATCCGGATTGTCTGAAGGGCGAAGGGCTAAAGCGGAACCTGGTTTTTATTACCGGGCCGAGTGCTACTGCGGATATGGGGCCGCTGGTGCATGGGGTCCACGGGCCGCACCGATTGTTGGTGCTTTTACTCGAGTGAGCATGGCGGAAATCGAACAAAAACCGGCGGTGGCTGGCGTGAAAGCGGACACGCCGCGCGACGTGGCGAACAAGAGCGACAAGGATCATCTGCTGCGCGCGATTCGCATGGCACTGGAGATCGAAAGTCCTACGGTTCGGAGCAATACACAACTTTTCAATCGTGCGCGCTACCGCGCGGCGGCGGAGATGCCGGATTACGACGCGCTGAAAGATCAGGCGCGGCAGATCAAAGAAAAATCGATCGCGGCGTTGCCGGAGCTGGTGCAGACGCTGAAGGGCGCGGTTCGCGCGCACGGCGGGCATGTGTTCGTTGCTACGACTGCTGAAGATGCTTGCCGATACATTCTGGATGTTTGCCACTGGCGAGCGGCGAAGATGGTGGTCAAGGGCAAGAGCATCACTTCGGAAGAAATTCGCCTGAATCATGTGCTGGAGGCGGACGGGATCGAGGTGGTGGAAAGCGATCTGGCGGAATTCATTTTGCAATTGGCGGATGAACAGCCGTCGCACATTTTGGCGCCAGCGCTGCACTACAGCCGCGAACGGATTACCGCTCTTTTTAAGCGAAAATTCAAGACCGATTTGGCTCTGGATACCGGCGAGGAGCTTACGCGATTCGCGCGCGAGAAGCTGCGCAAGAAATTTTTGGACGCGGATGTGGGCGTAACCGGCGCGAATTTAATTGCGGCGGATACCGGAACGATCATGCAGGTGGAGAGTGAAGGGAATATCCGGCTAGCAAGCTATTTGCCGCCGGTACACATCGCGATCTCGGGCGTTGAGAAAATTATACCGACGCGACGGGAGATGGCGCCGTTTATGGATTTGCTTGCGGTGAGCGCCGTGGGGCAGAAACTGGCGGTCTATACCAGTTTTCTGAGTCCGCCGCTGACCGATCCTCCGTTTGCACTGCCCGGAAAGCCAATAAAACCGCGGGAATTTCATCTGGTGCTGATTGATAACGGGCGGATGAAGATGCGCGACGACCCGGTGTTCAAGGAGGCGCTGTATTGCATCCGCTGCGGGGCTTGCCTGAATTCGTGCGCGAATTTTCAGACGGTGGGCGGGCACGCCTTTGGCGGGGAGACGTATTCGGGCGGGATTGGCGGATCGTGGGAAGCGGGCACGGGAAAGCTCGACAACGCGCGATTTTCGGAGCTTTGTACGGGTTGCACGCGATGCGTTCACCAGTGTCCGGTGCGCATCGATATTCCGTGGCTGAATGAAAATCTGGCTGATCGGTTGAACCAGAAGGAAGAACGGAAGCCGCAGCAGAATGCGCTGGGTTCGGTGACGGGCGCAGCTGCGGAGGATCGCAGCGCGCCGATTTCGAAACTGTTTTTCGGCAATTATCACTATTTCGCGAAATGGGGAACGCGTTTTTCTTCGATTTCAAACGCGCTGGGGGGTGGAGGGAAAGCTCCTGGCGCGGGTAGCGATTCAGAGGAGGAAGAGAAACCCAGCGCGACACGGGGTTTGATGGAGCGGTGGGTGGGACTGGATCATCGGCGCGCGCTGCCGGCTTTTCCGAAAGAGACGCTGGTGCAGGTGGCGCGACATTTGGAGGCGCCTTCGAGCAAAGGACGAGAGACGAAAGTGGTGCTGTTCGCGGATGTTTTCACGAATTACGGCATGGCGAAGCGCGGGTTGGCGACCATCGAAGTTTTGCGGGCGCTGGGCGCGGATGTGGTGGTAAGCGAATCGGTGCCGGAGGGGCGGGCGGCGTTGTCGCAGGGGATGATTGCGACCGCCAAGCAGCACGCGCGGCGCGCCACGCAAGAGTTGGAGTCGCACGTCAGCGACGGGCGGGACATTGTGGTGGTCGAGCCGAGTTCGCTGTCGATGTTCCGGCGCGATTTTTCGCATTTGCTTGACAGCAAGGAACGTTTCGAACGATTTCGCTCGCGGGCTTACGAGCCGGTCGAATATGTGCTGCGGATGTTGCGTAAAGCCGGGCGCAATCCGATGGAAGTTTTCGATATTACGAAATCGAAGGTGGGTTACCGGTTTTTCTTTCACGCGCATTGCCAGCAGAAGACGATTGGCTGCGCGGAACCTACGATTGCACTGCTGCGGGAGATTGGATTTGACGTTGTGACTTCGAACGTGGAGTGTTGCGGGATGGCGGGAAGTTTTGGATATAAGAAGGACTTTTACGATTTGAGCATGGCCGTGGGAGCGGACCTGTTTGGCCAGGTGGTGCAACAGGACCGTAACGGCGGAGCGCGACAGTTGCTGGCTAGCGGAACATCATGCACCGAGCAATTGCACGCGGGATTTGAACGCAGCGTGCTGCATCCGATTGAATTGCTGGCGACCCTGCTGGGAGTTCAAGAAAGTTCGGCCAAGACGGACGCGGAAGACGCGCAAGTCGAGGCGGATGTGGAATCGCTCAAGCGGTCGCGAAGCGAAGAGTCCAGCAGCTGAATGGTGTGTACCACTGGAGTTTTGTGACCAGCTCTGGCCAGCGCGGATTGCAGTTGCAGCAGGCAGCCGGGATTTCCGGTGGCGATTACGTCGGCATCGAGCGGCGTTATCAGTTGGGCTTTGCGATCTCCTAAAGCGTTTGCGGCGTCGGGTTGCACGAGATTGTAAATGCCTGCCGAGCCGCAGCAAACGGCTGATTCGGGAATTTCCGCTAGCTCAAGACCAGGAATACCTGCGAGAAGAGAGCGCGGCTGCTGGCGTATGCCTTGAGCGTGTTGCAGGTGGCAGGCGTCGTGGTAGGCGACGCGCAGCTTTAGCGGATTTCGCTTTGCGCGTGGCTCGAATTCCCCTAGAAATTCGGTGATATCCCTACATTTTGAGGAGAAGACTATTGCGCGCTCGGCGTAGTGCGGGTCGTCGCGCAGGAGATGGCCATATTCCTTCACGTTTGAGCCGCAGCCGGCGGCGTTGGTGATGATGGTGTCGACGTTGGCGCGCTCGAAGGCCTCGATGGTTTTGCGAGCGAGGACGATGGCGGCGGCTTCTTCGCCTGCGTGAACGAGTAATGCGCCACAGCAGGGTTGATCGAGAGGGGCAACTACTTCGCAGCCTTCGGCAGCGAGGACGCGGGCGGTGGCGGCGTTTACTTTCGGGAAGAATTCGCGTTGCACGCAGCCGAGGAGCAGACCCACGCGAGCACGCTGCTCGCCTTCGGCCGGAGTGATTTCTGGCGTGGATTCTCCGGCGCCGAGTTGCGGCATAAGCGCTTCCATGGCGCGCAGCTTTTTCGGCAATAGGCTGAGAACACCGGTCTTGCGCAGGAGTGATTGGACGCCAAATTTTTGATAGGCGAGCAGCGGCAAGCGCAGGAGTCGCAGGAGATCGGGACTGGTGAAAGTGCTGAAGAGGAAGCGACGGTAGAGTTTTTCGGCGAAGGAGCGTTTGTGGTTACGCTCGATTTGGGCGCGGGTGGATTCGATGAGCTTGCCGTAGTCAACGCCGGAAGGGCACGCGGTCATGCAGGCCATGCAGCCCAGGCACGAATCGAAATGGCTGACCCATTGAGGGTTCATGTCGGACTTGCCGTCGCTGGCGAGCTTCATCAGGTAGATGCGGCCGCGAGGCGAATCCATTTCTTCGTTCCAGAGGACGTAGGTTGGGCAGACGGGAAGACAGAATCCGCAATGGACGCACTGGTCGATGAGTGCTTTGGATGGCGGGTGATGGGAGTCGAAGGCGGTTGGGGCGGCGGGTGTCTGTGTTTGTGTTGGATCGGACATCAGATGCCCCCGACGAAGCGGCCCGGATTCAACGTGGATTTGGGATCGAATTGTTGTTTCACGGCGCGCATGAGCGGAAGGGCGTCACCGGCGTTCCCCCAGGCGTCGAGTTGCGGTGCTGCTTGCGGATGGTGCGCGATCACTAGTGAGCCGCCCATTGCTTCGAACTTTATGCGAAGCAGACTTAGAGTATCGCCCAACACCGACGGCGCAGCTCGCAGATGAACGGCGCCGATGCCTGTCGCCTGAATCACGGCATTCAAGCGGACACGATTCGCCGTGATTTTGATCAGTGTTTCAAACGCCTCGGCGATTTGCGCGGGAAGAACAGAAATTTTTGTCAGTGCGGAGGGCGCTTCGTTTTCCATGGCCGCGGAATAAAGTTCCTGGCGGGCATTCCATACCGCCGGACCTGGATCGATTATCGCCGCTGGGGCGAGGATTGCTTTCAGTTGTTCGACTTGTGCGGCCAGGCCGGCTTGCGTGGCTTCGAAGAGGACGTCGATCTGAGGTTGCATGGATTCGACGAAGCGGACCTGCAGTGCGGAGTGCGCGAGTTTCGAATTTTGGATGGCCAAGAGCAGGCGTTGCGCTTCGCGGACGTTGCCGGCTAGGCACGAGATGGTCCGGGATTCTTGCGGGAGCGGGTGCAGGCGGAAAGTGGCTTGGGTGATGACGCCGAGCGTGCCGAGCGCGCCGGTCACCAGCTTTGGAAGATCGTAGCCGGCGACATTTTTCACCACTTTGCCGCCGCTTTTGGCGAGGGTGCCATCGGGAAGAGCAATCGTGATGCCGATGACCAGGTCGCGCAGGGAGCCGAAGCGGAGGCGGAGTGCGCCGCTGTCGTTGGTGGAGAGAATACCGCCAACGGTGGCGCGACTTGGCCACAGGGAGTCGAGAGCGAGGCGCTGGCCGACCTGCGCGAGGACTTCGCGCAACTGCTTAACGGTGCAGCCGGCTTGCAGCGTGACGGTAAGATCCGACCAAGCGTATTCGAGGACGGTGCCGAGGCGCGCTGTGGAGAGCACAATATCGGCGCGTCTTGGGGGATTGCCCCACGATAATTTTGTTCCGCCGCCGCGGGGGATTACAGCGAGACTTGCTTCGTTGGCGAGCTTCAGGATTTTGGCGAGCTCTTGCTCGGTTCCAGGCTCGACGATGAGTTGCGGCTGAACTCCGGCGACGATATCGGTTGCGGTCGCCGTGCGCACGTGCTCTATCGAGACGATCGCGCGGGCTCGTTCTTCGAATGTGGCGATGCCTTGAATGGACTGGGACGAGATGTCGGCGTCCATCGTCAGAAGCGCTCCGCGGTTCCGGCGGTTTCCAGCGGGTGGGCCACGTATTTGCCGGGTTGTTCGCCGCAAAGCCGGGGACGAGGAAATATTTTCGTTGGGTTCGAAAGTTGAAGAGGGTCGAAGGCGCAGCGAACGCGTTGCATGGTTTCGAGATCGGGCTCGCTGAACATTTTGGACATAGCTTGTTTCTTATCTTCGCCTACGCCGTGCTCGCCGGTGATGGAACCGCCCGCGGCGATGCAGATTTCGAGAATTTTATACGAGAGCGCTTCGGCGGCGGCTTCTTGTCCGGCGATGCGGCGATCGTAGAGGACGAGCGGATGGAGATTGCCGTCGCCGGCGTGGAAAACATTGGCTACGCGGACACCAGCCTCTTTACTGAGACGATCGATCTCGCTCATGACCTGCGGGAGGGCGGTGCGGGGAATTACGCCGTCTTGCACGATGTAGTTGGGCGAGATGCGGCCCATGGCGGCGAACGCGGCTTTGCGGCCTTTCCAGACTAATGCGCGCTCGGCATCGGACTGCGCTACGCGAACTTCCCAGGCGCTATTGTTGCGGCAAATTTCATTCACGTGGGTCATCAGGTACTGGACTTCGGCGTTGGGGCCGTCGAGTTCGACGAGCAACAACGCGCCGCAGTCGGGATAGTTCGCGTGCACGGCGGCTTCAGCGGCCTGGATGGCGAGGTTGTCCATCATTTCGATGGCGGCGGGAAGCATGCCTGCGGCGATGATGTCGCTAACCGCCGCGCCGGCTTCGTTAGTGGACGGGAATGCGGCGAGAAGCGTTTGCACGCACTCTGGGCGCTTGACGACGCGCAGGATCATTTTTGTGGCGATGCCGAGCGTGCCTTCGGAACCAACGAAAACGCCGGCGAGGTCATAGCCTGGCGCGTCGAGGGATTTGCCGCCGAGATGTACCAGCGAGCCGTCGGGAAGTACGACTTCCAGTCCCAAAACATGCGTCGTCGTGAATCCATATTTCAGGCAGTGCGCGCCGCCGGAATTTTCAGCTACGTTGCCGCCGATGCTACAGACAGACTGGGAAGAGGGATCGGGAGCGTAGAAATATTCTTGAGGAAGGACGCGGCCGGTGATGTCGAGATTGATGACGCCGGGCTCTACGACTACGCGGGCGTTGGGTATGTCGATTTCAAGGATGTGATTCATGCGGGTGAGGCTGATGACGATGCCGTTTTCTACGGGGAGCGCGCCTCCGCTCAGTCCAGTGCCCGAGCCGCGAGCCACGAAAGGGATACGTTCGCGATGGCAGACGCGGAGGATGGATTGGACTTGTTCCGTGGATTCGGGCAGGAGGACACCCAGTGGCAGCACGCGAAAATTTGTGAGGCCGTCGCACTCGTAGGTGTGGAGTTCTTCGGGAGACGTGATCAGGCCGCGAGAACCGACGATGGCGCGCAGTTCTTGGATGATGCGAGCGTCCACGCTGACCTTTCCGGGAACCGACGAGTGCTCCTCTGATTCTCTGGAGGAGAAGGAGAAGCTTGCAACATCGTCTGGTTTAGGTCAAACCGTGCCAATTCAAACTTGTACTGCTCAATGAATGACCATTTTTGTGAAGGGGAAAACGTAGGCTTGCAGGAAGACCAGAACGCCCACCAGCGAGGCCAGCGCAATGCTATGGAAGAAAACGTAACGCAGGATATCGCCCTCGTGGCCATACCATCCGGTGGCGGTGCTGGCGACTACGATGCTTTGCGCGTCGATCATCTTGCCCATTACGCCGCCGCAACTGTTGGCGGCGCACATCAGCGTGGGTGAAACGCCTACCTGGGCGGCGGAAATTTTCTGCAGGCTGCCGAACAGGACGTTCGAAGAGGTGTCGGAACCGGTGAGCGCTACGCCCATCCACCCTAACAACGTGCCGAAGAACGGGTAGAGCATGCCGGTGCGGGCGAAGGCCAGGCCCATGGTGGCGTCCAGGCCGGAATAGCGCGTGATGAAACCGATGGACATCATGGCGGCGATGGTAATCAGCGAGAAGCGGACCTTGTAGAGGGTCTTGGCGTATTGACGCAGGAGCTGCAGCGGGCCAAAGCCCATCAGAAAGCCCGAAATGATCGCCGCGATGAGGATTCCCGTGCCGGAGGCGGAGATCCAGTTGAGCTGGAAAACGGCGGCTTCTGCGGTCGGCTTAACGACGACGGGAGGCATTCGGAGAATTAGATTGTGCAGATGACTGACGGGAATTTTGAAGATGGAAATTTTGTCGAGGAAAGCTTTTGCGGTCGGAAGTCCCCAGACGAACACGAGGATGCTTAGGATGGCCCAGGGGGTCCAAGCTTTCACGACTTCGCCGGTGCCGTAGCCGTGTTTGCCCCTGGCGGCGCGGTCTGCTTCGTGTCCTTCCAGGCCCCAGATTCGCTTAGGATGCCAGATCAGCAGCAATGCTGTAACCGCAGCCATGGAGCAGACGGACGCGACGACATCGACGAGCCATGGACCGTGGAAATTCGAAACCAGAAATTGTGGAATCGCGAAGAAAACGCCCGCCACCAAAACAGCGGGCCAGACTTCGATCATTCCGTCGAAGCCGGCAAACGTCCAGATCAGCCAGAAGGGGACCAAGACAGAGAAGAACGGGAGAATGCGGCCGGCCATGCCGCTTAGTTGCAGGAGATTCAGTCCGCTGACGCCTTGAAGGGCTACCAGCGGCGTTCCCAATGCGCCGAAGGCTACCGGGGCGGTGTTGGCGATTAGCGAGAGGCCGGAGGCTTGCAGAGGTTTGAAACCCAACCCGATGAGAATTGCCGCGGTAACGGCCACCGGCGTTCCGAAGCCTGCTGCGCCTTCGAAAAATGCGCCGAACGCAAACGCGATCAACACAAGTTGCAGCCGGCGGTCCTGCGTGATGCCCATCAGGCTTTCCTGCAGGACCTTGAATCGGCCGGCCTCACAATTCAGGTCGTACATGAAGATCACATTCAGGATGATCCAGCCTATCGGAAACAGACCGTAAAGTGCGCCGTAGGTCGCGGCCATCGCGCCCATCTTCGCCGGCATTCCGAATACCGCGACGGCGATTAGCAAAGACGTTGCGAGACCCAAGAGTGCTGCGAAGTGCGCTTTGATGCGAAGGATAGCCAGTGCGCCCAGGAGGACGACGATCGGAATCGCCGCCACGAGAGTAGACAGCCACCAGTGGCCGAGCGGGTCATAGATTTGCGTCCAAGTCACGGGAGGCCCTCCGGCGGCCGGATTTAGATTCGATTTGCCTGGAATTCCTGGGTGCAGTGGGGAGGGCACGGCAGACTGACGCCGAACCCTTTGCGTTCCGCCAAAAGACCTTAGAGTTTCCGATGCTGGATACTGCGTGGGACGGCTAAAGTCAAGGGGAACTCCTTTTGTGAAGATTTGTTCACACGAGAAATCGTGGCCAGTTTGCGATTTTAGCGAGTGTCGCAGCAATCGCGTAAGATGAAACGTAACGCATGGAACCCAACGCACAAAATCCGCTGATCGCCCTGAAACGCTACTGGGGCTATGACTCGTTTCGGCCGATGCAGGATCGCATCGTCAACAGCCTGCTGGCTGGCCGGGACGCTTGCGTAATCATGCCGACCGGCGGCGGTAAATCGCTGTGTTACCAATTACCGGCGGCGATGTCGTCGGGAAAAACGGTGATCGTGATCTCGCCGCTGATCGCGCTGATGCAGGATCAGATGGCGCAACTAACGCAGATGGGGATCGCCGCGGGCATGCTGAACAGCTCGATGGGAGCAGACCAGCAGAGCAGGGTCGCGCGCGAAGCGGAAGAAGGAAAGTTCCGCTTGCTGTACCTTTCACCCGAAAGGCTGGCGCGCGGCGACAGCGTGCAGTGGCTGAAGCGCGTGCCGATTTCATTTTTTGCGATCGACGAGGCGCATTGCATCTCGGAGTGGGGGCACGAGTTTCGGCCGGAATATCGCCAGTTGAGCTCGCTGCGAACACAGTTTCCGGACTGCCAGGTTGCGGCGTTCACGGCCAGTGCCACACGGCAGGTGCGCCACGACATTATCGAGCAATTGAAGATGCGCCATCCAGACAGATATATCGCCAGCTTCCACCGGCCAAATTTGCGGTATGTGGTCCAGCAATGCGAAGCGCGGACACAAAGCGACCTGCTGCTACGCGGCCTGCGCAACTATCCAGGCAGCAACGTGATCGTGTACGCGCCGACGATCAGCCGCGTCGAAGAGACGGTGGACTTTCTGGAAGAGCACGGCATTCCCGCCCTCGCGTATCACGGAAAAATGGACAATGACGCACGGCGGCGAAATCAAGAACAATGGATGGCGGACGAGGTGCGCGTGCTGGTGGGCACGATCGCGTTTGGCCTGGGAATCAACAAGGCGGCGGTGCGCGCCGTGATTCATTTGTCGTTGCCGAAATCGATCGAGCAGTACTACCAGGAGGCCGGACGGGCGGGACGCGACGGGTTGACGGCGGACTGCGTCTTGCTGTGGCAGAAGCGCGATGCGGGCTTGCTGGCTTATTTCATCGGACAGATCACCGATGCGGCGGAGAAAGAGCGGGGTTGGGCGCGCTATAACGAAGTGCGGCGGTTCGTGGAAGCGGACAGCTGCCGGCATCAGCAGATTTGTTCGCACTTTGGCGAGAAGGTGAAATGGGAGTCGTGCGGAGCCTGCGATGTGTGCGGCGCGGCGCTCCCGTGGCTTGCATCTCCAGTGAAGACGCCGAGGCCGAAGAGGAGGGCAGCGGCGGCACGCGCCGGCGCGGCACGGAGCGCCATGCCCACGCCTACGTCATCGCCACGCTTTGCTTCCGGCGGGCTACGCGCGCCTGTGCCGCCCGCACTTTATCCGCCGCAGGATGCCGATGGTGAGTTACGCGAATATCTTCGTGAGTGGCGGCGAAACACGGCGAGAGAGCAGGGCATCGCCGCGTTCATCGTGATGCACGATACATCGCTCGAAGAATTGTGCCGAGTTAATCCGAATTCGCTGGTCCGGTTGCGCGGCGTTGCGGGCTTTGGCGAGAAAAAAACGGAGAAGTACGGGCCAGGAATTCTGGACGCGCTAAAACGATTCCGCGAGGGCGCTCGCGCCACCGAAACTGCCGCCAGATCTTCCGACCCTCCTGGGGAAACTCTCAAGCTGCTTCACCAGGGCCGAACACTCGAGGAGATCGCGCAAATGCGCGGCCGGCAACTCAGCACGGTGGTCGCCATGATCGTCGGAATGGTGGAACGCGGAGAGGTGCAGTTCGAACCCCAATGGATTTCCGGAGATCGTCTGGAAAGGATCGAAGAGGTTTGCGCCAACCTGGGTTTAGAGCGCCTTCGGCCCCTCAAAGACGCTTTACCTCCGGAGGTTACGTTCGAAGAGATAAAGCTGGTGGTTGCCTATCTTCGATGGCAACAGGGCGGAGACCCTGATGTGGAATTGTCCGCTCCGTGAAAGCCTTGCAGCCGGCGACCCGGTCCTGTACACCGGGTACTAGAATTCTTTAGCGGATCGGTACTATTCGTACTGCCGTGCGGTGTTCCAGTAAAATCAGTACCTCTTATCTATGGCGTGTACTTGCCTGAACGACGAATATAGCTTCACGGAGCTAGAACTTTCCCGGAAGACCCCATGCTCGTACTTATCGGAATGATTCTGCTGCTGACCTGGATTTTCGATCACGCGTTTCACTTGACCGCGGATTCGTTGGTCAATTTGCTTTTGCTTTTTGCCAGCATTTCGTTCGCGCTGGACTTTCTTCGCGAACGAGAGGTTATGATGCCTCGGCCGGGCTGGGATGATCGCCCGCCCAAACTGCGCTTCGGATCTCTGGTGCGCTGGCTTCGCCACCGTTTTCATAGTTCCTCTTCACCCATCGTGCCGCCGGAAAAACCCGCAGCCGACACCAAGGGCAGCGCGTAATCGGCCGCAACCCCACGCACGCGTCGCAAACACTTCACCGATCTGATTTGCTGAATTTTTGCGGCTGCGATCCAGAGCTCTCAGGCGGGGCTTTTGGCGGGAAATAAATCGGTCAAAACGCTTGTGCGATAGGCAAAAATTTTTCGCACATCCGGCGCCACGAAGAGCGAATTGACCAGCGAGCCGCCCCAAACGGCGTAGTCCACGTGGTCGGTAACTTCGGTCCCGCCGTCGCGTTCCACAAAGCGATGTTCGTGCTTCCACAGGCGGTAAGGACCGCTCAACTGTTCATCGACAAAGCGGTGCGGCGGTTCCCACACCGTAATTTCGCTCTCCCACGAAATTGGAATTCCGTGTATCCGCAGGCGGTAGCGGATACGCGCGCCCGGAGTCATTGCGATGGGCGCCGGAGTAATCACGGTGAATTTCAAGAATGTCGGAGTGAGCCGCTCCAGGTTGTGGGCGTCCGCGAAAAATGGAAATACCTCGTCGACGGGCCGCGGCAGCCAGATTTTCGAATCAAGCGTATGTATCTTCATTTTACTGGAAGACTACTTTCGGACGAGAAACAGCGCGGCGATTCCCTGACGATCCACCAATTGCAACTGATTTGGCAGGAAGTGCTCCAGATCAGGTGCCCCTTCGGCGTTCAGGACCAGCACGTAGTCGAATTTCTCGTTCCAGTGGGGCAGAAATGGAAATCGCTTCAGTTCGCTTGGCGATATCGAGGGCGAGGCTAACTCCAGGTAGTTCACGGGGGGGCTGTCAACCGCTTGCAGCTCCCTGTACGGTTCCTTCATGCGGATGGGTTGTTTGGTGTCTTCCGCGAAAATATTGGGCCAGAAGGCATGTCGATCCAGGAGCACGAAGGAGGCGAGGTGCCAGTACGTAGGCGTAAGTTCGGGCAAGCGGCGGCTGATCGGCATGGACCCGCACCAGTCCCGGTTGTCTGCGCAAACTACGTCCGCGGCCAGCACGCGGCTGCCGGGTGTCACGGACGCGATAACTTCGCGCACATCTTCGACATCACGCTGCGAGTGCATCCAAACATCGGTTATGAAAGCAATCCTTGCCACAAACAGCGCTGCAAAGATAAGTATCGCGGCAGATTTCTGGCGGGAACTCAAATTGGTTGGCGTGAAGCCCGCGAAGAGCATGAAGCCCAACATGACC
>Ga0182015_10002164_pt1 | contig 24395 bp, 19 predicted proteins | sample 712P3MmetaG_FD_120478 | JGI IMG/M metagenome (GOLD analysis project Ga0182015, IMG submission 120478) | Permafrost microbial communities from Stordalen Mire, Sweden - 712P3M metaG | ecosystem: Environmental > Terrestrial > Soil > Wetlands > Permafrost | place: Sweden: Stordalen | collected...
GAAAAAGCGGGTCTCGCCCCCAAAAAGTCGGGGTGAGAACCAAAAAGCGTAGGTGTGATCTCGCAAATGGCCGATTTACCGCGAATAGCAAATCCAGTACTTAATAAATCAGACCTGCCCTAGATCAGGTGAAGGCGGCGCGCAGCACGAATCGCCTCTGAATGCCCGTGGCAGTTCAACTTCGCAATTGCATTTGCAATGTGCACTCGCACGGTATACACGCTACGGGATGTGCGTTCGGCAATTTCCTTTGGGATCAGGCCTTGCGCAAGGAAGCGAAGTACTTCAAGCTCCGACGGAGTAAGACCACCCACGCGCGGACGGTCCCACGCCTTATTGGCGACGATCGAGTCAACCGCTCCTAGCAGGCGCGCTATATCCGCGTAGCGTAGGTCCTTCAGGGCCGCAATGCCTTCTTTCACGCGGTCCGCGCCGCTCTCACTGCCGTGTCGCATTCTCAGCATGATACTTTCGACTACTCTTACTACGAGCGTTATGACGCCGTCCTTGTGTGAACGAAACCGGCTTAGGATTCGATCACCGCGCGTCGTACGGCCATTAATGGCTTCGGTCAGCGCGCAAAGTACCGTGGTAACGGCATTGGCACGAATTCGATAAAGCCCAGTTGCCTCGTGGGACTCCAGTATCTCGAGAATTTCCTTTACGAGCCTCGCGGACTCTTCGCGCTTTCCATCGAGCGCTAAGAAAAGCGCGTACTCACCTCCACACGAGACACGGTCAAAACTGAACGTCATCTGGCTCCAACACGACGATAGCAACTGATGTGCCTCGCCGAACCGCCCTTCCCAAGCCAAGCGGGCCGAGCGAAAGATCGTAAGGTATCGACTCGCTAAATCACTGGTCCTTAATGTTGCCAATCGTTGCTCAATTGCAATACTCGCTTCAACATCGCCTCGGCGCATCTCGGCACTGAGCATTTGAAGCAACCCGGTCTCCAATGCGAACGCGTCACCGGCTTTTTCTGCGGACGCGGCCGCAAATTCTGCGTATTGCAACTGTTGTTCTACATCATCGCGCTCATGCAATGCCAAATTTGAAAGCACAGCGTTTGCTCTACTTTCCAAGCCAAACAAGTGCAAGTCGGCGGCCAGCTCGCAAGACTGCGTCAGTACGTCGAATGCCTGCACGGGCATGCCTAGGTGATGATAAGCGATGCCAATGCGATGGAGAACTTTCGCGCGCACCGCGTCGGAATCGACGTCGCAAAGCATTTGCTCCACGCGCATAGCAGCGCTAGCGGCGACTGCAGGGTCGCCATTAACTGCCTGTTGGCCAGAGATCAAAGAAATGGCTTCAGCTCGATGAGCGGCAGTTTGATCCAAATCATTGCCGACTTTTTCCAGCAGCGCGCTGACGTCTTGGCCCTGATTTGCCATCATTGAGGCCAAGCGCAGGCTCGCTATTGCCATCAGATTGCGGTTGTTGCCCGCACGAGCCAGGGAGCGGCGCAAAAGCGATTCGGCCCTAATGAACTTGCCCGCCATTGCCTGGAGGGCACCATGCAGGGCGAGGATAGTAGCGTTTTCGCAACGGGTGGTTTCGTCGAGCGACTCTAGGGTGCGCAAGACTACGTCGCTGCGAGCCCGCTCCAAGAGGTCGAAGCCGTGCTGCTCCAGGAGACGGAGCACGTCTTCGCGTAACGTTGCCGCTGCGTACGCGGCGATCGCATGCTCGATGTCGCCACTCTGTTCGAGTGCACGACCCGCTCGCTCTTGAACGACCTCGTGGGAGCGCTTCCCAACCAGCGCATTCTGATGCCGGAGAAAATTCCTGAACAGATCGTGACAGTAGTACGTGCCAGGCGATTCTTCATGAATGAAGGCCGTGCGCTCGCGCAGGCGCTCTACAATCTGCAACGCACGATCAAATCCGGCCCTTTCGAGGACCTTCACTTCGATCGTCGGCAGCGCCATTGCAACTTCGAGCAGACTGCGCTCCTCGTCATCCAGCGTGCCGTAGACTTGCTCCGCCAGGAAGCGATAGATCATCTCACGTGTGACGGCCGAAACGTTCCGAAGGTCTGACGACCGCGTGGACGTACGCAGTGCAAAGCTCATGGCGGCAGGCCACCCTTCGGTCAGGTCGAGCAAATCGCAGAGCTCATCCTTGCGGATCGAAAGGCCCAAATCGCGCGCTGCAGCCGCGGCTTCTTCAAACGTAAATCGCAGATCATGTTCGTCGATCGCCAAGTCGGCATCGCGATAAGCGAGCCAGCTTCCAATCGGAAGCCCAGTCGTTGAACGGGAGGCGAGAATCCACCGGATGCGCTCTTTGTTTCCTTCGATCAACGCCGTCAAGAATCTGGCAATCTCGGGATCGTCGTCTGCGATTTGAAGGTCGTCGATAGCAATGACGCCCGAAAACGACTCCAAGTGCACATTCATCCATCGGGCCAAGTCGGTACCCCGCTTGGGCGACGCCTGATTGCGCTCGTATGCCCCGGCCAGCGCAGTAGCCGCGTGCGGCGCACTCTCGCCCATTGCCTCTGCGAATCCTCGGAGAAAGCTCAGCAGCGTTCCGTGTTCGGCGCGTAGCGCGAACCGCGCGCACGGCTCTTGCAAATTGCGAAGGTACTGGCGCAGCACGACGCTCTTGCCGTAGCCAGCTGGAGCGACCAACAAGGCGATGGGAAAGCTTGCCGAAACCGAGAGGCGCTCGACCAGCCTCGGACGCTCAATCGGCACAAAAGTGCCACCCTCCGTGCGCTCGTCGCCTTGCAGACTGCGAATCATCGCTTGTCGTTCTAACGCGACTTCGGCGTCGCCTGTCCTCGAAAACGTCCGGGGTCGGGAACATTTTCTTTTCTGATGCGCTCACTCAAAAAGTAAGCTAGCAGCGCTCCTTCCCACTGCAGGCGCGGTGCCAGCCACGCGCGTTGCGCCGGGCACGTGATCTCGCCAAGCTCGAGCACCAAACTGCCACCTCGCGCCTGCACCTGCGAATATGCATAATACGCACGCAAGCCGTGCGTAAAATTATCCGGCTGAAAACCGAACGGCCAGTATTGCCCGTACACCCGATGCCACGCTGCCGCCGCCGCCGCGCCACTCGAGTGAGCGTAGCCCACCGATGCGCTGCTTCGGCATGGCGGATTCGATCCGTCGAAATGAATGAAGACCGCGGCTCCCACCCGATACTGGCCCGAGAAGTCGGCCGGGAGACGCACGACGCTCACGCCATGCTCCCGCAAAATTCGCGTGGCGGCATCCGCGACGATCGGCGTCCAGGCTCGTTCGCCCGTAGCCCCGAGATTGCAATGGTGCTGGGGAAAGTGCGCGCAACTTGCCGGACGCCCTTCGTGCCCCGCCGAGATCAGCACGTCGTAGGTCAACATCACCAGCCGCCCGAAGCGCCGCCGCCTCCGAAGCCGCCGCCGCCCGCCGAGAATCCGCCGCCGCCAAAGCCGCCACCGCCGAACCCGCCTCCACCGAATCCGCCGCCCGTCACGAGGGATCCGCCACGGCCGCCTTTCGTCACGATGGCAACAATCGCGAAGAAAAAGAACAGCCCGAGGATGATGAACACCCACGCGTCTTTGCCCGTCAACGCCTGCGTCTGCGCCTCTTGCGGTTGGGCCGAAACACCGCTGTACGACGGCGAGATCGTTTTCAGCATCGCCGCGACACCGCCGCTCACCGCGCCGTCGACGTCGTTTTCCCGCATCCGTGGCCGGATCACGTTCGTGATGATCCGATACGAATCGGCGTCGGTCAGCGCGCTCTCCAACCCGTAGCCGACTTCGATGCGCGCCTTATGGTCTTGCATGAAGAGGAAGAGCACCGCCCCGTCGTCTTTGCCGTGTCGCCCGATCTTCCAATGGTCGGCCGTCTCGCCGGTCCAGGTTTCCAGCGGAACGTCGCCGGTCGTCTGTCCGATCCACACGATAATCTGATGGCCCGTGGCGCTCTCGTAGGCGTGCAACTCGTTCTCCAGCGACGCGCGCGCGTTCTCTGACAGCGCGTTCGCATTGTCGGTGACGTAACGCGCGGGCGTCGGCGGAATCGTGAAACCCGCGCCCGCCGCAATCGCCGGCACCGCGTAGAGCAGCGCTACGAGCGCCAACGCCAGTCGCACACTCACCCGGCGCATCCTACCAACTCCCCGAAGCGCCGCCGCCACCGAAATCGCCGCCGCCCGACGAAAAGTCATCGTCGCTGCTGCTGGAATCGTCGCTGCCGCCCGACCATGACGACCCGCCGCCGCTGCTCCAGAACGTGGAGCCCTTCTCCTTTCTCCCCGCCGGCGCGCCCTTGCGCGCAACTATCATCACGATCACGAACGCGAAGAACAGCACGAGGAGGCCGAAGAAAGCAATCATCGCGATGACGAACCCCGAACCAGTCGGTGGCGCGGTGCTCCCCTGCGCCGGCGGCGGCGTGACGCCCGCGTAGGAGGGCGTAATCGTCGTCAGCATCGCCGCGACGCCGCTCGACACGGCGCCGTTGGGATCGTCGGCCTTCATCCGCGGCACGATGTCGTCGCGGATGATCCGCGATGCATCGGCATCAGTCAGCGAGCCTTCGAGCCCGTAGCCGACCTCGATGCGCACCTTGTGATCGCTCACGAACAAGAACAGAATCGCGCCGTCGTCCTTACCGCGCCGCCCGACATGCCATTGGTGTGCGGTCTCGCCGGTCCACGTCTCGAGCGGAACGTCGCCCGTCGTGCCGCCGACCCAGACGATGACTTGATGTCCGGTGGATTTTTCGTAGGCCTTGAGCTCGGCGTCGACCGACGCTTGCGTCGCACTCGAAAGCGCACTCGCGTTATCGGTAACATAATGACTCGGAGCCGGTGGTACGGTGAAATCTGCCGCGAGTGCCGCCACCGACAGCACGCAGGCGATAAAGAAGCCGGCTGCGGCCTTCACGCCGGCGTTTGCGGCGGCTCCGCAAAATGCGCGTGCAGCACGTCGCCGAGACGCGCGACGGCATACAGAATGCCGGCTTCGGTCTCGCCACGCGCGAAAAACGGGGTGCTCTTCTCTACCACGTCGTCCCAGAACGCGTCGCCGACTCGCTCGTGCAGCGCGCGATCGCCGACGATCGCGAACCTGCGGGCTTTGGGAGCGACCAAGATCAGCGCGGCGTTGGCGTGTTCGTGGCGCTGCAAGCCGATGCGCCCAAACTCCCGCTTAGCGCGGTCGAACGCATCGACGCTGCGATCTGGAATCTCGCGAACCGCGATGCGCCCGGTCGTGCCGTCTTCGGCCGCCGCAATCGCCGCCGCGATCGTTGCCTGCTGCGCCTTGGTCACGGGCTGAAGTTTACGACCGGCGCCTGCTCCGCGCCGGGCTGCGATTTGAAGTAGGGTTTTTCGTTGAAACGGCTGCCGAAGAGTCCGGCGAAGAACACGGTCGGAATCGTGTCGCGCCGGGTGTTGAACGCCTGGGCGACCTCGTTGTATTTCCGGCGCTCGAACGCGATGCGGTTTTCGGTGCCCTCGAGTTGCGCTTGGAGCGTCGCGAAGTTCTCCGTCGCTTTGAGTTGCGGATAGTTCTCGACGACCGCCAATAACCGCGAGAGCGCCGATCCCAGCTGATCTTGCGCGGCCGCGTATTTGGCGAAGTCTTGCGGGTTGTTGATCGCGTTTTGCGCGACCTCGGGTGAAATCTGCCCGACGCTCGCGCGCGCCTTCGCGACCGCCTCGTAGGTGCTCGATTCAAAGTTCGCCGCGCCCTTGACGGTCGCGACGAGATTGGGAATCAGGTCCGCGCGTCGCTGGTAGACGTTTTGCACCTGCCCCCATTGCGCGTCGACGGCTTGGCTAAGCGTCACGAGCGAGTTATAAGCGGTGCCGACCATTACCGCGACGATGATTACGATTACGCCGATCACCACCGGCACAGCATAGGAAGGACGTTGTTGCATAGCGTGGTCTACGGCTTTATGAGGTCGACTCCCCCTACTTGCGGCAGCGCCAGGAACGAATCGATGGCCGCAAAGAGCTTTTCCGGCTGGTCGAGCATGATGAAGTGCCGCGAATCGTCGATCATCACTACCTTTGCCGAAGGGTCGCCGGCCAATAGACTTTGATAGTACGCCTGTTTACCCGCGAGCGTCGCCATCGGGTTATATGGGTTTTCCGGATCGATGCTCGCATCGAAGGGGCCGATCTCCCACAGCGGAACGGAGATTTTCGAAAGGCCGGACCGAATGTCGGCCGCCATCATCTCTTGCATGTACGTTCCCGTCGCCGCAACGTTCGCTCCCGCTGAGAAGCTCACCGCGGTCTGCACGTTCGCAGGCTTCGTCATGTAGCCGATCTGGTACGCTTGCGCAGCCGCAAAATCGGCGGGTGAGGCTTCTGCAACGCGAGCGCCAAGGGCGGCGGCCGCCGTGGCGCGAGCCTGCGGGGTCATCTTCTCCATCCCAGCAAACACCGGCAGCCCGTCGATGGCGACTGCGCCCGTAATGAGATCGCTGTGCTCTTCGGCCAATCGAATCGTCAAAAATCCTCCCAAGCTATGACCGATGATCACCGGCTTGTTCTTTAGCGTCAGCAAGAATGCCGCAATGTCACGATCGACGGCGTCGAGCATCGGTGCGGTAATCGGGGGGCGTCCACCGAACCCGGGGAGCGTCAAAACATAAATCGTATGCGCGCCGCTATAGCGCGCAATGGTCGTATTCCAAACGGCACCCGAATCGGTCAATCCGGGAATAAGGACCAGCGGCGGATTGCCACTGCCATAACGATCGACGTGCACCGAACCGGCCTCGAAGCCTGCGGCCGGAGCGGCCCCTAAAGCAGTTGCGGGAAGCGCAAAAAGAACGATGGCGGCGATCGTCTTCTTGACCTTTGGTGAGATATAAAAAGACCGTTGTTGCATAGCGAGGCAAATTGCGCCGAACGCTACGCCCGCTCCTGGCCACATCGAAGGAAAGGAAGCGGTCGCCCTGACGTCCTACCAAGCGGAAGGAGCTTCGTGCATCGTTCCGTGAAAGGACTTATGTGAAGCATTTCGTTTTATCGGCGCTGGGGTGTGCGCTTTTGGCTATTGGACTTTCCAGCGCCCCGGTCGTTTCGGTCGCCCAGATGACGCCGGCGGCAGCGCCCACCCCGGTTCCGGTGCCGCATCCTGATTTCTCGTCGATGAACTTCCTACTTGGCTCGTGGACGTGCACGCAGCCGCTGCGCGGCAGGACGCGATCGGAGACCGACGTCTACACGATGAGCAACGACGGTATGTGGATGGTCGATGCGGCCACTTCTCCGCCATTCGACCGGTATCGCACCGTTGCGCAGAACAGTATGACGAACACGACGTACGACCCGACGATCAAGCAGTGGGTATCGGTTTATTACGACAGCCTCGGCGGATATACAATCGAATCCACATCCGGTTGGCAAGGCAACACCGCGTCATGGAGCGGCAAAGGACTGGACGGCGGGACATTCGCCGACGTCATTACCAAAGTGAGCGACACCGAAACGAGTGACGCCAATACCACAACCGATCCTAAAGGGCAGGTTACGAACGTAACCATCACGTGCAAGAAGAGCGCGAGTTAGCGATTAGCGCGAGCGAATAGCGTGTAGTCAACGTACGCGTGGCAAACCACGGGCTAGGTGCGCCCGTGGTGAGCCTATGTGCCCAAATGCAGCCAGCCGAACCGCTCGGGCGCGCACCCAAGGGCGGGGAAAACTGCCGGGCTACGAAACGCCACGTCGTATGGAGAAGATCGGGTTGGCTCTTCGTCGTATGGGGCGCGGGCTGTTGGCGGTGGCGCTCGTCCTTTGGCTCCATGCGGTCGCACTTGCCGGCACGACCGGAACGATTACGGGAAGCGTTTTCGAGGAGAGCAGCAAAGCGCCGATCGCCGGAGCCGTCGTTATGGCGGTGAGCCCTTCGCAGGTGGGGCAGGTGGTCACCGATGCCTCCGGCCGCTACACGTTCCTTTCACTTGCGCCCGACACGTACACGCTTTCGGCGCAGCGCAACGGCTATCAGAGCCATTCTATTAGCGGCATTTCCGTTTTTGCCGATCAAAGCCAGAGCGTCGCGATTGCGTTGTCAAAGAACCTCACACAAATCGCCCGCGTGACGTCGCGTTCGTCGTTGAGCCAAGTGCGGCCCGGAACCGGAACCGATGTGTATTCGGTCAATCCGGCGGTGACGCAGGCCGCGGCAACGTTGGGGGGCGGCGGCGGCCTGAACAATGCCTATTCGGCCATTGCGGCGATGCCCGGGGCTTACGTGCCGCCCAATCAGGTTGGCGTGAATCAGACGGTCTACATTCGCGGCGGCTACTATGACCAAATCGGCTTCGAGTACGACGGCGTCCCCGTCAATCGGTCGTTCGATAATTACCCGGGCAACTCCGAGACGACGCTCGGCCAACAGGAGCTGCAGATCTATACCGGCGGTGGCGAAGCGGATGCCAACGCCACCGGCCTGGGCGGCTTCGTCAATCAGGTCATCAAAACCGGAACGTTTCCCGGATTTGCCGTTGCGGGCTTGGCCGTCGGCACGCCGACGTTTTATCACGACGCGCGCGTCGAAGCCGGCGGCTCGACGCCGGATCGCTCGTTTTCCTACTACGTCGGGTTGAGTGGAACGAACCAAGACTTTCGCTATTTCGATCAATACAATGGCGCGAGCCTGAGCGATACGATTCCCTACGGCTACTGGCCGGCACACATCACGACGTTTCTTCCGGCGTTCTATCCGGCCGTCTATCCAACGTGCCAAAACAACTTTACGTACAAGAACCCGGTGGGCCCCATGCTGACGAACGACCCGGGCTGTTTCGGTTCGTATTCCTCGAGCTACGGTCAGCCTTCGTCGGTCGATAGCCGAGAGGTCGTCGCAAATTTTCACGTTGCGGTGCCCCACCGGTTCGATGCGGGTCGCGACGACATTCAGGCGCTGTACATGTCGTCGGCGAACTTTGCGCAGGACTACTCCAGCCTAAACGATGCCGGCCCGCTCGGACTCGGAATCGTCAACGATGGCAATATGAACTCACCTCCAGACTTTTACGGTGGAAACACTAATCAGTGGCCGGACTTCTACACGTATCCTGGGTCGACGGGCTGGCTCGCTCCCGCATCCACGCCGAAGATCGCCTACTACTACCCGGGATCGCCGCAAGGCCGTTGCGCCAACGTCACCGGCGTGCCGAACGCCTGTCCGATCGACGCCCAGGGCAATCAGGAAACGGTCCAGATTCCGAGCAATTACCGCGACGGTCGCTGGGATACGGCGAGCATCGCGAAGTTGCAGTACCAAAAGAACCTCGGATCGGCGGCCTACCTGCGGCTGTTCGCTTATACGTTCTACTCCAACACGAATCGGGCCACCGCGAACGGATGGGGGAACAACACTTCACTGGGCGTTACGAACTACCAGTACGAGGTGGATTCGCACACGAGCGGATTGCAGATGCAGTTCGCCGACCAGCTCTCGAGCGCGCACTTGGTGCAGGGCATGCTCTCCTATATCACGTCGGACACGCTGCGGTACTCTAACTACAACTACGACAATACGGCGTCGCAGCAAGTCAGTAACTTCACGAACGGCATGCAGTGCTATGCGACGAAGAGCGGCGGCGGATACACGGCCGGCGATCCGGCGCCGTGCAACTCGCCAATATCGCAGGGGACATTCGGAAATCCGTTTGGAAAATTCAAGTCCGAAGATCCATGCGGTAATGGCGAGCTTTCTTCAAGTCTGCCGGCCTGCACGGCCAATGCGGCAATGAGCCTGACCTATCTTGGGAACAGCGCCGACCTCAATTCGGTCACGCCAAAGTTGATAAATGCCTCGCTCAGCGATCAATGGCGCCCGACCGACGCGTGGAACGTCAATGCCAGCGTGCGCTTCGAAAACGACACCTACGATCTGGCCAACACCGACAATCCGGCGACGAACTTCTGGTTCGCCGCCGCGCAGCGCGAGTTTTGCGTGAATCCGGTAACGCGCCAGCCAATCTTCCTGCCGCAGCCGCCGCAGAGCATTTACGTTTTTCAGCCGTACGTATCGTTTAATTGTCCGATCGACAAGTCGACGGGAAAACCGGTGCAGACCGTGCATCCCAACGGAACCGACGGCATATTGCTGACGAACGTGTATCCGCCGTCCTACACGCAGTCGTACGTGGAACCACGGCTATCGGCGACCTATACGGTAAACGCCGATACGGTTCTGCGGGCGTCGGCCGGCCGATACGCGCAGCAGCCGCAGAACTACGAGATCCAGTACAACACGTTGGAACCAAATCTCGCCGCCACGCTGCTGGGGTTCATTCCGTTCGGGTATAGTTCCCCGCTGCACGAAGTACAAGCACAGTTCTCCGACAACTACGATTTCTCGTACGAGCATCATTTCAAGGGGACGGACGTCTCCGTCAAGATCACGCCGTACTACCGTTGGGCCACCAATCAGCTCTACGAAACGGTCAACCTTCCCAGCCTGGGCGTTTCGCCCTCGTTCAACGCCGGAACCGAACGCGTCGACGGCGTCGAGTTCGAGCTGACGAAGGGCGATTTCGATAAGAACGGTCTTTCCGGCTTGATCTCCTACACGTATACCAATGCCGCCGAGAAGTGGAACGATTATGTCAACAGCACAATCGGGCCCGTCGATCAGTACAACCAAGACATCGAAGAGTTCAACGCGCTCACGAAGGCGGGCGGCGGCGCCGCCTGTTATAAGAACGACGGCAAGGGAAAGGCCGCCCCGAAATGCGGTTCGGATGCAATTGCCAATCCGTATTACACCATGTTGCCCCAACCGACGCTGGCCCCGCAGGCATGGTACACGCCGGGTCTCGACTTTCCGTATATCTCGCCGAACACGCTCGCGCTGGTCCTCAACTACCGGCACGGCAAGTTTGCGGTGACGCCTTCGCTGCAGCTTGCGGAGGGCACGACCTATGGAACGCCGGCCGACGTTCAAGGCCTCGACCCGCGCAGCTGCACGGCCAATCAGGGGAGCATCGGCATCAAATCGAGCACTCCGCTCAACGCGGATTACACGTCGTGCTATTTCGCGCTGACCTCAGACGGGTCGAGCCCCGGAAACCTCTACATCCCCAATCCGCAAACCGGGACCTTCGACACGTTCGGCGAGTTCCGGCAGCCCTGGCAACTCAACATCGGCGCGCAGATGTCGTACGATTTCACGCCGCGCATCGCCGGGCGCTTCATCGTGACCAACTTGCTGAACCGGTGTTTCGGCGGCTCGAACGAGCCGTGGACGCGCGCCTATCCGCCCAGCGACGTCATCTGCGGATATTCGAGCAACACGTTTTATAACGGTGGGCATTTCTACAACGGTTCGAGCCCCTACGATATGGCGGCCAACGGCGTGCGAGAGAACCCGTACTTTGCCCAGTCGTTCGTTCCGGCGTTCGGCGACTCGTCGTCGGGTAACTATCCGCTCGCACTCAATCTCTACTTCTCGTTGCAGGTCAAACTCTAGCTTGCCGGCGCACGCGCCGCCCGCGCTCTTTTCGCTCGATGCCATGAATCGCGTCGCGCGCGTTTCGGAGGCCGTCATCGCGCCGGATGGCCGGCGCATCGCCTACGTCGTGACCCGCAACGTCCTCGACCGAAATACAACGGTCGACGAGCTGCACGTGTACGAGCTCTCCGCGCAACGAGACCGGCGGCTGTCCTTTCACCACGAGTCGTATTCGAACCCCATGTGGTCGAGTAGGGGTGGTTTGGCTTATATTGCCGACGACAAGCGGAGCGATGCGGATCAGATCTTCGTCGTCGACGGCCAAGGCCACGAGCGCCGCGTTACCGCCGGAGCGACCGACGTAATGGATGCGGCTTGGTCGCCCGATTCGGCGAGCTTCGCCTTCGTTCGACGAGATCGAACGCGCCGGCGAACGGGAGCCGCCGCATTTGCCGACGCGTTCGAGGTTGACGATAACGCCTATCTGTCGACGCATGCGGCGGTCGCGGCGCACCTTTGGTTGGCCGACCTGCGCGGCGCGGAGCGCCAGCTGACCTGGGGCGTGTGGAGCGTTGCTGACGACGCGCCGTCGTGGTCGAGCGACGGTCGGTATATCGCGTACGCACATTCTGTTTCCGCGACGTACGGCGTGCGCGACCGGTCGTTCGTGGAACGTGTCGAGGTTGCCGGCGGAAGCCGCACGGCCTTGACCGCTTTTCGATCGCTCGAAGCGGCTCCGCTTTATGCTCCCGCTGCGACGCTGCTCGCATTTTTCTATCCGCATGCCGGCGATCCAGCCGGCGAATCGGAGGTATGGGCCGTATCCGGGCCGGGCGATCACGCGCGCGACCTGTCGGCGCCGCTCGACCGGCACGTCGAAGCGTTCGCGTGGTACGACGCGTCGCACGTGTTGTTGCGCGCCTACGATCGCACGCGCGTCCGTCTGATCCTTGCCCCGCTCGACGCAAGCGGCTTTCGCGATCTTTCCACCGGCGACGTCGCCGATGCGGCGATCGAGAACCAGTGCGCCGCGCAAAACGGCGCCGTGGTCTTCACGGGTTCGACGCCGACGCACCCCGACGAGCTGTACTATCTCGCCGGTGCCGGCGCACGGCCTGTCCGGCTGACGCACCAAAACGACGAGATCGCGTCGCTGGCACTCGCAAAGCAGACGCAAATCGTCTATCGAAACGGCGGCTTCACGCAGTACGCCGTTCTGACCTATCCTTCCAACTACGATCCGCGCCGAAAGTACCCGCTAGCGGTACGAATTCACGGCGGTCCCAACCTGTCGTCGTTCGTTGCCTTCGAACCGTTCTATCAATACGCGGCCGCGCGCGGTTATTTCGTGCTGGCACCCAACTATCGCGGTTCGACGAACGCGGGCAATGCTTTCCAGCAGGCGATCTTCGGCGACGCGAGCGCGGGACCGGGCAGCGACGTGATCGCGGCGGTCGACGCAGTCGACGAAATGAACGTCGCCGACGTTTCGCATATCGGCATCTCGGGCTGGTCGTACGGAGGCCAGCTTGCGACGTGGCTGATCGAACGCGACCAGCGATGGGGCGCCGCGGTGATCGGCGCGGGAGTGGCCGACCTCGTGGTCGACTACGCCACCGCCGACGACATCGACGACGATCGCGCCGCGTTCGGCGCGTCGCCGTTTGTCGGAAACGAGCTGCCAACGTGGCGGGCTCAATCGCCGATCACCTTCGTCGACCGGATCCGGACGCCGACGCTGATTCTTTCAAACGTCTACGACGTGCGCGTTCCGGTCGTCGAAAGCTACGAGCTTTTCCACGCGCTGCGCGATCGCGGCGTCCCGGTGCGGTTTTTTGTCTATCCATCCGGCGGCCATCTTCCCCAGGGACCAGTCCGCCTAGCCGACGCTTATCGCCGCTGGCTGGATTGGTTCGATCGCTATCTTAAAAAGTAGGAGTTTGACCGATCGATCGACGTGGATTTTTGGTCGCCGGCGCGCTGCGGTTCGCGGGAGAACACACACCCAACCACGAGACGTGCGACCAGAGGGCCTGGAAGATTCCGCTAAAACGTGAAATGGCTCCAAAAGTGAAAATGCGATAAAGACGCTCGACGGCAGCTACGGAGAACCCAACGCCTGCGCCGTCAATCCAAAGACCGGCGATCTGGCGGTCACGAACTTCGAAGGCGGCGCGAGCGGGTACGGCAGCCTCGTGGTATACGCGAATGCTTCGGGAGGCGGAACGTTCTATTCGGTCGGCGCGACGGCGCTCGTATGGCCGCCGGTCTACGATAAGGACGCGAACATCACGACTCTCTCTACCACCTGAATTATTGGAACTACAAGACCGGCAGCAACCCGGTGCGCTCCATCGACGGTTCGGCGACATCGAACACGTCGTACGGTCAGGCGATCAGTAAGTAGCATCACCGACAAGATGTGATAGCGGGTAGGTCAATGGGGGACGACCCGCGATAGAAAAAGGACGTTATTGCGCGGCGGGGCAAATGCGCCCAAATGCTGCGCTTGCTCCTGGCCGCAATACCGATCGCCGCGCTCAGCATTGCCGTGCCGCTGGTGAATCGCGTTGAGCCGCGCTTTTTTGGACTTCCCTTTCTTCTCTGCTGGATCGTCGGTTGGGCGCTTCTGACGCCGGCCTTTCTCTGGACGATCGGCCGTTTGGAGCGGCGCTGGTGAGCGGCTCGCCGATCGCGCTTGCGATCGTCGCAGCGATCGTCGTTGGCACGATTGTTTTTGCGCTTTTGGCTGTGCGCCGCGTCAAAATGGATCCGGCGCAATATATCGTCGGCGGCCGGTCGTTCGGCACGATCTTTCTCTGGGTGCTGCTCGCCGGCGAGATCTACACAACGTTCACGTTTCTCGGCATCGCCGGTCTCTCGTATTCGGCGGGCGCACCGGCCTTTTACGTCATCGCTTACGGCGCATCCGCCTACGTGATCGGCTACTTCCTCACTCCGGCCGTCTGGCGGGTTGGCAAAGAGTGCAATCTTCTCACCGGGCCCGATTTTTTCGAGAACCGTTACAACAGCCGCGCGCTTGGCGTTGCGACCGCGATCCTCTACTTTCTCATGGTGGTCCCGTACGTTGCGCTTCAACTCAGCGGACTGCAGATTCTGCTCCGCATCGCGGGCTATGGCGCGTACGATGCTACCGTCTCGGCTTCCGTCGCCTCCCTCGTGCTGGCCCTCTTCGTCTTTACCGCAGGCCTGCGCGGTACCGCGTGGGCAAGCATCGTCAAAGACCTCCTCGTTCTGGGCGCCGTGCTCTTCGCGGGCATCGCGATTCCAGTGCGCTTCTTCGGGTCGCCCAGCGCGATGTTCGATCGGGTCCTCGCGCAGCATCCGCAAATGCTCGTGCTTCCCACTGGCGGCGCCTTTCACGGAACGGTCTGGTTTGCATCCACGGTCCTCTTGTCGGCGATCGGCTTCTTCATGGGCCCGCAGACCATTAGCGCGGTTTACAGCGCTCGCAGCGAAGAGAGTCTGCGCCGCAACGCCGTGCTGTTGCCCTTCTATCAAGCCTTCGTGTCGTTGATGATCTTCGCCGGTCTCTCCGCGGCCATGATCGTACCGGGATTAAAAGGAACCGCCGTCGACCAATCGTTTCTGCTGGTCGTTCAACACTACTATCCGGCCTGGATATTAGGGCTGGTCGCGGCCGCGGGCGCGCTCGCCGCGCTCATCCCCGCCTCGGCCCTGCTGCTCGCCGGCTCGGCCGTCATCACCAAGAACGTCGCCGGCGATGCATTCGGTATCGCAACCGGCGACGCGGCGCGCACTCGGCTGACCCGCGTTCTCGTGATCGTCGTCGCGTTGCTCGCGCTTGGCTTTTGGTTGACAGCGCAACGCACCGTCGTCGAGCTGCTCCTACTCTATTACAACGGGATCACGCAGTTTGCGCCCGGCGTGCTGGCCTCGTTTCTGTGGCGGCGGGCCACCGCGCTCGGCGTCGGCGCCGGGATCGCCGCTGGCCTCGCCGTGGCAATTCCGCTGGCCGCTCTCAACGTCGCGCCCTGGGGCATTAACCCTGGATTCGCCGGCCTGGCTGCCAATGTGGCCGTGATGATCGTCGTTTCGCTCGTCGGCCCAGGGCGCGCCAGGCCGGAAAATATATAATTCGCCCTGTGTTGCTTTCTGTGATTTCACCTGTTGTACTGCCTGCTCGAAACACGGATCCTTACGGCGGGGGAAGCGCACAATGAAGCGATGTCGCCGCCGATCCCGACCGTTGTCGAAAGCCTGGTGGGCCTTTTGGGCGCCACGACCGTGGCGGAGATCGCCGGCGTCAAGGAGACTCGCGCCGTCCAGCAGTGGGGCTCGGGTGAGCGCGAGCCACAACGTTCCCACGTTCTGCGCTTTGCTTTGCAGTTGGCGATGATGATTTCCACGGTGACGTCTCGCCATATGGCCGGCGCGTGGTTTCATGGCGCGAATCCGCACCTCGACGACCAGATTCCGATCGTCCTCCTGCGCGACCAGCCCCTCGAGTCGATTCAAGTTCGGTTAATGGCCGCGGTTCGATCGTTTGCATCGCGCGCCGAGTAATTCGTAACACCGTAGATCACGCCACGCAGGCACGGGAATAACTTGCCCCTGGGGCCGCCTTCAAACACTTCTTGTATGTCCGGAGCGCGCAGCCTACCATTATAGAAAGCTCCGTGAAAGGACGCCAATGATTCAAACCGTCATCAATGCGCCTCGATCCGTGTCGACGATTCCGTTTCGCCGTAAGCCGGAACCGAGCACGCCTCAAATGGCCGTCATGATTTTCAGTGGAGAGTACGACATCGCCGATGCCGAACGGCTGCGAGCCGATCTGAATCGCATGCGCGATATTCGAAGGGTCGTTTTCGATTTTACCGACGTGACCTTTATCGATTCGAAGGCGATCCACGAGCTCGTCAACTTACATCATTACCGCGCCGCGAGGGGTTTCGAGCGCGAGGCGATCGTCTTTGCGAACCCCAATCTGCGAAGAGTTTTTGGGCTCCTCAAGCTGGAACAGGTCTTCCACTGCGTCTCTAACTTGAGCGACGTGGTTCCCAACGACAACTCGCTCTCGCACTTATATTATGCCGCGCCTGCTCTCGGCTCCGAGGCCTAGCCTCGCTCCTCTTCGGGCGTTAGGCCAGCATCGCGCGCACGAGGGGAATCACTTTACTGCCGTAGAGTTCAATGCTGCGCATGAGCCTGTCGTGCGACAACGGACCCGCGCTATACTTGAGGTCGAAACGGGCGATACCTAGCGCCTTCGCGGTTGCAGCGATTCGCCGAGCCACCGTTTCGGGCGCGCCGCAATAGAGCGAGCCTCGATCCGCTTCGTGATCGAACTCAGCGCGGCTGATGGGGCCCCAACCGCGCTCGGCTCCGATCCGGTCGCGCATGATCTTGAAGGCCGGCCAGAGCTCGTCCTTCGCCTGCGCGTCGGTCTCGCCGATGTGACCCGGCGAGTGGACGCCAATCGGCAACGCCGGTTTGCCGAGTTGCTCGAGCGTCCGGTGGTAAAGCTCGACGTACGGCGTGAATCGTTTTGGATCGCCACCGATAATGGCGAGCATCATGGGCATTCCGTAGCGAGCCGCACGGACGACCGACTCGGGACTGCCCCCGACGCCGATCCAAGTCTTGAGCGACCCGGACTCGGTCGTCGGAAAGACACGCTGCGTCGTCAAGGCCGCGCGCGTTCTGCCGTGCCACGTCACCGGTTCTTGCGTGATCAAGGCTGCGAAGAGATCGAGCTTCTCCGCAAAGAGCTCCTCGTACTGGCTGAGATCGTATCCGAACAATGGGAAAGACTCGGTAAACGAACCCCGCCCGAGAATGACCTCGGCTCGCCCACTCGAAATAGCGTCCAGCGTCGCGAAACGTTGGAACACCCGAACTGGATCGTCCGAGCTCAGCACCGTGACGGCAGAGCCAAGGCGAATGCGAAGCGTGCGACCGGCAATCCCCGCGAGCACGACCTCCGGCGACGATATCGCGAAGTCGCCGCGGTGATGCTCGCCAACGCCGATAAAGTCTACGCCCAGCTGGTCGGCGAGCACCGCCTCTTCTACGACGTTTCGTATCACCTGGGCATATGGCAACACCCGGCCGGTCGCATCGGCCGTAACGTCGCCGAATGTATCCAAGCCAAGTTCGAGATCCTGCGCCATATCGTGCTCCCTTCACGTCGCAAGTATGTCGTGGGCCGACCTGTTCTCGCTAATTCTGCCAATTGCTGCTGTTACAGCTACGCTTTCGGAGCGATGAAATGAGTTATCTGCGGCTCCCCTTCGAGCAGCTGGATTACGTGCTCTTGCAGCAGGTAGTCGGCGTTCGTCACCCGCTGATGCTGGCGCAGATGCTCCGTCCACGAGGCCACGAGGAATGTCTCCACAAACCGGCCCGCTCGCGACGTATCTTCGAAGATGCCCCAGGAACTGGCGCCGTCCCGCAACCGTTCGTGTTGAAGCTCGCCTAGAGCTGATAGAAACGATTGCCGGTCGTCAGCGCGTGCGAGACGATATTCGATCGTCACGAGCACCGGTCCATCCGCTCCTTCGATCGAGCGCGACACAACCGGCGCCGGCCACTGCGTCGACGGGGTAAGATCGAGCCGTTCGCCGGTTTGCAGTTTCCAGCGCCATGTAAGTGGGATTGCCACAAGCATTGCGGCCGCAGCGATAAAGAGTGCCGCCTGAAGACTCGTGAGTGTCGCGAGTTGTCCCCATAGCGCGCTGCCGAGCGTCAGAGATCCGAACATGACCGTCATATACATCGCAAGCCCACGACCGCGTACCCAGTCCGGCAGCGCAAGTTGAGCCGATACGTTCAGCGTCGCCACGCCGGAGATCCATGCCGCTCCCGCCACGATGCTTGCAATCAAGGCGACGATTGGCTCGCGTGCGATCGCGAAAAGCACGATCGCGATCGCCGTGCCGATGCTCGCTGCGGCAACCAATCCATCGGCACCAAATCGCTTCTTCCAGTAGGGCATCACGAATGCGGCGCCCACCGCGCCCAGCCCAATCGCGCCGAGCAAGTAACCATATATCGCCGGGCCCCCGCTTACACGCAGCCGAGCGACGAGCGGCAGCAATGCCCAGTAGGAGCTCGCAAACAGAAAGAACCCGACCGTTCTAACGAACGTCTTGCGCAAAGCCGCGTTGTTGATCGCGTATCGCAGACCGACTCCGACTGCGCTGCTGAAGCGTTCGGCAGGAAGGGCGTCCGCCGCGGCTTTAGGTTCGCGCCATTCGACGAGCACCCCGATGACGCCGAAGTTGCTGACGGCGTTGATGATAAACGGCGCGGCTACTCCGAGCGGACCGATGATTGCGCCGGCCAGCGCCGGTCCGACCGCTCGGCTCAAATTGAAGCCGACGCTGTTCGCAGATACGGCACCGGGAAGTTCCTCTTTTGGCACAAGACTGGGAACGACCGCCTGCCATGCCGGCGAGGTCAGCGCTCCGCAAACGCTGACAAGGAACATAAACCACAGGAGCGAGACCGGTGTAACCCAGTTGAGCCACACGTATGCGGCAAAGACCCCAGAAAGCACGGTGGTCGCACTCTCACCCCAGATCAGCAAGCGACGCTTGTCGACAATGTCGGAAAGTGCGCCGGCGACCATCGCCAGAAGAAACAACGGTGCGCTGTTCGCTACTTGAACGAGCGCAACGAGGAATGCATCCTTCGTAAGGGTCGTCATGAGCCAGCCCGCGGCCGCGCTGTACATCCAGCCGCCGATGTTTGAAACGATCGTAGCGATCCAGAGCATCGCAAACATTCGATATCGGAACGCCTGTAGCGGCGATGCGCCGGTCGAGCGTTTTTCTACGGTCACCACGCAGGCTCTACTTGGCGCCACGTCGGGCGACCTCTACCGCCCGCCTGCCGCCGCTAGTGCCCTCCGTAAGGCACTCCTGCTCGCATTCGGTACTGGCCTTGTCGTCGGTGTTGTCTTTAGCCTGGTGAAATTGCCCTCGCCTGCGCCTCCATTTTTCGGCCTTATCGGACTGGTTGGAATGTTTACGGGGCAGCGGCTTTGGCCGTTTCTTGCATCCCGGTTCTTCCACCATTAATTTCAAAAATCTCCGTAAAACACTGGGACTTTCTTCTTTGCCCCCTCAGCGCCTGACGTCGGTATGCTTCCCATTCATCGTGCGTGCCTCGCCACGCAAACCTGCGCGTTACCACTCGTGTGTCGCATAGGGCAGTGCTTTCGATTCTACGAATGGCCACGCATGCGTTTGTTCGGGGTTTTGTCACTGATTGCACGGGCTATCGACCAAGCGCCTTGACTCTGGTTAACAAAATCACAAACGGTATATCGCCATCCAGCGGTAACATCGGTATCGCAACTACGGAGATGTAGGGTTGTAACCCTCGACGATCAAGAGATCGGTGGCGCTTAGCCGTTGGCGCAGCTGCTTCGCCGGAGCGTACTCCGTCGAGTGCCACCACTCATGGGCTTTCTCGTAGGAGGGGAATTCGAGGATGACGATCCGCGTCGGCTCCCACAAACCCTCCAATACATTCATCTGCCCGCCTCGCACGAGGTAACGTCCTCCGTATTGCGCAACCGTTTTCTGCGCCATTTCCTTGTAACGCTCGTACTCTTGCGGATGCTTCGTGTCCACGTTGACGATGACGTAGGCTGACATCTTGACGGCCTTCTGGTGGTCGTCCTTCGACTCCGCTCGGACCCAAGGCAGCGCCTCGATCGCTGCCGGACGCCCCGCCACAAGAAAAAGCCCCGTCTAGGCCGAATGCGCGCACCAATGCCCGTCGTTTCCCGCTCGCTCGTCGCATTGGTCATCGCCGCTGCCGCCACCGCGGCCGTGGTGGCGCACGGCACGATTGACATCATTGCCGACTATCTGGTCGCGCACGCAAGCTACGACGATGTTTCCAGTCACGATTCGCGCGGGCTGGTCGTCGCGATCGCCGCCATGATCGCCGGTGCGGTCGCGCTGCACGGCCTGCGGCTCTGCTGCGACGCGGCGGCCCATCGAACGCTTGCTTCGTCACCGGCACCGAGTTGGCGGAGCGCGCCGCTCTTTGTCGGCGCCACGATGCTGCTCGCCTCGATAATCGTTCCCGCGATGGAACTGCTCGACTCGCGACTGGCCGGAACGACGCTCGCGGGCCTCGGCGACGCGTTCGGCGGGTCGGTGCCCCTCGGGCTGAGCACGACGCTTGCGTGCGCTGCCGCCGTCGCGATCGCGGTGTTCGCTTTCGCGCGCTGGATTCTCTCGCATCGCGATCGTATCATCGCCGCGATCGTCGGGATAATCCGTTTCCGCTCGCAAGCGTATACGGGCCCGCGGCGGTCGCGAAGCTTTATCGGCGCTCCAATCTGCCCGCGTAGGCTCTCCGCCCTGCGGCGCGGCAAACGCGCTCCTCCCTCTGATGCCCTTCGCCATCCCAAAACTTCACTCACACATTGCGAGGGCATCTATGCTTCCAATTCTCGTCGCGGCGTGCTGCCTCGTCGGAGGCAACGTCCGTACCCCCGCCGGCGCTCCGATCGCGCAGGCGCAACTGACCTTTCGCGGTCCGAAATCAACAACTGCGTCGACCGATGCGAAAGGTACCTTTTCGGTCGTGGTTCCGGCCGGGAGATACGATCTCACGGTCGTTGCTAAAGGCTATGCCAACGTCACCGTCAATACCGGCGAACTGAACGACGGGGCCCGCATCTCGGTAATTCTGGAACCGAGCGACACACCCAAGCTGCGTACGATTGGCGAGGTAACGGTCAACGGCGGATTTACGCTCGATCGCAGCGTCATCCCCGAGATGGACGTCTCGCGCGCGCAAATGGATGCGCTTGGATACTCGCAAGCGTACGAGGCGCTCGAAGAGGTTCCGTCGGTGGTCCTTCAGCATCCCGACTCGGGCGCCCCGACCGCACCGATGGTCGTTTCGCTGCGCGGGCCGGATCCGTCCGAAGCGATGGTCACGCTCGACGGTCAGCAGCTCAACGATGGCAACACTGGCGACGTTGACATCTCCGAGTTTGCCGTCCCGGCCTTCAACAGCATTAACGTAACCGAGGGTTTGGGTCCGACAGATTTGGAAGGCAGCAACACGTTCGGCGGTGCAGTCAACTTCGTTTCGCTGCGGCCGACGCAGGAAGAACACTTCGCGCTTTCGGGATCTATCGGCTCGTTCGGCACGACGCAGACATGGCTCAACGCGACCGGCACGATCGGTAAACTCGGGTACGCACTTGCCGGCGATGATTTCCAGCAAGCCGGTCAAGTCAACCAGACCGCCTTGGTCGTGCCGATTAACAATACGCCGATCTTCTGCGGGCCGTATTCCAGTAGTGGCCCCACTCCGAATTGTCCGACCCTCGTGCATCTCGGCTCGTCGATTGCAGCAATGCTGGGGCTGGTAAATCTCGATTATAGTTTCTCGCAACGCTCGGACGTGGGCTTGCGCATTTTCACGCTCGGCAATAACCGCGATGAGTCGAGCGCCGTCAACGGGATCGCAGGAAACCCCACCTGCGTTTTCACCGGCCCCGGCGCGGGTTGCGACTTTTCGCAGACGAAAGGCGAGCCGAACGAAGTTGCCAATCCGGTGTATGGCTACAACGTCGGCGCCGGCAGTGCGACGTTTGCGCAAAGCATCCGGGCATACGACGCATATTCGCGTACACCGCTCGGAGCGGGAACGCTCTCCGCAAGCTTCTTCGCCGACGACGATAACATCGACTTCCAAGGCGGCTCGGTCTCACCGTACGACGTCGAGCACGTCGACACACGGTACAGCGAGGGTTTGCAGTGGGGACGAACGTTCGACGAAAGCGATTTCTCTTTCGGCGGCTACGCGCGTCAGGAATCGCTTGCCGGTCCCAGCATCATCGGCTTTGCAGGCCAGCCGATCACGCTCTCGCAGAGCATCGACTCGTATTTCTTCCGCGGATCCCAACAGTTCGGGCGTCTAAGGCTTTCGGGCGGCCTCTACGACGCACAGTATTCGTCTTTCGGCAACGACTTAAACTGGCGCCTGGGTCTGAGCCAAGACATTGGCTCGTCGAGCGACGTTCGTTTTTCCGTTGGAACCGGCTTCCGGGCGCCCTTACTTTACGAGCGCTACTTCGAACCGGGCGGTCAGACGCCGCCGGATCAAAACTGCGTTATTTTTAATGGCAATCCAAACGAAAGGCCGGAGCACGCAACAGAGTACGAGCTCGGATTCTCGCACCTCTTTTCGAATACGTCGAACCTCGACGTCGCCGTTTACCGCTCGAATCTCCGGGACACGATCGAAAACTACTATCCAGGCGGCGGCGCGAAGAGTTTCTGTAACACGCCGCTGGGATACGCATACGAGATCCCGATCAACATCGGCAACGCCGTCTATGAAGGCGCGGAGGCGCGATACAAGCAGTTCTTCCCACAATTGAACGTCACGGCTACGCTCTCGTACGGCCTCAACGTCGCTTACCCGTACGCGCTCGGGCCGAACGTTTCCAACCCAACGTCGGGCGGTACGCTCGTCGACGACGAGCAGTTTCTCGGCGTTCCACAGCAGCAGGGCTCGGCCGTCTTCATCTGGGCGCAGCGCGGCTGGCACGCCTCGACGGCGCTGACCTTTGCCGGTAGAAACAACACGCTCAACCAGCAGCCGTATACCATGGTGGACGCCGCGCTCGGCAAAAACTTCGGTCACCTCGATCTTACGCTGGCGGCGACGAACATCTTCAATACCGCTTCGGGAGCGTTCACCCGCTACGACGCAGGCGTTCCCTACCGCGGACTCTATCCCGGCCCGAACGACAGCGCGTATCTCGCCAACCTCCCGACCAATGCGCTATTCGTCCAGCCGGCGTCGATCAAGTTCATCCTAACAATACACGAATGAAAAGAAGCCCCGCTTCTTAAGCGGGGCTTCTCTTTGTCATCCTGAGCGCAGTCATGTCATCCTGAGCGCAGTCATGTCATCCTGAGCGCAGTCGAAGGACGAAGGGCGAAGCGTGCTATTGCTACAGATCTTCGGGGTTGATACCCTTCAAGCGATCGTACTGCGTCTTCGTTGGGGAGGCGTGCGGGTTTGCGGCCGCCTCGTACTCGCCTTCGTACTGAACGGTGAGCGGTTCGCGGTTGCGCTCGTACGCGGTGACCAGGCGACTCATTCCGTCGCCATTGGCTCCCAGGACTTCCGCGAGCGCCGCGTCGTCGGCGGTCATCGCCGCGGCGGCGAACGGTATTTCGTACTCGTGGCGCGGGCGCCCGTCGTCGTCGACGTCCTGACCCTCCGGAATGATCTGTACGTTGCGATAGCGTGACATACCCGTACCGGCCGGGATCAGTTTGCCGATGATCACGTTCTCTTTGAGCCCGAGCAGCGGATCGTACTTGCCCTTGATTGCCGCATCGGTGAGCACGCGCGTCGTCTCTTGGAAGCTCGCCGCCGAGAGGAACGACTCGGTCGCAAGCGATGCCTTCGTGACGCCGAGCAGTACCGGATTGGCCGCCGCAAGCTCCTTGCCGGCAGCCTTCATCCGTTCGTTGGCTTCGTGGAACTGCGCCGCTTCGATCAGTTGCCCCGGCAGCATCGTCGTATCGCCGCCCTCGACGATCTTCACCTTGCGCAGCATCGACCGCACGATGACTTCGATGTGCTTGTCGTTGATGTCGACGCCCTGCGAGCGATAGACCTTCTGCACTTCTTGGACCAGATAGTTCTGCAGAGACGTCTCGCCTTTGACGCGCAAAATGTCGTGCGGGTTGAGCGAGCCTTCGTTGAGCTGATCGCCCATCTCGATTTGCTGGCCGTCCTGCACCAAGAGATGGGTCCCCGGCGGAATCTCGTACTCGCGCTCTTCGCCGTGAGCGTCGGTGATATAGACGATGCGCTTGTTGCGCTCGTCGCCCAGTCGAACCGTTCCCGTGGCCTCCACGATCGTCGCTTGACCTTTGGGTTTGCGCGCTTCGAAGATTTCCTCGACACGCGGGAGACC
>Ga0182015_10002166_pt1 | contig 24367 bp, 24 predicted proteins | sample 712P3MmetaG_FD_120478 | JGI IMG/M metagenome (GOLD analysis project Ga0182015, IMG submission 120478) | Permafrost microbial communities from Stordalen Mire, Sweden - 712P3M metaG | ecosystem: Environmental > Terrestrial > Soil > Wetlands > Permafrost | place: Sweden: Stordalen | collected...
GATGCCGGGGGACAACATCAAGATCGTGGTGGAGTTGATCGCCCCGATCGCGATGGAGCAGGGGCTGCGCTTCGCCATTCGCGAGGGCGGCAAGACCGTCGGCGCCGGCGTGGTCTCCAAGGTAATCGCTTGATTTATATTTTAGGAAATCATCATCATGGCTAATCAGAACATTCGTATTCGCCTGAAGGCTTTCGATCATCGCTTGATCGACAAGTCGGCGCGCGAGATCGTCGATACCGCGAAGCGCACCGGCGCGACCGTCAAGGGCCCCGTGCCCCTGCCGATCAAGATGGAACGCTTCACGGTGCTGGTCTCGCCGCACGGCGACAAGGATGCGCGCGATCAGTTCGAGATCCGCACCCACAAGCGTCTCATGGACATTCTCAATCCGACCGACAAGACGGTGGATGCGCTCATGAAGCTCGAGCTGCCGGCGGGCGTGGACGTTCAGATCAAGTTGAATTAGGCCGGGAACAGGCCGGCGATGGTATTGACCGCAGACTCGGCTGATATCAGACCAGATCGTCCGGCATGCTTCGTTTCCTGCGCTCGATGTATTCCCGAATCTGCTCGTCCTTGGCCGTGTCGAATGGCGGCGCTTGATAGGCCCCGAGTTCCGCTTTCCAGCGGCTGTTTGCGCGCACCAGCTGATCCTTCGCGCCTTCGGCGCTCCACTGCTCGAACGAGTTGTTGTCGGCGAGCGCGAAGTCGTAGAAGGCGGTTTGATAGTTGGCCAGGGTGTGGGCCGCACCAAGATAGTGTTTTCCCGGTCCGATTTCTTTGAAGGACGAGAACGCGAAGCCGTTCTCGTCCAACGCAATTCCCCGCGCCAGGGTATGCAAGGCGCCGCACTGATCCACATCCATGACGAATTTTTCGTAGGACATCGCGAGTCCCGCCTCGAGCCAGCCGGCCGAATGCAAGATGAAGTTTGCACCGGCGAGCAGCGCCGGCCATAGTGAATTGGCGCTTTCAGAAGCTGCCTGCGCGTCCGCGACTTTGGAGGCGCACAGATTTCCGCCGCATCGCAGGGGTACGCCCAATCTTCGCGCGAGTTGACCGATCGCAAGATAGGCGAGGGCGGGTTCGGGCGTACCGAAAGTCGGCGCACCGCTTCGCAACGACATAGAGGACAGAAAGTTGCCGAGAATGGCCGGAGAGCCGGGACGCTCGAGCTGTCCAAGCGCGACACAGAAGCTCGCCTCGGCGAAGCATTGAGCGAGCCCTCCCGCCGTAGTCACCGGTCCCATCGCACCGCCGAGGATGAATGGAACGCAAACGGGCGCCTGATTTGCCGCCGCGTACGTGCGAAGAACCCGGCTCGACTCGCCGTCGAGCACCAGCGGAGAATTGACATTGACATTGCCCAAGATCACGCAGTTGTCTGCTACGAACTCCGGTCCGAACAATAGACGGCACATGTCGATCGAGTCGGACGCCCTTTGCGCATTCGTTACCGATCCCATGAAGGCCTTGTCCGAATATCGCATGTGCGCATACACCATATCGAAGTGTCGTTTATTGACCGGCACGTCGACAGGTTCGCAAACCGTGCCGCCCGAATGGTGCAGCCAGGGCGCAAGGTAGGCGAGCTTCACGAAATTATGAAAGTCTTCCAACGTGCCATAGCGCCTTCCGCGATCGAGGTCCGTTACGAATGGCGAGCCGTACGCGGGCGCCAACACGGTATGGTTGCCGCCGATTCGAACGCTGCGAGCGGGGTTGCGGGCATGCTGGATGAATTCGCTGGGAGCCGAGCGTTGGATGATCTGCCTTGCAAGGCCGGCGGGCACGTGGACCCGCCACTGGTCCTCGATCTTTGCGCCCACGCCTCGCCACAGTCGAATCGCGTCCGCGTCGCCGCGTATCTCGAAGCCGATCTCCTCGAGCAGCCGGTCGGCTTGCCGCTCCACTGCCTCCAGCCCCTCAACGGAGAGCAGCTCATACGGCGGGATATTTCGTGTGATATACGCCGGTCCGCCGGGCCGAATCGATCGCTGCGCCCTCCGGGAATCTCTCGCGCTCGGCCGGGCGCGGCGGCCGGGGGAGGCGCTTTCGTCGACCAAGAGAATTCTCCTTCAGCCGAGATCGCGCGCGATGCGCTCGGTCCAGCTACGAGCGAAGATGCGCCGTTCCCCTTCGAACGCCGCAACGTCGGACTCGACAATGTAATGAGTCGCCGTGCAGGCGACGGCCGAGCGGGATTTGATGCGAGTATCCCAACCGTGGGGGTGACGATGCACGAGATCATACTCTGCCTCGGCGCGAGCGCTCGTAGGATCCAGGGGGTGTATGCGATAGCGCAGCGACTTGACGAACCCGGTCTCGACGCCGATGTCTTCCAGCACGGAGCGGCCGTCGTCGCGGCGCTCTTCGATGCGCTGAATCTCGCTTGCCGCATCGAAGCTGATGGTGCGATAGATGTCGCCGGTGCGCACCACCTTACGTCTCGGCGCCGCGGTCGATTCCGCGGGACCGAAGGTTACGGGGAGCTCGATGCGGCTCGCGCGCGCCGGGAGCTCGAGTCGGCTCTTACCCGGCTCGAGCTCGAGAGTACCCGCCCCGGGCGCGGGCCAGACCATGGGCCAATAGGCGGTGGACAGCGCGACCCGCAGGCGATGCCCCGCCGCGAACCGATGGCCCGCCTCGTTGAGCTGCAGACGCACGCTGAAGTGCTGCCCCGGCACCAGCGGTTCGGGCATCGCATGGCTGTTGCGATGGGTGAGATTGAGCACGCCGAAACTCACCCGGGCGACCTCTCCCTCGGGCGAGACGTCGCACAATCGAGCAATAATCTGCATCACCGGCCGATCGGCGCTCAAGCTCAATTCGAGCACCGGCGCCCCGAGCAGCTCGAGCTCCGACTCGAGCGGCGCTCCATCGAGGGAGAGCGAGAATGCATCGTCGGGGCGCTGATCGAGCGGCAACTCCGGCCCCACACCGCCGAGCGAATACGCACACCATTCCCCGCTCGAGGCACCTGTGGTGAACGGAGATCGGATACGCATCGCCGGTCCCGGCACCGCAATCTCGGCGAGACCCGAGGCATTGAGATACCAGTGCCGTGTCCGGAGGGCGGAGCTCGGCCAAGTGCTTTCCGCGACCCATCGCCCGGGTCGTTCGGGGTAATGACCGGCGGGTCGGATCCAATCCTCGATGTAGGCACGCAGCATCGGCTCCTGCATGATCCCGGTCTCGATGCCCTTGAGCCAGCGATCCCACCACCGCAGGAGCTCGGTCAGGAAGGCGATCGCGGGACCCGGTACGCCGAGGTGGGGATACTTGTGTCCCCAAGGGCCGACGATACCGAGCCGCGGACACTTGAGGTCGCGCAGCAAGCGGAATACAGCGTTGCTGTATCCGTCCGACCAGCCTCCCACCGCGAGCACAGGACAAGCGATGGCGGCCATGTCTTCGCATACCGAACCGTGACGCCAGTAGGCATCGCGCCGCTGGTGCGCGAGCGAGGTGCTCACCATCGGCGTAAGCGCCTCCAGCCGCTGCTGCCACATCGAGCGCCAGGCATCGCCGACGATCAAGGGATCGGGAGGGCGCGCCATGAGGGCGAGGAACGTCGAGCCCCACTCGAGATTTCCCGTGAGCTGCGCACCGCCCATATAGTGCATGTCGTCGGCGTAGCGGTCATCAGTCGAGCACAAGGTCGCAATCGCTTTGAGCGCAGGCGGCCGGCGCGCCGCCACCTGCAAGGCATTGAAGCCGCCCCAGGAGATGCCCATCATGCCCACCGATCCATCGCACCAGGGCTGGCACGCGATCCAGGCGATCGCCTCGAGCGCATCGACTTGCTCCTGCTCGAGGTATTCATCGAGAATCACGCCTTCCGAATCGCCGGTGCCGCGGATATCGAGGCGCACACAGGCATAACCATGGCGCGCGAGGAAGGGATGCACCTGCTCGTCTCGATCGCGCGAACCGTCGCGGCGGCGATAAGGGGTGTACTCGAGCAGAGCCGGAACCGGATGAGCCTCGGCGCCGCGCGGAAGCCAGAGCCTCGCCGCAAGTCGTACGCCGTCGCGCATGGGAATCCAGGCGATCTCGATCGAGGTGATCTCGTCGTTGTCGTGCATCGGTCGCCAGCCTTAAGATCGAGATGTGCCGCGGATCGGCCTCACCATATCGCAGGGTCCGAAATTCGCCAAGGGTGGACGAGAGCGCGGGGAAAAGTGATGGAATTCCTAGCAAGTCGATTGTGCGAGCCAAGGTGCCGCATGCCTTCCCGCCTTATCATCCAATGTCCGGGCGCGGACTTGAAAGGGAGATGACCTCGATGAATACCCACTCGAAGGATGGTCCTCGTGCTCGCGTTGCCCACGCGCCCTACTTGCTCACACCCCTCGGCGCGGCGATATGTCTGGCGCTCTACGGACTGCCGCCGGCGGCCGTGGCACAGCAGGCGGATTCCTCGACCGAGCAGCTGAACGAGATCACCGTCACGGCGACGCGGCGACAGGCAACGCTCGAGTCCGTTCCCTACAGCATCTCCGTGGTGAGCGGCGAGCAGCTCGAGCAGGCCGGAATCACCGACATCGCCTCGCTTGCGAGCCAGGTGCCGGGCTTGAGTCTCTACGATTATGGCGCGCGCTTCGTCGGCGCAACGGTTCCCATCATCCGCGGCATCAACGCGGATAGCGAGCCGCGCGGCTTCCGCACCTTCGAGCAGGCGCCGGTCGGGACCTACATCGGCAATTCACCGGTCGATGGCTATTTCGACCTCGAGGATCTGAAACAGGTGGAGGTGCTGCGCGGCCCGCAAGGCACGCTCTACGGAGCCGGAGCGCTCGGCGGGGCGCTGCGCCTGATCCCGAATTCGCCCGAGTTCGACAAGTTCTACGGCACCATTGAGGCGGGCGGCTCGAGGACCGAGCACTCGAGCGGCACGGGCTATTCGCTGCGCGGTGTTCTCAACGTGCCCTTAGGCGACACTCTCGCCTTTCGCGCCTCCGCGAAGTATCTGTACGAGCCGGGCTGGATCGACGCTTACGGCCTCTTCAAGCGCAACGAGAACACGTTTTACGGCATTCCGCTGCCGGCCAATCCGGCCGATCCGGTGGGCAGTCCGCCCATCTACACCAACCACCCCGACTGGAACTGGCAGAAGACCTTCACCGGCAGGGCGAGCCTCAAATGGAAGCCGCTGGAAAGCTTCAGCGCGGAGCTCGCGTTCCTCGATTCGAGCACGGACGGCGACGGCGGCCCGCAGGTGAACATGACCTTCCCCGGGGGCATCTCGCCGCTCGACCCCGCGAGCAGCCTGCCGGCCGGCGGGCGCTATCAGGAGTTCTCGCAGATCGATCAACCGTATTCGCGCTACACCAATCTCACCAGTCTGGACTTGAGCTACGACGCGGGCTTCGCGACGGTCTCATCGACGAGCTCCTACTACACCACCACGGGCAGGACCGTCGAGGATCAGAGCTACAATCTTGCGGGCGTGGATGGGGGTGGATATCTGCCGTATTACGGCGGCATCCCGACGAACCCGCGCTTCGTGTTCGGCCAGTTGTTCGCCGATACGGAGCACACGTTCACGCAAGAAGTGCGTCTGGTCTCCAAGACCGATCCGGCGAGTATGTTCGATTATGTGGTCGGCCTCTTCTACGAGAATCAAACCCGGGTCGGCAACTGGTACATCGCCAATCCCGGCTCGCCTGAGCGTGCGGTGGCGCAGGGATGCACGGGCGCAGTCTATTACGGCGCACCTTTTCCGAATTGCCTGCTCACCAGCGGCCCCAACGATTTCACCTTTCAGCAGACCGATACGCAGATATTTCAGGACCGCTCGGAGTTCGGCGAGCTGACCTGGCATTTCCTCGAGCACGGCCAGATTACGGTCGGCGCGCGGCACTTCCAGCAGGACTTCTCCGATGCGCAGCTGTATCTCGACTACACCTTTCCCACCGATCTGCCGCCGACGCCGCGCTCCCAGCCCGCCTCGAAGACGGTCGGCAAGGTGAATCCCTCCTACGAGTACACCAAGGATCAGTACGTCTATGCGCTCTGGTCGCAGGGCTTTCGCCGCGGCGGCGCGAATGCCGTACCGTACTCGGGAATCTACAAGGAGAGCCAGTTGCTCAGGCAATACGCGCCCGACACCACCAACAACTACGAGGTTGGCCTCAAGGGCCGCCTCGACAACGGCTTGAGCTATACGGTGGATGTATTCGACATCTACTGGGACAAGCCGCAGATCTTCGCGAGTCTGCCATCGGGCAATCTCGCCGTGTACAACGGCAACACCGCCCAATCGAAAGGGTTCGAGTTCGAATCGAGCGGCCCGCTGGGTATCAGGGGATTCGGCTACACCGTGGGCTTCGCCTACGTCGATGCGAAGCTCACCAGCGATTTCTCGCTACCCGCGAACAATGGTCTCGGTGTGATCACTCCCGGCGAGCTCAACGGCAAGGCAGGGGAGCAGCTGCCGGGAAGCCCCAAGACGAGCGCACAAGCCACCATCAGCTACACCGTGACGCCTGTGCCCGACTATCAGATGGTGGTCGCGCTCAATAGTACCTACCGTACGCCGGTGAAGTTCGCGCTGGCGCCGACGCTCGGCGCAACGACGGTCGGGCAGAGCACTTCCTTTCAGACCGTGAATCTCTCGGCGGCCCTCAATCATCGGCCCTGGTATGCGATCGCGTATGTCAAGAACCTGCTGGACAAGGAAGAGGTTCTGGTGCCTCCGCCGCAGCCGGATGAGCTCAACAACCTGACCAACGACGTGATCGTGAATCACCCGCGGGAAATCGGACTGCGGCTAGGCTATAAGTTCGGATCCGAGTAGCCGCGCCCCGCGTCCCGCCCACTCATCGCACTCCCGCCATCCAGCGCTTGAGGAGCGGCGCGAGGATGACCAACGCGAGTCCGCTGAGCGCGCCCCAGGCGAACATCTTCAAGAAATAGGCGGGGAGCGACGCGAGAGAGGTCGCCTCGTTACCGGCAGCCAATAGTCCCGCCAGATTGTTGCCGAGCGCGAGCGAGAGGAACCATACCCCCATGACCTGGCCGGCGAAGCGCGGCGATGCGAGCTTGGTCATCGAGGACAGTCCCACCGGCCCGAGGCATAGATCGCCGCACATCTGCACGAAATAGCAGGCGGCGAGCCAGGTCGGCAGCACTTTCTGCCCGCCGAGCACGTAGGTCGACGCCGTGTACATCACCAGATATCCCGCGCCCATGAGCACAAGACCGATGGCGAATTTCAGTGGAACCGACAGGTCGCGGCCGCGGCGCCCGAGCGCGATCCACAGCGCGCTGAACCAGGGCGCGAGCAGCAGGATGTATACCGAGCTGATGCTCTGGAACATGCCCGCCGGTATCTGCCAGCCGAGCACGCGGCGGTCGGTGTAGCGCTCGGCGAACAGCGTGAGGGAAGTGCCGGTCTGCTCCTGCCCGGCGTAATACATTGTGGCGGCGATGAACAGCGCGAGCATCACGTACACGCGGCGGCGCTCGATCTGGGTCAATCCCGCGAAGAACATCAGATAGGCGAAATAGATCACGGCCAGCAGCGCGATGAGCCAGGAGCTCGCGACCGCCAAGCTCATCGGATCGAGGGCGATGCGGCCGGCGAGCGCGAGCGCTGCGACGACCGCCGTGCCTGCGGCAACGGCGATGACCGGCCACCAGGCGCGCAGGCTCAAGTTCAAGGGCCCGGAGCTGGGGCCGCGGCTCAGGAAGCGGCGCGTGTAGAGAAACTGCGCGAGCCCGAACAGCATCCCCAAGGCCGGCAACGCGAAGCCCGCGTGCCAGCCGAAGCGCGCCGCGCAGAGCGAGACCAGGATCGGGCCGAGCAGGGCGCCGACGTTGATCCCCATATAGAACAGCGAGAAGCCGGCGTCGCGCCGCGAGCCTCCCTCCGGATACAGACTCGCGACCAGCACGCTGATGTTGGGCTTGAGCAGCCCCACTCCGAATGCGATCGCGGTCAGGCCGAGGAAGAAGATCTGCAGCATCCCCGAGGCGAGCAGCGCACTGCCGCCCATGATGAGCACGCCGCCGCAGATCACCGCCCGCTGCGCGCCGATGAGACGATCGGCGATCCATCCGCCGAACAACGAGAGCAGATACGAGGTAGCGACGAACAGCCCATAGATGGAATTCGCTGCACGATCTCCGATACCGAGGCCACCGTGCGCCACCGCCGTCACCATGAACAGCACCAGGATGGCGCGCATGCCGTAGTGACTGAAGCGCTCCCACATCTCGGTGAGGAACAGCGTCGTCAGGCCGCGCGGATGGCCGAACAAGGTCGCGCCCGGCCGAAGCTCGGGAGCCGCCGCTGCAGTCGAGGGGGCCAGATCCATGCTCAGAGGTCTTTGACCAGCCTCAATGCGTCGTAGATGGCGGCGTGCGTGTTGCGACCCGACACCGCATCGCCGATCCGGAACAGCTGGAATCTGCCGTGCGGGTTCGTGCTTGCCGTTTGCGGCAGGCCGGCAAGCAGCCGGCCCTGGTCGACTTCGCCGAGATTCGTGGATTGCGGTTTGAGCGCGAAATAGAGGGCATCGTTCGGCACCGTCCCATGATTGACCACCAGCTGATCGATGCGGCGCTCCTTGCGCACGCCGCCGTAATCGCTTCCCACGGCAGCGATGAGCCAGCCACCATCGCGCCTGACCTTCTCGAGACGAAAGCCCACCGTAAAAGTGACCTCCAGCTTCTGCAAGCTGCGCATGTACGGTACCAGACTCATGGCCATGACCTCGGGGGCGAAGACCCGATCCGGCGTCATGATCTCGAGCTTCGCGCCGCTCGCCGCAATGATCTCGGCCGCCTGCAGGGCGGCATGGTCGCCGGCATCGTCGAATAGAAGCACGTCGGTGCCGGGTTTGACGCTGCCCGACAAGATGTCCCAACTCGACACCGCGAGATCATTGCCGGACTCCAACACCTCGGTGTGCGGCAGGCCGCCGGTGGCGATCAATACCAAGTCCGGCTGTTCGCCCAGCACATCGTCCGCCTCAGCCCACGTCTCGAAGCGGAACTGCACGCCGCGGGCCGTGCACTCGGCCATGCGCCACTCGATGATGCCGAGCATGTCGCGGCGCCGCGGGCTGCGTGCGGTGAGCCGCACCTGACCGCCGGGCTGGCCGGCCGCTTCCAACACCACCACCCGGTGGCCCCGCTCGGCGGCGACGCGCGCGGCTTCGAGCCCCGCGGGGCCGGCGCCCACCACCACGACCTTGCGTGCGTTAGGAGCCGGTGAGATCTCGTGGGGCATGAACAATTCGCGCCCGGTCGCCGGATTATGGATGCAGTACGCGGCGCCGCCTTGGTAAATCCGGTCGAGGCAGTAATTGGCGCCGACGCAGGGCCGGATCCGGTGCTCGTGACCCTGCATCACCTTGCGCATGATGTGCGGATCGGCCATGTGCGCGCGCGTCATCCCCACCATGTCGAGCTTGCCCGCGATGATCGCGTGCCGCGCCGTGGCGACGTCCTGGATCTTGGCGGCATGGAAGGTGGGCAGCCCGGTCGCCGCGCGGATCTCGCCTGCGAAGTCGAGGTGCGGCGCGCTTCGCATGCCTTGCACCGGGATCATGTCGGTGAGCCCCGCGTCAGTGTCGATATGACCGCGCACCACGTTGAGAAAATCCACCATGCCGCTGGCCGTCAAGCGGCGCGAGATCTCCAGGCCGTCCTCTTTGGTCAGTCCGCCCTCGAGCACCTCATCTGCCGTGTAGCGGATTCCGACGATGAAATCGGGGCCCACACGCTCGCGCACGGCGCCGAGCACCTCGAAGGTAAAACGCAGCCGGTGGTCGAGCGGACCGCCATAGGGAGCGTCGAGCTCGTTGGTCAGCGGCGACCAGAACTGGTCCATCAAGTGACCGTACGCCTCGAGCTCTATGCCATCGAGGCCCGCCGCCTTCATGCGCTCGGCGGCGTCCGCATATTCCTTGATGATGCGGCGGATGTCCCAGTCCTCGATCTTCTTCGGGAATGCGCGATGCGCCGCCTCCTTGCGATGCGAGGGTGACACGACCGGCAGCCAGAACCCCGTGTCCCAACGCGTGCGCCTCCCGAGGTGGGTCATCTGGATCATCACGGCGGTGCCGTGCTCATGGCACGCGTCCGTCAGATCCTTCATCCACCCCACCACTTCGTCCTTGTAGAGAAGAATGTTGTTGAATGCCGGCGGACTGTCTCTGGAAACCGCCGCGGATCCCGCGGTCATCGTCAGAGCAACGCCCGCCTTGGCCCGCTCCACATGGTAGGCGCGGTAACGAGCCTTCGGCATCCCGTCTTCCGGATAGGCAGGCTCATGCGCTGTGACGATGATCCGGTTGCGCAGATTCAAATGCTTCAATCGATACGGGCGCAGGATAGGATCACTTGGCATGGTCAGACATTTTTTCGCGGGATTTGTGCAGCGCGCGCATTGATCCAGATGATAATCCCCGCGGCTCGACAAAGCCTTGGCGCCGACTGCACGGTTGCTAGGAATTCCAGCTGTTCCGGTGCCGATGCAGCCGCTCAGCTCGATTTCAAACGCCTGACGTCGATGGGTCGTACGCCGAAGTGACGGCGAAAGGCCGTGGCGAACGACGTTGAATGACTGTATCCGACCGCATCGCTCACTCTATCCACGGACCAGTGTCGATCTCTCAGCAGGGTGAGCGCGCATTGCATCCGGCAATGCAGGCTGAAGTCCAAAATTGTCTCGCCATAGACGGCTTTGAATCCTTTCGTCATAGCGGCTTCCGCCATGCCGATAGACCGGGCGAGCTTCTGGATGGTCGGCGCCGGGGCGAGCTGCCGCATCAACTTGTCCCGCGCCGACTCCAAACATCGAAGTTCGCGTTCGGTGTACTCATCGGTCGCTGAACCAGGCGGGGAACAGAAGCTGCCGACGGCGGCGCACAAGAGCTCGAGGGTGAGCGCCTCCGTGTGTACCAGCGCCAGCGCTCCCTTGAACGGGTTGTCGATGAGCTTGGTGGCAATATCGAACATCTGAGCGGTCATCGGAAGCTGGAAGTAGTTGAGCTTTCCGGTCGGATTGGAAACGAAAGATTGAAGCTGCGGCGGGATGTCGGCGACCGACGACACGAAGTGCTCGATCAGAAAATCGGGACGAACGCTGATCGCAACCATTCGCTCGCGCGAACTCGGCGCGGTCCATTCGGGAATCTCGACGCCGCGCGACTGTGCCCATACGAGGAGAGAGGGTCGGTTGAAGCGCACCGGCGCCGCGCGGCTGACCGCCAGGGTCAAATCGCCGGTGACTCTGAAGCAGAACTGGATCCACCCATCGCCCGGCACGAGCTCGAAGCGCGGATTCTTGTATGCGAAACTCCACACGACGACACGGATGTCATCCCGGATACGCGTAAACTCCCAGTAGCCGTCACCCTCCTCCGGAGTCAAGGTAACGCGCGCGCCGAGCACTTCCCGTTTCGGATGGTGCAGCACGCGCTCGATCAGCGGCGCGCGCTCCAGATTCGTGAAGACGTCTTCCAGGCTCCGGCCCGGACCGGCCAGCAGGGTTCGGCATAAGCCGTCGGATTTCGAACCGCCGTATGGCGCACCACTCGCCTGTTGTTTCCCGGAAATCATCGGAGCGGACCCCTGCAGCCGGACCCGCAACACGATACGACAAGACGGTGCAACTGGGAAAGAGAGCAGCTCGGGATCTCGCGCGTGGTGCCGCACGCTGGTATGGTTCGAGCGGGCCTGCCGCGCCTGGCGGCCGCAACAGGAACACGGCTGACGAGGTTGATGATCCATGCCGCGCTACGAGACGTCCTTGCCTCATGCCGTCGAAGACATCGAGAACGTCTGGATCACGCTCTCGGACGGCTGCCGGCTGGCCGCTCGCCTCTGGCTCCCGGACGGGACCCGACCGGTCCCCGCGATCCTCGAGTACATCCCCTACCGCAAGCGCGATTTCATGCGCCGGCGGGACGAGGGCATGCATCACTGGTTCGCGGGACACGGCTACGCGGCGGTGCGCGTCGACATGCGCGGCTCCGGGGAATCGGACGGAATCATGCACGATGAGTACCTCGCGCAGGAGCAGGACGACGCGCTTGAAGTGATCGATTGGATTGCGCGCCAGCCGTGGTGCTCCGGAAAGGTCGGCATGATGGGTAAGTCCTGGGGTGCCTACAATTCCTTGCAGGTCGCGGCGCGCCGGCCGCCCGCGCTCAAAGCCATCATCGCCGTGATGGGGACCGATGACCGCTTCGCCGAGTGCATTCATTACTCGGGCGGGTGCCTGCTCAACGATAATTTCTGGTGGGGCTGCGTGATGCAGATCTTCAACGCCCGGCCGCCGGATCCGGCGATCGTCGGCGAGCGTTGGCGCGCGATGTGGCTGGAGAGGCTCGAGGCCGAACGATTCTGGCCGGAAATCTGGCTGGAGCATCAGGCGCTCGACGATTATTGGAAGCACGGATCGGTGTGCTTCGACTACGGCGCCATCCAATGCCCGACCTGGTTCTGGGGCGGCTGGGCGGATCTGTATCGCGACACACCGCTTCGGCTGGCGGAACATCTGCAAGGTCCGCACCGCGTGACCGTGGGTCCCTGGGCGCATCTGTATCCGCACGAGGGTGTGCCCGCGCCCGCCGTGGGTTTCCTGCAGGAGGCGCTGCGCTGGTGGGATCACTGGCTGAAGGGCGAGGACCATGGGGTCATGAGCGAGGCGCCGCTCAATTTCTACATGATGGACGCCATCGAGCCGCAGTCTTCGCATGCCGCGCGCGCGGGGCGTTGGATTGCCGAGGAGCGCTGGCCGAGCCCGAATGTCACCGTGCGCACATTCGCCTTGAATGCCGATGGGCTGGAAGAGCGAACCGGCGAACGGCGGTCTTTGGCGGTGCGATCGCCGCAATCGACCGGACTTGCATCGGGCGACTGGGGAAGCTTCGGCAATCCCGGCGATGTGCCCGGCGACCAGCGCGCCGATTCGCCCGGATCGCTGGAATTCACGGCGGCGCCTCTCCGGGAACGATTGGAGATCCTCGGCAACTCGCGGGCGCTCCTCGAGCTTTCTTCGGACCAACCCGATGCGTTCGTCGCGGTCCGCCTGATCGACGTGGCGCCGAACGGCGATGCAACCTGCGTTGCGCGAGGGTTCTTGAATCTGACGCATCGTGACGGCCGCGAGGCCCCGAAGCCCTTGGTGCCGGGCGAGCGCTACCGCGTCGAGGTGCAGTTGACCGGCACCGCATACGCCTTCCCGCCGGGACACCGAGTGCGGCTCGCGCTGTCGAGCGCCTACTGGCCCATCGTCTGGCCATCCCCCGCCTCCGCGACGCTGACGCTGATCACCGGGAGCTCGCAGCTTCTGCTGCCCGTGAGAGCGGTCGAGTCGCCGACGACGGCGCCCGTCGAGATGCCGGAGGCGGTCTGCGCCGAGCCGTCGCGCGCCACCATCCTTCGTCAGGGGCGCGTCGAGCGATCGGTGACCACCGATCCCGTGACGGGGGAAGTCAATCACCGGCTGTACGTCGACGGCGGCGTGTTCGGAGACTGGGGCAAGTTCCGGCTCGAGGCCGTCGATCTCGAGATGGGCCACGTGTTCGAGCGAAATTACCGGATCCGTCCCGATCTGCCCAACTCTGCCCGCGCCACCATGACGCAGTCGTACGAAATGGCCCGGGGAGACTGGCAGGTGAAGATCAACGCGGGCGCTGAAATGACCTCCACCCCGGCGGCCTTCGAACTCAGCGCGTGGCTCGAGGCTCTCGAAGGCGATACAGTGCTCTGCCGCCGCGACTGGCGGTCGAGCATTCCGCGAAGGCAGGTATAGCCGATGGCCATTTCCGAAGATCCCATCAGCTTGGAGCGCTTGGAGCGGGTGCTTCTCCCCATCGGCGAGGCCGCGGGGCTCCCGAACGCGGCCTACGTCGACGACGAGCATTTTCGCCGCGAACGCGATCAGGTGCTTGGCCGAACCTGGGCGGGTCTCGCCTTCTCGGACGCTCTCCCGGAGCGGCCGTACGCCTTGCCGGTGGATTTCATGGGATTGCCCTTGCTCATCACCCGTGACCGGACGGGTACCTTGCGTGTGTTTCACAATGTGTGCAGCCACCGCGGCATCAAGCTGGTTGCCGAACCGACCGAAGTGCAGGGAGTCATCAACTGCCGGTATCACTGCTGGGCCTACTCGGTGAACGGGGATCTGAAGGCCACGCCCCACATCGGCGGCGTGAACCGGCACACCGCCGAGGGCTTCGACAACGCCGAGCATGGACTCAAGGCGGTGCGGAGCGGCGAGTTCATGGGCGTGATCTTCATCAATTTGAGCGGCGATGCGCCGGACTTCGAACGGCACATCGCCGCGCTCCGGCAGCGCGCAGCCGGGCTCCTGGGCGAGAGCGGTTGGCGAGAGCTCAAATCGGGCGCCACGCATTCCCGGCTGGTCCTCGAGGTCCGCTGCAATTGGAAGCTGGCGGTGGAGAACTATTGCGAGGCCTACCATTTGCCGTGGGTGCACCCGGCGCTCAATGATTACTCGCGGCTCGAGGATCATTACTGCTTTTGCGACGCGCAGGATTTCGCCGGCCAGGGATCTCTCGCGTACCGCCTGAGCGATGTCGCAGGCACGCGCTTGCCTCGCCTCGCGCAATGGCCGGCGGATCGAACCCATGTGGCGGAATATCCTTCGTTGTATCCGAACGTGCTGCTCGGACTCCAGGCCGACCATGCCTTCGCCGTCATCTTGGCGCCGGTCGCTCCGGACCTGACCCGGGAGGAGGTCCGCATTTTCTACGTGGGAGACGGAGCCTCGTCGGACGCTTATGGCGCGTGCCGGGCGGCGACTCACACGGCCTGGGACGCGGTGTTCCGCGAGGACGTGTTCGCCGTGGAGGGCATGCAGCAGGGGCGTGCCTCGCCCGGCTACCAGGGCGGCGTGTTCTCGCCTGCCATGGATGAAGCCACTCATCACTTTCACCGCTGGGTGGCGGCCAAACTGGCGTCAGGGCATGCCCGAGATCCGCGGTAAACGACCCGGGCCTGCAGCCGGCGGATAGGGGCGCGGCTGCGGGGGCGCGCTCCGCAACCGTCAATTCAGCCGATCGAGCCAGAAAATGGCGTGGCGGAAGCATCCCCTGTTCTGGCACGATCCGCTCCCTGATGGAAGCCAGACTCGACACCGTGGACGAAGTGCTCGCGCAAGCGCGGGCGCTCAGCGAGCTTCCCGCGACTGCCGTTGAACCGACGCTCGACCGGTTACGGCAACGATATCGCGAGACGCCTCTTCTGTTCACGCCGGAAACCCTGGCGCTGCTGCGCGAGGCATCGACGCGTGCCAGGGAATCGCGCGTCGCGGACTCGGCCGGCCCGGCGCTTCAGGTGTTGAAAGACGTGTTCGGCTATTCCTCGTTCCGTCCCGGGCAAGCGGAAATCATCGACGCCGTGATGGCCGGCCGCGACTGCCTGGCCGTGATGCCCACCGGCGCCGGAAAGTCCGTGACCTACCAGATTCCGGCGAGGCTCAAAGGTGGAGTGACCTTGGTGGTATCGCCGCTGATCTCGCTCATGAAGGATCAGGTCGATGCCATGGGCGAGCTCGGGATCCGCGCGACTTTCCTGAATTCTTCGCTGGATGCTGCCGAGCGCTCGCGGCGCACGGCAAGGCTCCGGGCGGGGGAGCTGGAGCTCCTGTACGCCGCGCCCGAGGGCCTCGACGCATCCGTCGGACATCTGCTGGAGTCGCTCGATCTGAAGATGGTGGCGGTCGACGAGGCGCATTGCATCAGCGAGTGGGGCCATGATTTTCGTCCGGCCTACCGCAATCTCGCCGGCCTCAAGCGGCGCTTTCCGCGCATTCCCGTGCTTGCGCTGACCGCGACCGCGACGCCTCGAGTCAAGAACGACATCGCCGAACAGCTGGCGTTGCGCGACCCGCTGCACGTGCGCGGTTCTTTCTATCGTTCCAATCTGCGCCTGCACGCGGTCAAGAAGGGATCGGGGACCGGCGTGCGCGAAATGATCCTGCGCCTCGTCCGCGCGCGCCGCGGCGAGTCGGGCATCGTTTATTGTCTTTCGCGCAAGGCCGCCGAAGCCACGGCGGAATTTTTGCGGGAACGGAGAGTGAGGGCGTCGGCGTATCACGCCGGGCTGACCCCGGCAGAGCGCGCCCGGGTACAGGACGAGTTCAGCCGGGACGATCTCGACGTGGTATGCGCGACAATCGCCTTCGGCATGGGGATCGACAAATCGAACGTGCGCTACGTGCTCCATCGCGACATGCCGCGCTCGATCGAGGGCTATTACCAGGAGATCGGACGTGCGGGGCGCGATGGGGCGCCCGCCGACTGCGTGCTGTTCTATTCATGGGCCGATGTGATTTCGCTCGACCGGCTCATCGATAACTCCGACGCCGCGGACTCCGAGGTGGCGGATCAGCAGCGCCGCGCCGTGCGCCGCATGTTCGATCTGGCGGACGTCGACTCGTGCCTCTGGCGCCGTCTCGCGAGCCATTTTGCGGAGGACGTGGAGGTGTGCCGGGAGGCGTGCGGAAATTGCACGCAGCGGGATGTGGTGGAGGAGGCGCGCGGCGCGCGGTCGCCGGGCGTGGGCGCGCGTGCGGGCGTGCGTGCGGGCGCCGGCGTGGGCGAGCCGCGCAGGGTGGAGCGAGCGGCTGCGAGACGGGGTGCGCCTCTTCGGAAGATGGTGGAGGGGAGCGACGCCGACCTGGCGCACGACGCCGGCGTGATCACGGCCGGCGCCGAGCTGTTCGAGCGCCTGCGCGCGCTTCGCAAGCGGCTGGCGGATGAGCGGAAAGTGCCCGCCTATGTGGTATTCAGCGATCGCACGCTTCAGGCGATGGCGGCGCAGAGGCCGAGCACGGCCGATGAGCTCCTCGATATTCATGGGGTGGGGCAGAAGAAGATGGACGAGTATGGGGACGTGTTCCTCGCGGAGATTGCCGGGCGGGGATGAGAGGACGGTCGCGAGGCGGCGCAGCGCCGGCGCCAAGTTGAAATCGCAGGCTTTCGGCCTATGCTGGGTACCAGCCACTCTCGCGGGGGAACCACAATGGCTAACAAGAACACGGTATTTCTGTGGTACGACGGGACTGCCCTAGACGCGGCTCGCTTTTATGCCGAGACGTTTCCCGACAGCACGGTAGGTACGATCCACCGCGCGCCGGGCGACTACCCCGACGGCAAGCAGGGCAATGTCCTGATGGTCGAGTTCACTGTAGTCGGCATCCCTTGCGTCGGGCTCAATGGCGGGTCGCAGTTCAAGCACAGCGAGGCATTCTCGTTTCAGATCGCGACCGACGACCAAGCCGAAACCGACCGCTTGTGGAACGCGATCGTGCGAAATGGCGGCGAGGAAAGCCAGTGCGGCTGGTGTAAGGACAAGTGGGGCGTGTCTTGGCAGATCACGCCGCGCGCCCTCATGGCCGCGATCTCCGGCGATGATCGCGCAGCGGCCAAGCGCGCGTTCGAAGCGATGATGCCAATGAAAAAGATAGACATCGCCGCGATCGAGGCGGCGCGGCGGGGGCGGTGACGCCGCGAATTGCGTCCGCTTGCCACCGGGCTCGGTGGTTTATGCTGCGCTGCAGCATCCAGGGTTCCGAGGCAGGAAGACCCTCTCAACGCTGCCGGCCGGTCCCCAAAAACTTGTACTGCCCGCAGAGTCCGGTATACTCCGCCGTCCAATTTTGAGGTCGGAGCGAGTGGGCGCCGACGCCAGTTATCCAAGGAATTCGTACCGGCAATCATGTGCCGGCCGTGCCAAGGGTCCTGGGGTCTCGAGCATCCAAACCGCCGTCCTGTTTGCAACGTAGCGGAGCCTCAGCGCTTCCGCCCTATGAAGGATTGACAATGACGATCGGTCTGGTTGGCCGCAAGTGCGGCATGACCCGCGTTTTCACTGACGCCGGCGTAACCGTCCCCGTGACGGTGGTCGAGGCGCTTCCCAACCGCATTTCGCAGGTCAAGGGCGAGAAATCCGATGGCTATAGCGCCATCCAGGTCACCATCGGCAGCCGGCGCCCCTCGCGGGTGTCCAAGGCTCTGGCGGGCCATTTCGCCAAGGCCAATGTCGCCGCCGGAGATGCCTCCCGGGAATTCCGTTTGAAGAAGGGCGAGGGCGAGTCGCTCGCCGTGGGCGGCGAGATCAAGGTCGACATGTTCAAAGTGGGCCAGGTGGTCGATGTCACCGGCACCACGGTAGGCAAGGGATTCGCCGGCACCATGAAGCGCCACAACTTCGCAGGCGGCATGAAGACCCACGGAAACTCGGTCTCGCACCGCGCCCCGGGCTCCATCGGCCAGCGCCAGACGCCCGGCCGCGTATTCAAGGGCAAGCGCATGTCCGGCCACATGGGCGTGCGCAACCGGACCATCGAGAACCTCAAGATCGTCGACATCGACGTGCCGCGCAATCTGCTGTTGATCTCGGGCGCCGTGCCCGGCTCGGAAGGCGGCCGCGTGATCGTCCGTCCGTCCGTCAAGTCGGAAGCTCAGCTGCGCCGCAAGCGCCTGGCGCCCAACAAGGCGCCGGCCGCTGCCGGCGGCAAGGGCGCCGCTACGCCTAAGCCCGCCGCGAAGCCCGCCGCGGCGCCCAAGGCCGCCAAGAAGTAACTGACGAGAAGTGACCGCCATGAAGTTGCAGCTAAAGAATGCCGCGTCCTCGAGCGAAATCCAGTTGTCGGATGTCGCGTTCGGCCGTGCCTACAACGAGGCGCTGGTCCATCAAGTCGTGACCGCCTATATGGCCGGCGGCCGCGCGGGCACCAAGCGTCAGAAGTCCCGCGCCGAAGTGCGCGGCGGCGGCAAGAAGCCCTGGAGCCAGAAGGGCACGGGCCAGGCTCGCGCCGGCTCGATCCGGAGCCCGCTGTGGGTCGGCGGCGGCCGCGCCTTCGCAGCGCGCCCCCGGGATTTCACCCAAAAAGTGAACCGCAAGATGTACCGGGCCGCGATGCAGTCGATGGTGTCGGAGCTGGTGCGCCAGGATCGCCTGGTTGCCGTCGAGACCCTGGAGCTCTCCGCCCCGCGCACGAAGCTCCTGATCGCCAAACTGGCGGAGCTCGGCCTCACCCGCGCGCTGATTTTGGTCGAGGCCTTCGAGGAGAAGCTGTTCCTCGCCGCCCGCAACATTCCCCACGTGGAGGTGATGGCGGTCTCCTCGCTCGATCCCGTCAGCCTCATCAAGCACGACAAGGTCATTGCGACCGTCGGTGCGCTGAAGCTGCTCGAACAGCGTCTCGGAGGCGCGCGTGAATAAAGAACGACTGATGAACGTGCTGATTCAGCCGCACGTGTCGGAGAAGGCCGCGAACCTTGCCGAGAAAGGCAATCAATACGTGTTCCGCGTGCTCGGCGATGCGACCAAAAGCGACGTGAAGGCGGCCGTGGAGCTCATGTTCGAGGTCAAGGTCGAGGGCGTGAACCTGCTCAACAAGCCAGGCAAGTCGCGCCGCTTCAAGAATGTTCCCGGCAGGCGCAACGGCCATAAGAAAGCCTATGTGCGCTTGCAGACCGGCCAGTCCATCGACTTCACCGGCACCGCGAAGTAAGGATCAAGGATCATGGCACTCATCAAGATGAGACCGACTTCCCCGGGCACGCGCTTCGTGGTCAAGATCGACCGCTCGCACCTGCACAAGGGCGGCCCGCTCGAATCGCTGACCCTCAAGAAGAACCGCACCGGAGCCCGGAATCATTCCGGCCGCCAGACCACGCGCCACATCGGCGGCGGTCACAAGCAGCGCTACCGGATCATCGATTTCAAGCGCGACAAGGACGGCATCCCGGGCGTCGTCGAGCGCCTGGAGTACGATCCGAACCGCACCTCGCACCTCGCGCTCGTGCTCTACAAGGACGGCGAGCGCCGCTACATCCTCGCGCCCAAGGGCGTGAAGGCGGGCGATGAGATCCGCTCCGGCGCGGACGCGCCGATCAAGGCGGGCAATGCGTTGCCGCTGCGGCACATTCCGGTCGGCAGCACGGTGCACAACATCGAGCTGAAAGTCGGCAAGGGCGGCCAGCTGGTGCGCAGCGCCGGCGGCTCGGCGCAATTCGCGGCGCGCGAGGGCCTTTACGCGAGCGTCCGGCTGAAATCGGGCGAGATCCGCAAGATCCACATCGATTGCCGCGCCACCATCGGCGAAGTCGGCAACGACGAGCACAACCTGCGCGTATTCGGCAAGGCGGGCGCGGTGCGCTGGCTCGGCGTGCGCCCCACCGTGCGCGGCGTGGTCATGAATCCGGTCGATCACCCGCACGGCGGCGGCGAAGGCAAGTCCGGTCAGGGTAATCCGCACCCCGTGAGCCCGTGGGGTCTGCAGACCAAGGGCAAGAAGACCCGCCACAACAAGCGCACGGACAGCATGATCCTCCAGCGCCGCAAGAACAAACGGCTGTAACGGTTTAGAGCTCCCTAGGAGATATCGCAGTGCCTCGTTCGCTCAAAAAAGGTCCGTTCGTCGATTTGCACCTCGCCAAGAAGGTGCAGACGGCGAGTCAGAAGAACGATCGCCGTCCGATCAAGACCTGGTCGCGCCGCTCGATGGTCATTCCGGACATGGTGGGCCTCACCATCGCGGTGCATAACGGCCGCCTCCATGTGCCCGTGCTGGTCTCGGAGAACATGGTCGGTCACAAGCTCGGCGAGTTCGCCCCCACCCGCACGTTCAAGTCCCACTCGGGCGACAAGAAAGTGTCGGCGGCGGAGTAAGCATGCAAACCACAGCGAAATTGCGCTACGCGCGCATCTCTCCGCAGAAGTGCCGCCTGGTGGTGGACACCATCCGCGGCAAGTCCGCGACGCTGGCGGTGAACACCTTGAAGTTCATGCCGAAGAAGGGCGCGCGCATCGTGCTCAAGGTGCTCGATTCGGCGATCGCCAACGCCTACAACAATTTCAACGCCGACGTGGATGACCTCAAGGTCACGCGCATCGAGGTCGATCCGGCGCCGATGTTCAAGCGCTTTCAGGCGCGCGCCAAGGGCAGAGGCGTGCGCATCGCCAAGCGCAACAGCCACATTCTGGTTCAAGTGTCCGACGGTAAGCTAGGGCCTTAAGGGAAAACAGCATGGGTCAGAAAGTAAATCCGATTGGCATCCGCCTTGGCATCACGCGCGACTGGACGTCGAAGTGGTATGCCGGCTCCAAGACGTTCGCCTCGAACATCCACACCGATTACCTGGTGCGGAAGTTCCTGGCCAAGAAGCTTGCCGACGCCTCGGTCAGCCGCATTCACATCGAACGCGCCGCGCGGCGCGCCAACATCACCATTCACACGGCGCGGCCGGGAATCGTGATCGGCAAGAAGGGTGAGGACATCGAGAAGCTCCGCGGCGCCGTCGCCAAGATCCTCGGGATGCTGGTGCAGGACGTGCGCCTCAACATCGCCGAAATCAGAAAGCCCGAGCTCGACGCCAAGCTGGTCGCCGAGGGCATCGCCCAGCAGCTCGAGAAGCGCGTGATGTTCCGCCGCGCCATGAAGCGCGCCGTGACCAACACCATGCGTTCCGGGGCGCTCGGCATCAAGGTGCGCATTTCCGGCCGCTTGAACGGATCGGAGATCGCGCGCACCGAGACCAATCGCGAGGGCCGCGTGCCGCTGCACACCTTTCGTGCCGACATCGATTACGGGCTCGCCGAGGCGCAGACCACGTACGGCGTGATCGGCATCAAGGTCTGGATCTTCAAGGGCGAGGTGTTCGATCAGCCGGAGGCGGAGAGCGCCGAAGTCGAGGCCGCCCAGCCCGAGTCCGCGGTTGCGCCCAAGGCCGCCGAGGCCGTCGCGCCGCCCGCGCAGAGTTGAACGTCAGGTAATCACACATGATGCAGCCAAAGCGGACCAAGTTCCGCAAACAATTCAAAGGCCGGATCTCGGGCAGCGCGCAGCGCGGCAACTCGGTGGCATTCGGCGAGTACGGCCTGAAGGCCGTAGGCCGCGCACGCATGACCGCCCGGGAGATCGAGGCGGCGCGCCGCGCGATCTCGCGCTACGTGAAGCGCGGCGGCCGAATCTGGATCCGTGTGTTCCCCGACGTGCCGATCACCCAGAAGCCGCTCGAAGTGCGCATGGGCTCCGGCAAGGGCAATGTCGAGTATTGGGTGGCGAAGGTGCTGCCCGGCAAGGTGCTGTTCGAGATCGAGGGCATGAGCGAAGAGATCGCGCGTGAGGCGTTTCGGCTCGCGTCGGCGAAGCTCTCCGTATCGACGGCATTCGTCAAAAGACAGGTGCGGGCATGAAGGCTAAAGAATTGCGCGACAAGGCGCCCGACGCTCTCGGCGAGGAGCTCGTCAAGCTGCGCCGCGAGCAATTCAATCTTCGCATGGCGCGTGCGACGGGACAGGCGGCGAAGCCGGACCAGTTCGCGAAGGTTCGCAAGAACATCGCCCGAGTGAAGACGATACAAGCCCAGGCGCGTGCGCGCACCCCGGGCGTCGCAGGCGGAGGTAAGGTTTGATGTCGACCACGACTGAAACGACGCTCTCCGGAGCGGATGCGGCCACGAACGCCGCGGGTACTGCCGGTCAGCGGCTGCTGACGGGCAAGGTGGTGAGCAGCAAGATGGACAAGACCATCGCGGTCTCCGTCGAGCGTCTGGTGAAGCACCCGACCTACGGCAAGTACATCCGCCGGACCACGAAGCTTTTGGCGCATGATGCCAACAACGAGTGCAAGGAAGGCGACACGGTGTCCATCAAGCCGTGCCGGCCGCTGTCGCGGCGCAAATCCTGGATGCTGGTGCGCGTCGTCGAACGCGCGCGAGCCGAGTAAGCCGACATGATTCAGCTCAGAACCATGCTCAACGTCGCCGACAACTCGGGCGCCAAGCGCCTGATGTGCATCAAGGTGCTCGGCGGCTCCAAGCGGCGCTACGCCGCGGTGGGCGATGTCATCAAGGTGAGCATCAAGGATGCGATTCCTCGCGGCAAGGTCAAGAAGGGCGAGGTCTACGACGCCGTAGTCGTGCGCACCAGGAGCGGCGTGCGCCGTGCGGACGGCTCCCTGATCCGATTCGACACCAACGCGGCGGTGCTCCTGACCAACAAGCTCGAGCCCATCGGCACCCGTATTTTCGGGCCGGTGACGCGCGAGCTGCGCAACGTCCAGTTCATGAAGATCATTTCGCTGGCTCCGGAAGTGCTTTGAGATGAAGAAGATACGCAAAGGCGACCTCGTGATCCTCACCGCCGGCCGCGACAAGGGCCGCCAAGGCACGATCATCGAAGTGTTGGCAGACGACCGCGTGCGCGTGGAAGGGCTCAACATGAACAAGAAGCATCAGCGCCCGAACCCGAACGCGGGCGTGCAGGGCGGCATCATCGAGCGCGAAGCGCCGCTCCACGTCTCGAACGTGGCCGTGGTCAATCCCGCCACCCAGAAGGGCGACCGGGTGGGATTCAAGGCGCTCTCGGACGGCCGCAAGGTGCGCGTGTTCAAGTCGAACAAAGAAATGGTCGACTCCAAGTAACGAGACTCACATGGCAGCAAGATTGCAAGAAATGTATCGCGACAAGATCGTGCCGGAGCTCAAGAAGAACTTGGCGCTCAAGAACACGATGCAGGTCCCGAAAATCCTCAAGATCACCGTGAACATGGGTGTGGGCGAGGCCGTGGCCGACAAGAAGGTCATGGATGCCGCCACTGCGGACCTTGCGAAGATCACCGGGCAGAAACCCGCGGTGACCAAGGCCAAGAAGTCCGTGGCGACCTTCAAGGTGCGCGACGGACAGGCGATCGGGTGCAAGGTGACCTTGCGCGGCGCGCGCATGTACGAGTTCCTGGACCGGCTGGTGAATATTGCGATTCCGCGCATCCGCGATTTCCGGGGAATCAGCGCGCGATCCTTCGACGGCCGCGGCAACTACAGCCTCGGTGTGAAGGAGCAGATCATCTTCCCCGAGATCCAGTACGACCAGATCGATCAGATTCGCGGGATGGACATCACCATCTCCACGTCAGCCGCGGACGACAAGCACGGTCGCGCGCTCCTCGAAGCTTTCAACTTTCCGTTCCGTAAGTAGGGTAGAGCCCATGGCGAAAACGAACATGATCATGCGCGAGAAAAAACGCTTGAAGGTGGCGAAAAAATACGCCGCCCGTCGCGCTGAACTCAAAGAGCTTATCCGCGAACCGAAGACCGGCGCGGAAGAGCGTGTGGCCGCGCAGAGCGAGCTGCAGAGACAGCCCCGCGATGCCAGCGCCATGCGCCAGCGCAACCGCTGCTCGATCACCGGGCGCTCGCGCGGCGTGTACCGCAAGTTCGGCCTGGCGCGAACGAAATTGCGCGAGGCCGCGAACCGCGGCGAGATTCCCGGCCTTTCCAAGGCGAGCTGGTGAGGCGCGCACTATGAGCATGACTGATCCGATCGCCGACCTCCTCACCCGCATTCGCAATGCGCAATCTGC
>Ga0182015_10002167_pt1 | contig 24363 bp, 34 predicted proteins | sample 712P3MmetaG_FD_120478 | JGI IMG/M metagenome (GOLD analysis project Ga0182015, IMG submission 120478) | Permafrost microbial communities from Stordalen Mire, Sweden - 712P3M metaG | ecosystem: Environmental > Terrestrial > Soil > Wetlands > Permafrost | place: Sweden: Stordalen | collected...
AAGAGTGTCCGCGCCACATAGGCGAAGGCAAGCTGAAAGCGGCACCAAGCGGCTCGCAACTCGCCGCAAGTTCTTTCCTCCGGAACAGCCGGCAGGGGATCGAGAGAGAAATGATAAGCAACGAAAGAATTCGCATCCGGCTTAAAGCCTACGACTATCGCATCCTGGACCAATCCACGGGCGAGATCGTTGACACTGCCAAACGCACAGGCGCACAAATCGCCGGTCCGATTCCATTGCCGACGATGAAAAATAAATACTGCGTCCTTCGCTCCCCGCACGTCGACAAGAAGTCTCGGGAACAATTCGAAATCCGAACTCATAAACGCTTGCTGGACATACTAGACCCAACTCCGCAAACGGTGGACGCCCTGATGAAGCTGGATTTACCAGCCGGGGTAGATGTAGAAATAAAAGCTTTCGGGAAAGAACCGCATAAATAGGCATCAGCCACGTAGGACAGCCGCCCTCGGCTGTCCGGCCGAGCAAAGTTCGGCAGGATTTTAGAGCGAGAGAGAACTTATGGCAAGAGTAACCGGAATCCTCGGCAAAAAAGTCGGCATGACGCAACTGTTCGACGATCGCGGAGACGTTCATCCCGCGACCGTCCTGCAAGCCGGTCCCTGCGTGGTCACGCAACACAAAACGCAGACTCGTGACGGATACGTTGCCGCGCAAATCGGCCTGGTCGAGTTCGTAAAAGAGTCGCGCCTGACCAAGCCAATGAAGGGACATCTGGGAAAGCACAATCTCCCGCCAGTAAAATTCATGCGCGAAGTGCCGGTTGAAGTAGATCCCAAAGAGGATCCGGCGGAAGCCAATGGCCTGAAAGCCGGCGACCGCGTCCTGGTTGACATCTTCGATGGGGAGAAATTTGTAGACGTCGTCGGCGTAAGCAAAGGCCGCGGATTCTCGGGCGTGGTCCGCCGCCACCATTTTGCCGGCGGCCCCAAGTCACACGGGTCGATGTTCCAAATCACCGGCTCCATCGGTTCTTCGGCATTTCCATCGCGCGTGTTCAAAGGCATGCGGATGTCAGGACACATGGGCGTGGACCGCGTAACCGTTCAAAATTTAAGGCTTTTAGGGGTAGATAAAGAAGATAACTTGTTGGTCGTTGAAGGCGCAGTGCCCGGGCCGAACGGTGGATACCTGATCATCACGAAAGCCAAGAAGCCGCCGAGAGAGCGTAGAGGATTTGCCGGTTCGGCCACGGTCGATCCGCTGAAAGCAGCAAAACGCGCTGCGAAAAAGGGATAAAAAGGTTGGATTGTGTGGCTCGGGCACTCCTGCCCGAGTGGGTTTGTAAAGGACAAAGGCCGCGGACAAGAGTGTCCGCGCCACACGAGCACAAGCATATGGCAAGCATCGACATTCACGATTTAAGCGGAGCCAAGGTCGGCACGCTCGACCTCGCCGACGAAATCTTCGGCGCGGTCAACGAAGACCTGCTCTGGGAAGCGGTGAAGCATTACCGCGCCGGACAACGCGCGGGCACGCACGCGACCAAAAATAAGAAGCTGGTCTCCGGTGCCGGCAAAAAACTCTGGAAGCAAAAGGGCACAGGGCGCGCCCGCGTAGGCTCAATCCGCTCGCCGCTGTGGCGGCATGGCGGAACGGTCCACGGCCCGCAACCGCACTCTCACGCGTACACATTTCCGCGCAAGAAGCTGATGGGCGCACTACGGTCCGCCCTCGCATCGAAGTTGTCCGACGGCAAGCTGATCGTCGTGAACACCTTCAAGATGGACGAGCCAAAATCCAAGGCCTTCCGCGTCGCGCTGAACGCGTTGAAAGTTGACGGCACGGCGCTGATCGTCGAAGTGCAGCAACATGAAAACCGCAATCTTGAATTAAGCTCGCGCAATCTGGCAGGAGTCGAACTGATCGCCGGAAACGAAGTTCATCCGTATCACTTGCTGCGTTACGACCGCGCGATTTTCTCGCAGCCGGCAATCGAGAAGCTGCAACTGTCGTTGAAAAACACGCTGTCAAAGCGTCAAAAGCAAGCAGCCGAAGGCGCGGGCGAAAAAGAAGAGAAACACGAAACAAAGAAAGCCACGCGCTCTCCGCGAAAGCGTGTCAAGCATGAAAAAGCGGCGGAGGTCGCCTGATGAAATCCGCATACCAAATTCTTCGACGCCCGGTGATCACGGAAAAAGGTCTCGCGATCAAAGAGAACCAGAACACGCTAGTCTTTCAAGTAGCGCCGAAGGCGACCAAGACCGAGATCAAAGAAGCAGTACAGGGAATTTTTAAAGTGAAAGTCCATTCGGTTCGCACCGCAAACTTCCCCGGCAAAGAACGCCGCCGCGGAAAATTCGCTGGGTACCGTCCCGACTGGAAAAAAGCGTACGTAAGATTGCGAGCCGGAGAAAAAATGCCGGAGTACGCGCAGAATTTGTAAGAAGCTAAAAATAAAGAGCAGATTTTTATGGCAATAAAAACATACAGACCGAGAACCCAAACGCTGCGTTACCGGACGACGATCGTCAACGACGACATCACGTCCACCACGCCGCACAAAGCGCTGCTCGAGCCCAAGCGCCGCACCGGCGGACGCCGCAACTCCGGAGACACCACCATGTGGCATCACGGTGGCGGCCACAAGCGTCAGCTCCGCATCATTGATTTCAAGCGCGACAAGATCGGAATTCCGGCGACGGTGGCGACCATCGAATACGATCCAAACCGTTCCGCGCGCATCGCTTTGTTGAACTATGCCGACGGAGATAAGCGTTACATTCTTCAGCCCGAAGGTTTGAAGGTTGGACAAAAAATCGTAAGCGGACCCGAAGCCGATATTCTCGTCGGCAACGCGTTGCAGCTGAAAAATATTCCCCCAGGCACGACGATTCACAACATCGAACTCAAGCCGGGCAAGGGCGCGCAAATGGTGCGCTCCGCTGGGGGATCGGCGCAGCTTGTCGCCAAAGAAGGCGAATACGCGCTGGTCAAGCTGCCTTCCGGCGAAACCCGCAAAGTTGCGCAAGATTGTATGGCGACCATCGGACAGGTCGGCAATCTCGACCACGAAAACATCACTATCGGCAAAGCCGGCCGCAATCGCTGGCTGGGATGGCGGCCCGTCAACCGCGGCGTATCGATGAATCCCGTGGATCATCCGCATGGCGGCGGCGAAGGAAAGACTTCAGGCGGACGTCATCCAGTAACGCCCTGGGGACAGCCGACGCGAGGATACAAGACGAGAAACAACAAGCGCACGGATGCGTTCATCGTGAGCCGAAGAGCGAAGAAGTAGTCGTTCGTCGGTGGTCGTAGGCAAAAGCAGATTCCTCACCGCTAAAGCGGTTCGGAATGACAAGGCGGTTTAGCTAAGAGCTAGAGGCTAAGAGCATTTATGGCACGTTCAACAAAAAAAGGACCGTTCATCGACGCTTACCTGCAGTCGCGGGTCGAAGGCATGAACGCGCGCAACGAAAAGAAAGTGCTGCGTACCTGGTCGCGGCGCTCGACAATCATCCCCGAAATGGTGGGACACACCATCGCGGTGCACAACGGCAAGAAATTTATACCGGTATACATTACCGAGAATCTGGTCGGCCACAAGCTGGGCGAATTCAGCTTCACCCGCCAGTTCAAAGGACACTCGATGCGCGCGGCGACAGAAACCGCAGCCAGGCCAGCCGGAATTCCCGGCGGTCCTGGAGCATCGGCGCCAGCAGCACCAGCGGCACCGAAAGCGTAAACATGCTCTTGGCTTCTAGCTTCTAGCTAGCAGCCAGAAGCTAGAAGCGATCTAATTATGGAATTTCGAGCTCAAGCCCGTTACATGCGCGTCACCCCGCAAAAGGCGCGCCTCGTCCTCGACTTGATTAAGGGACGCCGCGTCGAGGATGCGCTCAATACTTTGGTCTTTACCAAGAAGCGTGTTGCGGCCACCATCGAGAAGTTGCTGCGCTCGGCGCTAGAGAACGCGAACTATCTCAGCGCAGAAAAAAATATCGATGTTGACGTCGACAAGCTCTATGTAAAGTCCGCGATTGCCAACGATGGTCCACGCATGAAGCGGATCCGACCCGCGCCAATGGGACGAGCTTTTAGATACGTGCGGCGCATCTCGCACATCGAACTCGTCCTGGCGGAAAAAGGACGAGCGGAGCACGATGGCCTGGCAACGGTAGTAGGAGAAGAATCCGAACACGAGGCAAGAACTCCGGCGCGAAGGAAGAGTGCGACAACAAAACGTAGCCACGTCAAGCCAAAAAGCAAAGCTGCGGCGGGCAAAAGTAAGACCAAGAAGCAGACTCACAAGAAGCATACAGCGGCAAAGTAGCAGGAGAAAAAATGGGACAGAAGGTACATCCATACGGATTCCGCCTCGGCTATACCAAGCCTTGGAAGTCGCGCTGGTTTGTCGAACGCGATTACGACAAGCTGTTGCTCGAAGACATCAAGCTGAAGAACGAGCTGAAAGACAAACTGAAGTCAGCAGGAGTCAGCTCTATCGAGATCGAGCGACCGGGCAACAAGCTGCGCGTCATCATCAAAACCGCGCGTCCGGGAATCATCATTGGACGCAAAGGCGCCGAAATCGACAAGCTGAAAGTGGATGTCCAGAAGCGCACCGGGCGCGAGGTTTACATGGACATCCAGGAAGTGCACAAGCCGGAACTCGATGCGCAACTGGTTTCCGAAGCCATCGCGCTGCAACTCGAAAAGCGCGTAGGATTCCGCCGCGCCATGCGCAAGTCGGTAGACTCGGCACTGCGCTTCGGATGCAAAGGCATCAAAGTTCGCGTCAGCGGACGCCTGAACGGAAACGAGATCGCCCGCTCCGAATGGTACTTGCAAGGACGTCTGCCGCTGCACACATTGCGTGCTGACATCGATTACGGCTTCACCGAAGCCAGAACGACATATGGCGTAATCGGCGTAAAAGTTTGGGTCTATAAAGGCGAAATTTTGCCGGCAGCAAAAAAGCGAGACACCCTGCAACCCGTAGGCGCGTTTTAGATTTGAAAGCAGAGACGCGGCATGCCGCGTCTGGTTTGAGAGATTTAGCCAGAAGCTAAGAGCTAGAAGCCAAGAGCCGATTTATGTTAATGCCAAAAAAAGTTAAGTACCGCAAGCAGCAGCGCGGACGCATGTGCGGCAAAGCCTGGCGCGGCAGCGAGCTGTCCTTTGGCGACTTTGGACTAAAAGTTCTCGAGCCGGGATGGATTACCGACCGCCAAATCGAAGCCAGCCGCGTCGCGATGACTCGCTTCGTCAAGCGCGGCGGCAAAATCTGGATCCGTTTATTTCCCGACAAGCCGGTCACCAAGAAGCCCGCCGAAACCCGTATGGGTAAAGGCAAGGGCGCGCCCGATCACTGGGTCGCCGTAGTTAAGCCGGGCAAGATTTTGTTCGAAATGGAAGGCGTGTCGCTCGCAGATGCGACGGAAGCAATGCGGTTGGCGTCGCACAAGTTGCCGCTGCGTACAAGCTTCGTGAAGCGGCAAACGTTAGTGCACTAAAAGATTGTCATTCCGAACCGCTTTAGCGGTGAGAATGTGCTGTACCGGAACTAAACATGAAAACCGATAAAGTACGAAATTGTACCGACGAAGAGCTCCGCAATCAGGAGCACGAGCTCAACGATCAGCTCTTCAAGCTCAAGTTCCAACTCAACATGGGACAGACTGAGAGCCTGAAAAAGATTCGTGGCATGCGCAAAGACATCGCCCGCGTAAAGACAATTGCCCGTGAGCGCGAGATGTCTGCAACCGGAACAGATGGTAGCGTAACGACAATAGCAGCACCGAAGGTCGTAGCAACAAGGACCAGCGCAAAGACCGTTACAACAAAAGCAAAAGCAAAGCGCAAAACGGAGAAGAAGTAATGGCAGAAACAACAAATTCCAACGCTCCGGTCGCGGCCGCCGGACGCCGTAAAGAAGTGGTCGGAGAAGTTGTCTCGAACCGCATGCATAAGACGATCGTCGTTGAAGTCGTCCGCAAGAAATCGCACGCGTTTTACGGTCGCGTAGTTTCAAAAGCGAAAAAGTTTTACGCGCACGACGAGAAGAACGAAGCGCACATTGGCGATGTTGTCCGGCTCGAAGAAACTCGTCCGTTATCGAATTTGAAGCGCTGGAGATTGAAGCAGATCGTCCGCAAGACTGCGTTGGTGCCCGAGGTGAATGCTACGCCTGAAGTGCTTTCGAAAGCGGTGTAAGGAGATTCGATTATGGCCGTAATGATGAGAACCATGCTCGAAGTCGCCGACAATTCCGGCGCGCGCAAGCTCCAGGTAATCCTGCCGCTCGGCGGTTCAACTGGTCTGCGCGCGGGCTTGGGCGATGTGGTTACGGCCAGTGTTAAAGAGGCTTCTCCTGACGGTCAGGCAAAAAAAGGTACGGTCGTGAAAGCCGTGATTGTTCGCACCAGAAAAGAATATCGCCGCCGCGATGGCACATACATTCGCTTCGATCAAAACGCCGGCGTGCTGATCAACGAAACCGGAGAGCCGGTCGGCACCCGCGTCTTCGGTCCGGTAGCCAGAGAGTTGCGCGAAAAGAAGTTCTTAAAGATCGTATCGCTGGCACCAGAAGTTATTTAACAGTTCTTGACGTCATCCTGAGCACGGGAAGGATCTGGCGGGCAGCGCCAAGAAGTTGGAACTTGGAATAGGAACAAAATGAAAACCGTAGTCCGCAAACACATTCGAGTCGATATCCGGCACAACGACACCGTGCGTGTAATAACCGGACGCGATAAAGGCAAAGAAGGCCGCGTCCTGCGCGTGTTTCCGGACGATGCCAAAATTCTGGTCGAGCACGTCATGCTGGTTAAGAAGCACGTGCGCCCGAATCCGCAGCGCAACATCAAGGGCGGCATTGCCGAACAGGAAAGCCGCATCTCGATCTCGAATGTTCAGTTAGTTTGCCCAAGTTGCGGGCCAGTACGCGTAGGCCGAGAGATTCGCGGCGATCAAAAAGTGCGCGTCTGCAAGAAGTGCGGCACGACGCTGGAAGGCAAGAAGACAAGATAGAGCATTGAGTAATCGTGCAATTTTGTAATTGGGTAATTGATTTCAAATTTTCAATTGCAAAATTACCCGGTTGCCCAATTGCTAAATTAAAGACTTATGGCAAAAGAAAAAACAGATAAAGCCAAGGGCGCAGAGAAGCAGGAGAAGGCTCCGGCAACTCCCGCGCATCACAGCGCCAAGGAAACGCCGCGCCTGAAAGAGCGCTTCGACAAAGAAGTTGCGCCCACGCTGATGAAAGAACTTGAGCGCAAGAATCCCATGGCCGTGCCGCATCTGCACAAGATTGTCGTCAACATGGGAGTCGGCGAAGCTACGCAGAACGCGAAGATCCTCGATCCCGCCATGAACGAACTCGGCCAAATCACCGGCCAGAAGCCGGTTCTCACTCGCGCCAAGAAATCCATCGCGGCCTTCAAGGTTCGAGAAGGGCAAGCTATCGGCGCGATGGTCACTCTGCGCGGCGATCGCATGTATGAGTTTTTTGACCGGTTGGTAAGCGTAGTGCTTCCCCGCGTGCGCGACTTCAAGGGAGTCTCCACAAAGTCCTTTGATGGGCGCGGCAACTACACGCTCGGCCTTCGCGATCAATTGATTTTTCCAGAGATCGATTACTCGAGAGTGGATAAGCAAAAAGGGATGAATGTCACCATCGTGACCACGGCTCGCAGTGACGACGAAGCCAGAGCGTTGTTAAAACATTTGGGAATGCCCTTCCGGGCATGAAGCTTAAGAAGAAAAGGATTCAATGACTACAGCAAAAAGAGTAAAAGACGCGAAGATCGAAAAGAAATTCGAAGACGCGCGTACCAGCAAAAAAGACACGCCGAAGTTTTCCACTCGCAGGCATAATCGCTGCAAAGTTTGCGGCCGTCCGCGGGCATATTTGCGAAAATTCGGTCTGTGCCGCCTGTGTTTCCGGGGCCTCGCATTAAAGGGAGAAATTCCCGGTGTTTCGAAATCGTCCTGGTAGGAAGAGATTGTGTGGCGCGGACACTCTTGTCCGCGGTTTTTGAAGTTATACAAGCAGTCGCCGAATACCGGCGGCTGAGGAGAAGCACAGAATGAGGTTGACCGATCCGGTCGCAGACATGCTCACGCGCATTCGCAATGCGATAAGCGCGCGACACCAAAAAGTAGATATTCCCGCTTCGAAGTTGAAGCTTGAAATCGCCCGCATCCTGAAAGAAGAAGGATACGTCGCCAATTTCAAAGCTACCGAAGAAGACGGCCACAAAGTGATTCGTGTGTACTTGAAATACGGCAACAATAACGAAGCCGCGATTTCGAACGTCGAACGCGTGTCTCGTCCAGGATGCCGTGTCTACGTGCGCCGTACCGAGATTCCGCGCGTCCTCGGCGGCATGGGCATCAATATCCTCACCACGCCCCAGGGCGTGATGACCGGACGCCAGGCCCGTAAGCAAGGCTTAGGCGGCGAGTTGTTGTGCGAAGTTTGGTAGGAAGTGCGCTTCTGGCTTCTAGCTAGAGTCGACGCAGGGAGAGTTTTGTGTAGGATTTGCAGTTAGGATTTTAGCTAGGAGCTAGCAGCCAGAAGCTAACAGCTAAAAGCCAAGAGCTAAAGGCCGAATTTATGTCACGAATAGGCAGAAAACCGATTCCGCTCCCAAAGGGAGTGACGGTAAAAATCGAGGGCAACACAGTCGCCGTCCAAGGACCAAAGGGCAAGCTCGACACTTCCTTGCCCGAGGGTATCAAGATTGAGCAGCAAGACGGACACTTGGTTGCGATTCGCGAAAACGATTCGCAGGCCGCCGTCCACGGGCTCGCTCGCGCCTTGGTGAACAATGCCGTCGAAGGGGTAACCAAAGGCTGGACGCGCGACCTCGAAATCGTCGGTATCGGCTATCGCGCCGAAATGAAGGGCAAAGGCATGGTGGTATTCACGCTGGGATATTCGCATCCCATCGAATATCCGCTGCCCTCCGGAATCGACGCGACGGTAGACGCGAAACAGACGAAGCTATCAGTCACCGGAATCGACCGGCAGAAAGTGGGACAGGTCGCTGCAGAAATGCGCAGCCTGCGTCCGCCAGATCCATACAAAAATAAAGGCGTCCGCTATTCCGGAGAACGCCTGAAGAAAAAGGTAGGCAAAACCGGAGCGAAGTAACCCGTCGTTGGTCGTCATTGGCCAATCCCAACAACGGCAAAGTAATTAAAAGGGTGCCCCGTCGAAGCTTTGCTAGGGCGGGGATTTACGGAACCTAAGTTTTTGACGTCATCCTGAGCACCGCGAAGGATCTGGCGCGCAGCGTAGCAGGACAAATTGTCGGGTTTGATTTAGCCAACGACCAACGACGCACGACCAAGGACAGATTTTATGCTGACCATCACATCCAAAAACACAAACCGGCGCCACGTGCACGAGCGCATCCGCAAAAAGATCCTCGGCACCGCCGAGCGCCCGCGACTGAACGTTTATCGTTCCCTGAATCACGTGTACGTCCAACTGATCGACGACACTCAGGGCGCAACGCTGATCGCCGCGCATTCAGCCGAAGGCAAAACGGGCGAGCGCAAGAACGGCGGCAATCTCGCCGCAGCCAAAGAAGTAGGTAAAGCCATCGCCGAGCGAGCGCAGGCAAAAGGAATCAAAGAAGTAGTATTCGATCGTGGGGGCTACATTTATCACGGACGCGTCAAGGCCCTGGCCGACGCCGCCCGTGAAGCAGGCTTGAAATTTTAGAATTGAGTAATTTGGTAATCGGGTAATTGAGTAATTAAAAAATTCAGCAATTGGGAAATCGGGTAATTGAGCAATTGGGGCGGCAGCTTTTGACTTTAATTACCCAATTACTAACTTACACAATTACCAAATTAAGGGTTTAGAGGATGCCAACTATCATTAAAAAACTCGACGCGAACTCCTACCAACTGAAAGATCAGGTAGTCTCCATCAACCGCGTCACCAAGGTGGTCAAGGGCGGAAAGAATATGTCGTTCGCCGCGCTTGTCGTCGTGGGAGATCCGAGTGCCGCGGTCGTAGGATACGGCTCCGGAAAAGCCAAAGAAGTTCCGCAAGCCATTCGCAAAGGAATCGAGTCCGCCAAGAAAAATCTGATCAAGATCAACCTGACGCAGACCAGCATTCCGCACCTTGTTCTCGGCCGTTACGGATCAGGCAAAGTCCTGTTGAAGCCGGCTCCTGAAGGCACAGGCGTAATCGCAGGAGGCGCAGTTCGCGCCGTCATGACCTCAGCCGGAATCCAAAATGTTCTGACCAAATCCATAGGAACCACGAATCCACACAACGTGATCAAAGCCACATTCGACGCTCTCAAGCACTTAAAAAGCCGCGCCGACGTCGCTACTATGCGTGGCAAAACTGTCGAGGAGTTGAACTAATGGCCCGCGCATTAGCAGTAAAACCAAAATCGAAATCCGTCGGGATGCTGCAACTGAAATGGGTCCGCTCCGCCATCTGCGCCCCATTCCAGCAAAAGCGGGTAGTAAAAGGATTAGGCTTCACCCGGCTGAACCAGGTAATCGAGCGCCCTGACAACCCAGCAATCCGCGGAATGGTAGCAAAGGTCCCGCACCTGGTAGAAATCGTGAAGCAGTAAAAAGTTGGCAGCACAGGCTCTTAGCTAGGAGCCAGAAGCTAGAAGCGATTTTATGAATCTTTCAAACATACGAGCCCCGAAAAAGGCCAACGAAAAAAAGAAGCGCGTGGGACGCGGCATGGGTTCCGGCATGGGTAAAACCTCGACTCGCGGACACAAAGGCCAACGCTCCCGCAGTGGTTCCCGCATGATGCGCGGCTTTGAAGGCGGCCAGATGCCTCTTCACCGCCGCATGCCTAAGCGCGGATTCACCAACATTTTCCGCAAGGAATTCAACGTGGTGAATCTCGAAAAACTCGTCGCCCTCGCCGAAACTACGATCACTCCCGACGTGCTCCGCAAAGCCGGTGTCATCAGCACCAAGCATCCGGTAAAAATTCTTGGCGACGGAGAACTCACCATCGCCCTCACCATCCACGCCCACAAATTTTCCAAGTCGGCGCAGGATAAAATAACCAAAGCCGGCGGCACCTTCGAGGTTTTGCAGTAATGCTCGAGAAGTTCTCCAACATTTTCCGCATCCCCGACTTGCGCAAGCGAATTCTGTTTACGCTTGGCTTGCTCGCGGTTTATCGTCTCGGCGGCCACATCCCCACGCCCGGCGTCAATGCTGACAAGCTCCAGCAATACTTCGAACAAAATCGCGGATCGTTCCTCGGCTTCGTCGACCTGTTCTCCGGCGGCCAACTTCGCCGCCTCACCATCTTCGCCCTCGGAATCATGCCGTACATCACGGCATCGATCATCCTGCAATTGCTCACCGTCGTTTACGAGCCGCTGGCCAAGCTGCAAAAGGAAGGCGAACTGGGACGCAAGAAAATCACCCAATGGACGCGCTATCTCACGGTGATCCTCAGCGCCGTCCAATCTTTGGGGATCGCCATCAGCCTGCAAAAAGGTGGAGACTTCGTCGTCAACCCGGGCATCGGTTTCATCGCCATGACCATGCTCACGCTCACGACGGGCAGCGCGTTCATCATGTGGCTGGGCGAGCAAATCACCGAACGCGGCATCGGTAACGGCATGTCGCTCTTAATTTTTGCGGGCATCGTAGTCGGCCTCCCGCGCGGCATCGCCGATCTTTACGACAAAGCCAGCACGCAAGCCTGGGGACCATTCACTCCTTTCGCCATCCTGATGCTGGTCGTAGTGATGATCGTGATCGTCGCGTTCATCGTCTATGTCGAACGCAGTGAGCGCCGCATTCCTGTGCAATACGCCAAGCGTGTCGTCGGACGAAAAGTAATGGGCGGACAATCCACGCATCTTCCGCTCCGAGTGAACGCGGGCGGCGTGATGCCCGTGATCTTCGCGTCTTCGATCCTCACAATGCCGCAAATGCTGGGTGCAGGATTGAAAGACAATCGTTACTTCGGAGGAATGATCCACGCTCTGGGATGGGGCGAGCCGCTTTACACTTTGCTCTACGCGGTCGGCATTATTTTCTTCGCGTACTTTTACGTTTCCATTGTGTTCAATCCCAACGAAGTCGCGGACAACATGCGCAAGTATGGCGGATTCATCCCCGGCATTCGCCCTGGAAAGCGCACCGCCGACAACATCAATGAAATTCTTACGCGCATCACTTTAGTCGGCGCGCTGTATCTGATCATCATTTCCTTCATCCCCGAATGGATGATCACCGGCATCCACCTGAACCATCTCCCCGGCGCACTGGGTGCATTCTTCGAACGCCTTCCGACGTGGATGACCAACGGATTAGGCGTAAGCTTTTATTTTGGCGGCACCTCGCTTCTGATCGTCGTAGGCGTCGCGATGGACACGGTAACTCAAGTCGAAGCGCAACTGATCATGCGGCATTACGACGGCTTCACCCCACGCAGTGGAAGAATCCGCGGCCGCCGCACCTGGTAATGCCCACGTAGGGACAGCCGCCCTCGGGAGCCTGCCCTGAGCGTAGTCGAAGGGTCCAGTCGAGCAAAGCTCGACAAGAAGTGAATGAGAGATAGCGAAAAGTTATCCCAGATTTTAGCGGATTTAGAAGTGGAGACAGCCCGGGGCGAGTTCGATGGCAGAAGAAGTCTTGCGCAACATCGGACCGATTGTTTTGCTGGGACCGCCCGGCGCGGGCAAAGGCACTCAGTCCAAGCGGCTCTCTGATCGCTACGGCATCCCGCAGATTTCAACGGGAGACCTGTTGCGCGAGAATGTTCAGCGCCGCACTGACTTAGGCATAAAAGCTGAAGCCCAAATGTCCCGGGGTGAGTTGGTCCCCGACAATTTAGTTTGCGACATGGTCGCATGGCGGTTGCGCGATCAAGACTGCGAGCGGGGATTTATTCTCGACGGGTTTCCGCGCACCGCGATTCAGGCCGCATGGCTCGACGCGTTTTTGAAGCACCAGGTCCTTGAAAACCCGAAGCGTCATCTGTGCTCGCCGATTGTCGTCCGCTTTGACGTGGACTATAATAAATTATCGCTCCGCCTCACTGGACGCCGTACGTGTCCTACCTGCGGCCGCATTTATAACGTCCACCTTCAGCCGCCGCTGGTCGACGAAATTTGCGATGTCGATGGCACCAAGCTAATCATCCGAGACGATGATCGCTACGAAGTGATTCAGGAGCGCCTGGCAACATATGAACGGCAGACCATGCCCGTGGCGGAGTACTACAAGAAACAGGGCCGGCTGATTTCAGTTAACGCCGATCGTCCGGTGGACGAAGTAACCGCCGAACTTTTTCAGGATATAGAAAACCACGAGACCGCCCCAGCAAGCGGCGATTGAAGTGGCAACAAACACGTAGGGACAGACGTCCCGTCTGTCTTGCGGAGCAAAGATCCGCAGGATGTAGAACTAAAAGCTTTTTATGGCAATAGTCTGCAAATCCGCAGCCGAGATCGACAAGATGCGCCAAAGCGGACACATCGTCCGCGAGGTGCTGAACACCGTGCGCGCCATCGTCGCTCCCGGTGTCACCACCATGGATCTCGAACGCGTCGCGGAGCAGAAAATCAAAGAACTCGGCGCGAAGCCCGCGTTCAAGGGATACTACGATTATCCCTGCGTCCTTTGCACATCGGTGAACGAAGAAATCGTTCACGGCATTCCGTCCGAAAAACGGGAACTGAAAGCCGGAGACATCGTCTCCATCGACTGCGGTGTAGTCCTCGACGGCTATTATGGTGACGCAGCAATAACGGTCCCTGTAGACGGATCGCTGAAGCCGGAACTGACCAAACTGCTCGAAGTCACCGAAGCTTCTTTATACAAAGGGATAGAACAAGCCCGAGTAGGAAATGCCGTCGGCGACGTAGGCGCAGCGGTTCAGGAATACGTAGAGGCCAACGGATTCAGCGTAGTCCGCGAGTTCGTCGGACACGGCATCGGCACCAAATTGCACGAAGAGCCGCAAGTCCCAAATTATGGAGCACGAGGACACGGCCCCAGATTGCGCGAAGGAATGGTTCTCGCAATCGAACCCATGGTAAATTTCGGCGATCCAGGCACCCGCGTCCTCGAAGACAAGTGGACCGCCGTCACCGTCGATGGAAGTTGCAGCGCCCACTTCGAACACTGCGTAGCCGTAACCAGAGATGGGCCGATGATATTGACGCAGTAAAACCGCTTCTAGCTTCTAGTTCAAACCGGTGCGATTTGGATTTAGCTAGAAGCGTTCTTAAGGAGACTTTTGAGTAAAGAAGACGCGATTGAGGTCATGGCCACCGTGGTAGAACCCTTACCAAACGCCATGTTCAAAGTAGAGCTGGAAAATAAACATCAGGTACTGGCGCATGTCTCCGGAAAAATGCGGAAAAATTTCATCCGCATATTACCTGGAGATAAAGTAGCCGTAGAACTATCGCCCTACGACCTGAATCGCGGCAGAATCGTATACCGATACAAGTAACACGTAGGGACAGCCGCCCTCGGCTGTCCAGTCGAGCAAAGCTCGACAGGCTGTTAGCCAACGACCAAGGACGCACGACCAAGGACAGGTTTTATGAAAGTACGAGCATCCGTAAAAAAGATTTGCGACAAATGCAAGGTCATCCACCGCAAGGGAGTAGTCCGGGTGATCTGCGAAAATTCCAAACACAAGCAGCGTCAGGGATAAGTCGGCTCTCCCCTTTTAGCCATTAGCTAAAGGCTAAGAGCAACAACAGGCAGTCGGAGGACTAGAACACATGGCACGTATCGCAGGCGTCGATCTCCCCCGCAACAAACACGTGGACATCGCGCTCACCTATATCTACGGCATCGGCAATCCCCGTTCGGCAAGCATTCTGAAACAGGCCAACGTCGAGCCGGGTAAAAAAGTTCAAGATCTTGGCGAAGAGGAAGTGAACCGTATCCGCCAGGTCATCGAGTCCGAAGGCATGGTCGAAGGCGACCTCCGCAAAGACATTACGATGAACATCAAACGTCTGATCGAAATCGGTTCTTATCGAGGATACCGTCATCGTCGCAACCTGCCGGTTCGCGGACAACGCACTCATACCAACGCGCGCACCAGAAAAGGCCCGCGCAAAGGCACCATCGCGCAGAAAAAGAAAGCAGCAGCAAAAACGTAGAAGAGCGTCGTTGGTCCTGGGTCGTTGGTCGTTGGCAAAACCCAACAATCTTCGGCTCTTGCCAACGACCAACGACGAACGACCAAGGATGAGATTTTTATGGCAAAACCGATAGCAGCGGCAGCGACTCCGGGAACACCGGAAAAAAAGGGCAAGAAAAAGACGTTCAAGAAGAAAGAGCGCAAGCACGTGACGCACGGCATCGCGCACATCCAGGCCTCTTTCAATAATACGATCGTGACCATCGCCGATCAGTCCGGCAACGTCCTGTCATGGAAGAGTTCCGGATCGCTCGGCTTTCGCGGATCGCGCAAAGGCACGCCCTTCGCCGCACAGCAGGCCGCGTCGAACGCTGCCAGCATGGCCCGCGATCACGGCGTCCGCAGTGTCGAGGTCCGAGTCAGCGGCCCCGGGTCCGGGCGCGAATCCGCCATCCGCGCCCTGGCCGCATCAGGAATAGAAGTACGCAACATAAAAGACTCAACACCAATTCCGCATAATGGCTGCCGTCCGCCAAAGCGCCGAAGAGTGTAGAGACAGTTTCGGGTTTCGTGTTTCAAAAACTTGAACCTGGGAACTGGATTCCGTCAGTGCCGTTATTTTTGATCTTGAAACTGGAAACTCGAAACTGATTTTCGTCCGGGACGAAGGGTTGAAGCCATACCCGTAAACCGGACATCTAATAAGGAGAACAAATTGGCACGATATACCGCACCCGTCTGTCGTCTCTGCCGCCGCGAGGGCATGAAGCTGTTCCTCAAGGGGCCAAAATGCTTTACCGACAAGTGTCCCGTCGAAAAGCGCAACTTCGCTCCCGGCCAGCACGGTAAAGACCGCAAAGCGAAAATCGTAGGATACGGCCTGCAACTGCGCGAAAAGCAAAAAACCAAGCGCATGTACTTCGCCCAGGAAGGCCAGTTCCGCAACTATTTCGAAAAGGCCGCCCGCACCCGTGGCGTCACCGGCGAAATCCTGTTGCAGCAACTCGAACGCCGTCTCGACAACGTCGTCTACCGCATGGGCTTCGGGATCTCCCGTCGCCAGGCGCGACAGTTAGTCCGCCACGGGCACGTTCAAGTAGACGGACGGAAAGTAAACATTCCGTCGTATCAGTGCAGCGCCGGCGAAGAGATCGCGATCAGGGAAGGCAGCCGCACACTTTCTATCCTCGAAATCTCAAAAGAATTCGCCAGCCATCAGAACTCAGTAAACTGGCTGGACATCAATCGCGACAACTACAGTGGCAAAGTAGTATCGCTGCCAAAGCGCGAAGACATCAATCTGCCAGTAAACGAGCAGTTGATCGTAGAGTTGTACAGTAAGTGACGCCGTTTAGCTGGGGCGTCCGAGCCCAGCTGGCGTCATCCTGAGCGGAGCGAAGGATATTGCGCGTAGCTTAATTGTTCTTAAGCTTCTGGCTAAGAGCCAAAAGCTAATGCTCTCAAGCCGGCAGTTTCATCGGTCCTTTACATTTCGAGCCAGCACAGCCTTCCCGGCGCCCGACCTGAAACCGGACCACTCAGGGAGCCAGGACGAGCCACATGGCCGAAGGAGAATAACAAATGTTGTGGAAGGGTTTCCAAAAACCAAAACGTCTCGCAGTTGACACTTCAACCCTAACCGACCGCTACGGAATCTTCTGGGCGCAACCCTTCGAGCGCGGATTCGGCACCACCGTGGGCAACGCTCTTCGCCGCGTACTGCTCTCTTCCATCGAAGGCGCGGCTATAACGGCGGTAAAAATCGAAGGCGTGATGCACGAGTTCCAGTCCATCCCCGGCGTGGTCGAGGACGCGACCGACATCATCCTCAACCTGAAGCAAGTCCCATTCAAGTTGAGCGGTGACGCGCCCAAGGCCATCTACCTTCGCGCCGATCAGCCTGGAGTTGTAACTTCCGGCATGATCGAAGCCGATTCCGATGTAGAGGTTCTCGACAAAGACGTCTACATCGCCACTGTCAGCGAAGGCGGCAAGGTCGACATGGAAATGCGTCTCAAGCGCGGGCGCGGATACGTCTCCGCCGACAAAAACTTCGACGAAGACCTCGGCATCGGATTCATTCCTATCGACTCCGTCCACAGTCCGGTTCGCAAATGCAATTACACCGTCGAAGCCGCTCGCCTGGGACAAATCACCGACTACGATAAGCTGACGATCGAAGTCTGGACCAACGGGTCTATCCTTCCGGCTGATTCCATTGGTTTGGCAGCGAAACTACTTAAAGACCACATGAATATCTTCATCAACTTCGAAGAAGATATCGAGACCTCAAGCTCCAGCGAAGAGCGCAAGCCCGAGATCAAAAACGAAAATCTCAATCGTTCGGTAGAAGAACTTGAGCTCTCCGTTCGCAGCTACAATTGCCTGAAGAACGCCAACATCCAAAGCATCGGAGAACTCGTTCAAAAGACCGAAGCCGAAATGCTGAAAACCAAAAATTTCGGACGCAAGTCGCTGAACGAAATCAAAGAAATTCTCGGAACCATGGGCCTAAGCCTGGGGATGAAGATCGACGAACAGGGCAACGCCGTACCCGGCCCCACGTCAAATCAAATTCTCCCGGCCTCAGCCTATGGAGACAGCGATCTGTAAGCAGTGAGCTTGTGTGGGGACGGGCACTCTTGCCCGTCACTCGCGATAGTCTAGGGTGCTTCACGCGAGATCCCTCGCCCCGCTGGTGAGAACGCGGGGCTTCGGGATGAGGGATGACGGTAGCTGGAAAATTAAGAAACAGGGGTCAACCATGCGCCACAAAGTAGCCGGCTACAAACTAGGACGCAACACCAGCCATCGCCGCTCGTTGCTCCGTAACCTCGTCACCTCCATTATTCTTGAGGAACGTATTGAGACCACCCTGCCCAAAGCCAAGGCCATGCGTCCCATCGTTGAAAAGATGATCACTCTCGGCAAACGAGGAGATCTTTCCGCCCGCCGCCAGGCTCTCGCTTATCTGATGACCAGCGCCGCAGTTGACAAATTATTCGACACCGTCGGTCCTCGCTTCGGAGACCGCGAAGGCGGCTACACGCGCATCATCCACACCGGCTGGCAAAAAGGCGATGGCGCGGATAAAGCCATCCTCGAACTTCTGGGAAGCGAAAAACTACAGGAAGAAAAACGCGAAAAGCGCGCCGAGCTCCGCAATAAACGCGCCGAAGAAACCAAGCGCGCGATGGAAGAAGCCGAAGCCAAAGGCGGAGTCGAGCATCCCGCCGACCAAGCCGAAGGCGAAAACAAAATCCCCGAAGAGAAAGAAAAATAAATCGCCGTACCGACCCTGGTTGTGACTCAGGCTAATTGTCCTCCTGAGGGAGCGTTCTTCTTCGCTTGCGAAGAAGAACCGAGTCGAAGGTTCCCTATTCCCTAAAGTGATCTCTAGTTAAAGGGATGCTTCGACTCATCGAGCTTCCGCAAGCGGAAGCTCAAGCTCGCTCAGCATGACAAAGCTCAGGCGGTGCGGCATTCCCGCCGAGCATTAAGTGCCAGGCTTCTTCGTAGGCGCCGTTTTTAGAAACTTCCAAATGCGGAGACAGGATCAAATCGCTCTGCGCTCTCAATACGACCTCTACGGGAAAAATGAACCATATATTCCTTGGAATGATATACACAGCAATAAAGTCAATTTCATAATTGGAGTATTTCCGTCCCCCACATCCACGAATGCGGCATTGATACGAGTGCCTTCTGCGGTAAGCGATTGACTTAACCTGTATGCGCAGGAACCTGGCTTTGTGCTCGACAATGAAGTCGTAGGCTTGGCTGTCGCCCCACGGTTTGCTCACTGAAAACCCGTGCTCCGCAGCGCGAGCCATGAAACGTAATTCTGCCCATTCTCCCCGGCGCTTATGGTGTTTGATAGATGTACCGGAAACCTTCATACAGCTTCTCCAACCTGCTCCAATAAAAAACGCGGCCCGCAAAGGAGCCGCGTCTGCGAAAAATCACTATATTTCAAGGATAGCAGGTGGAGTGGGTAAATGCGCCACGGGTACCGTGTCTTTATTTATCGTGATTACAGCGAGTTGGCGAGATGGTGCACTTCCTATTCTATTGACAAGAAAACCGGAAAGGGCCCAAAAACCTGACGGTGACATGTGACTGTATGGAAGCGGCACGCAATTGGATAACTTGGATAACAAGGACAGCGCAGAGCCGCAAAATCCGGGGCCCGCTCTTAGAGGTCCATTTCTTGCTGTTCCGCTTCGGGCTCTTCCTCCGGGGCCGACGCTCCTCCGGCGCGGGCTGAGGAAGTTCGTCCGCTCGAAAAACTTCGCTCGCTACAATCTCGTCAAATACGAGTTTCAGATCAGGGAACAAGGCTACCGTGGCCTCAAGCACCCAGAGTACCTCAAGCAATTCTTGAGTCATGTCGCCGGTCCAATTTTCGGGCCGAATTTCGTCCAACGGCGACGAACTCCTGCCGGCTCCGCCCTTCATCCGGTAGTTGAGCCAAGATTGAACGACGGCAAAACCTGACACGCTAAACTCAAATATTTCTGGCCTTATTGGACTGAAGATCCCGGAGCCGACGGTAAGGGTCTTGGTTGACGGATCGTACGAAAATGTTTCGGGATAGGCAATATGTTCTGTTGGAATGCCCTGCCGACACCGTGCCTGTCCCTGCGGGACGTGCCCAATGTGCTCACCTTCGGGTATAAGACGTGCACCGTAGGTGTGCAACCATATCAGTTTCCTCCCGAGTTCAGATGCCCGCTGAAAAAGGCTGGGGGTTTTTGTAATGGGCACCCGTGGACCGGGCATGGTTAACTCTTCCGTAAATTTATCCACGTATTCCGAACTGGCCAGAAGGGCATAAACATAAGAGAAAATATCCTCGGCGCTGATCTCAACTCCCAGAGCATCCGCGACGATGGTTAGCAAATTATTCGTTACATTGGATTCTGTCGCCTCCGCGTCGCGGTATAGGGAGATCGCGTCTTTTCCTCCCCGACCCGAGAAGTGGTGCAAATCCGGGACGAATGAGCAGACCGTTGCCGCCGGCCCGAGTCCCAGCACATCCGAAAGTATAGTGGTAAGGTAGATTTGTCTGCTGCTCTGAGCGCGCCATAATGCAGGCCGTAAGAAGTCACCCAATCGGGGATCTGGGATTGCCCATTGTCGGTCGAAGCTGCGAAAGGCATATCGAGCTGTCGGGATGGATGAAGTCCCTCTTCCCAGCGACGAAATTGGTGGCAGCCGCCTTCCCGAACCTTCGATTGACGCGTATGTTTGATCGATATTTCGATCACGCGACTCCTTAAACGCTACCTTGCGATTGTGTTCGGTTGTAGAGAGCAAGGCCTGCCATCTGGCCTCTAGTAGGTCGGGCGTTTCTCCGATAGGCCATGTTCGCTTGAACTGAGAACCCGAATGTTGCCAAGGGAAGAGGTCAGTGAGGAGGGGCCAAGAGAAGTAGTCGCCCTCGCCCTCGGGCAAGAAGGGCTTGCTCCAGCCTGCGAAACAATTACGCCATTCCAGGTCTTCGAAAGCTTCGATAGAATCCAGAGCTTCGTACTTTTGCTCTCGGCTTTCCAGAAATCTTAGAGTAATGGGCGGTCGCTGGGACTTCCGGATTAGGCTCACCATAGCGTACTCCGACTGCGATTGCCACTGGGGTCTGTATGGCAAATACGTTCTCACTTTTGCGAGCACCATGTTGGTCTCCTTCCAAATCGATTATCCAAAGCTCATCGAATGCTTCCCGCATCTTTTGCCGCATTCCGACGAAGGCGGGGCCGCGCAGATAAGACGACGCCGTAATAAAGGAAATGATACCGGGACCATTGGCCTCCGGATTCTCGAAAAGTTTCCAGAGTGCCCAGCGCCAAAAATACACGTAGTCGTTATAAAGATTCTTGAGGTGGATGCCTGCCCCAGATGCCGACGCGGGGTCGATAAAATCCCTCAAAATCGGTGTTTCGTTAGGTACATTCTTGTCGATGAATCTCACCCACCCGCCTTTCCGCCCTGCAGCAGTACCATCCCCGCCAGTTTCCTCTTGTTCCCTGTCGTAAGGCGGATTTCCCATGCAGACTAGAACGCGTGTATGCCGCTTTACCTGTTGAGCGCGTTTGTGCTCGTCAGTCAAAACACGGGCAAAAAGCGAGGGTTTGGGAGGGTCCGCATGCGGAGATTCAAGCGTGTCAGTGAGAAATACGTGGATTCCCTCTGGTGGGAGCGTGCCCCATCTGTCCGATATCAGCTTAGTGAGCCGCAGGTGTGCTACCGCATATGGTCCCACCAGTATCTCGAACGCATAAAAGTTTCGGGCGCAGTCAGTGGCTTTAGCAGCCACAATGCCCTCGCCGAAGCGCCCCTCAGCGATTCCGAGAGCGTGCTCTATTGCGGCGAGGGGATAAGCAGCCGTTCCTGCTGCCGGATCGAGAAAAATCACACCTTCGTCTGCGTACGAAAGTGCCTTACCGAATTTCTGTTGCAGGAGTTCGGACACAAGCCTGACTTGCGCACCTATCACTTGGACTGGAGTGTAATAAACGCCGTAACTGTTGCGCAGCTTTTTGTCGTAGATGCTCAGGAAGTCTTCGTAAAAATAAAGCCACGGGTCACCGCGTTGACGCAGTCGAGTTGGATCCACGGCGCGGATCATCCTTTCCAACAGGTCAACGGGCACGGCTATTTCCTGACGCGCTGGCGGTTGTGAGAGGAGGCGCAATGCCTGTGCGAGTAGCCCATGCCCACTGTCCAGCGCGTCCGCAGCGGTACTGGTGGTTAGGTTCTCTTCTCCGTTCAGCCTCGCCAGGAGCAGCGCGTACGTTAGAGTCTGCGCATAGGCGTCGGCGAACTGATCGTCGTCCGCGTCGGGAAACAGATATTGCCGCCACTCACGTCCGAGCTGTGCGAGGCTTGAATCCGGGTTTCGTACCGCGACGAGCACGTCGGCGCGCAATAAGCGACATAGTGGTGCCAGTGTCTTTGCCAAAGCCTCGGAGGAATCCGGGGCGATCGGTTGCCAACTTAGGAAATTGATTAAGGCACGGTGCAGAACTGCAGTAGCTTCGTCGTCGAGTGCGTCCATGCCCTTAGCGATGATGTCGCCAAATCGCACCGCCCCGCCCTGCAATTCGCCGAACCGATAAAGCGCCCACTCCGAGGCGTCGGTGTATAGCAAATTGGGGAGTGCTTTGAATTTTTCCCACTGTTTCTTATCGGCGCCCGTGAAGCGACTTGCCCGCGCGCCCTTGCCCGGAGCCTTTAGTTCGACGTATCCGCAAAGCAAGCTTTTGACTGCGACCCCGATGTCCGGACGAACGCCAAGATTTCCCAGTTGGGCTTCGGTACGTGCTTGAACGTCGGACGCCACTGTTCCCAGAAGAATTTGAACCGGCATCTTCAGCTGATCCTCAGGATTCGCTTGGATTGGGATTGAAAAGTTGTGTTTCAAAGATTGGGCGAAGGTCGATAACGCGTCTTTAAATCCCTGAGGGACGTAGTCCGGCAAAGGCACATTCTTATAATACTTAACGGTGGTACGTTTTTAGTGGGTAATGCGGTTCCTCACACACGATGGCGGAAAGGCGGCTGGGGCTGGACCGAGGCGCGGACAGCGCTATCAAATCCTGCGGCACGCCGCTTGCTGCCGGTAGTTACCATCCGCTCCCAAAATCGTTGCCTTCGCCTTCGGTCTCTGATAACTTTTTAGAGTCCACTAAAGCGCATTTCTGGCTGCTGAACCCTATATTTCCCGCCCAGATGTGACGTACGATTGAAGCTAAAGACCGCTTAAGGAGAAGCAGATTTGTCATCCAAGAACCCCTACCTTTTCACCTCAGAATCCGTAACTGAAGGCCATCCCGATAAGATTGCCGACCAGATTTCCGACGTCATTTTAGACGCGTGCCTCACCGACGATCCCATGAGCCGCGTAGCCTGTGAGACGCTGACGGCCACCGGTCTGGTCGTGATCGCCGGAGAAATCACGACCAAAGCCTACGTCGATTTCCAATCGCTGGTTCGCGGAATGATTTCTTCCATCGGCTACAACAACGCGCTCTACGGATTCGACAGCAATACTTGCGCCGTAATCTCCAGCATTAACAAGCAATCCGGCGACATCGCCATGGGCGTGGACACCGGAGGCGCCGGCGACCAGGGAATGATGTTTGGGTATGCTACGGATGAGAATGAGGAATTGATGCCGACGCCGATTTTGCTGGCGCATAAATTGGCGATGAAGCTTTCGGAGGTGCGGAAGCATGGAAAGCTTCCGTATTTGCGGCCGGACGGGAAGTCGCAAGTCACGGTTGAATACGATAAGAATCATAAGCCGGTGCGGGTGGATGCTGTCGTCATCTCCACGCAGCACTCGGAGACGGTGGGCAATGACGAACTGCGGGCCGATATTTTGAAGCATGTGATTCAGGCGACTGTTCCCACACATTTGCTGGATGCGGACACGAAGTATCACATTAATCCTACGGGACGCTTTGTGATTGGCGGGCCTATGGGTGACACCGGACTCACGGGCCGGAAGATTATTGTCGACACTTATGGTGGAATGGGGCGGCACGGCGGCGGCGCGTTCAGCGGAAAGGATCCGACGAAGGTGGACCGGTCGGCGGCATACATGGCGCGGCATATCGCGAAGAACATCGTCGCCGCGGGATTGGCCGAGCGTTGCGAAGTGCAGTTGGCGTATGCGATTGGCGTGGCTGATCCGGTGAGCGTGCTGGTGGAGACATTCGGAACTTGCAAAGTGGATCCTGGCACGCTTCCGGAGTTAATTCGAGCGAATTTCAAACTCACTCCAAAAGGGATTATTGAGTCGCTCAATTTGCGGCGTCCGATTTATTGCAAGACGGCGGCTTATGGGCATTTTGGACGGACTGATCCCGATTTCACTTGGGAAGCCACCGATAAAGCATCCAAGCTTGCGAGTGCTGCGGGAGTGCGGGAGACGGTTGGGGCGGGGGCGCGGAAGTAAACTCCCACCCTGTCGCGAAGAACGCGACGAGGATGGGGCACCCGAAACTTCAAAGATAAACTAGTCATCATCCTTCGAAACATTTAGGAGACGCATGTCAACTACGCCGACGCAAGTGCAGTGCGATATCAAGAATATTGAGTTTGCCGATCTCGGCAAGAAGCGGATCGAATGGGCCAACCAGTCGATGAAAGTCCTGCAGATCATTCGCAAGGAATTCATCAAGAATCAGCCGCTCAAGGGCATGCGGATTTCGGCTTGTCTACACGTGACCGCTGAGACCGCCAACCTCATGATCGCCCTC
>Ga0182015_10002170_pt1 | contig 24332 bp, 22 predicted proteins | sample 712P3MmetaG_FD_120478 | JGI IMG/M metagenome (GOLD analysis project Ga0182015, IMG submission 120478) | Permafrost microbial communities from Stordalen Mire, Sweden - 712P3M metaG | ecosystem: Environmental > Terrestrial > Soil > Wetlands > Permafrost | place: Sweden: Stordalen | collected...
AATGGCGAAAGAGAAATTTGAGCGCAATAAGCCGCACGTGAATGTTGGAACCATCGGTCACATCGACCATGGCAAGACCACATTGACGGCGGCCATCACGAAGGTATTGTCGAAACATAATCCGAAGATTCTGTTCCGGTCGTTTGACTCGATCGATAACGCTCCGGAAGAAAAGGCGCGCGGTATCACCATCGCAACGGCGCACGTTGAGTACGAGACCGCGAATCGGCACTACGCGCACGTGGATTGTCCGGGCCACGCCGACTACATCAAGAACATGATCACCGGCGCGGCGCAAATGGACGGTGGCATTCTGGTTGTCGCGGCGACCGACGGCCCCATGCCGCAAACTCGCGAGCACGTGCTTTTGGCGCGGCAGGTCGGAGTTCCATACATCGTGGTCGCGCTCAACAAATGCGATGCGGTGGATGATCCCGAATTGCTTGATCTAGTCGAACTAGAAGTTCGCGAATTATTGAAGGCCTATCAATTTCCGGGCGACGATCTTCCGGTCGTACGACTCTCCGCACTGGGCGCGCTGAACGGCGAAGCCAAGTGGGAGAAGGCGCTCGACGAGTTGATGGAAGCGGTCGACAAGAGTATTCCGCAACCAGTGCGCGAGCTCGACAAGCCGTTCCTGATGCCGATTGAAGATATTTTCTCCATCTCGGGACGCGGCACGGTGGTCACGGGAAGAATCGAGCGCGGCAAAGTAAAAGTAGGCGAAGAAGTAGAAATCGTAGGCTTCCGCGAAACCAGAAAGACGGTCGTGACCGGCGTCGAAATGTTCAAAAAGCAACTCGACGAAGGCTTGGCGGGAGACAACGCCGGACTCTTGCTGCGCGGCATCGCCAAAGAAGATGTCGAACGTGGCATGGTGCTGGCAAAAGGCGGATCGATCACTCCGCACACCAAGTTCAAGGCCGAAGTCTACATCCTGACCAAAGAAGAAGGAGGCCGGCATACGCCATTCTTCAAAGGCTACCGTCCGCAATTCTATCTGCGAACGACGGACGTAACTGGGGTAGCAGAATTACCAGCCGGAACCGAGATGGTGATGCCGGGAGACAACGTCAGCCTGGTAATCGAACTGATCACGCCGGTAGCCATGGAAAAAGGCCTACGTTTCGCCATCCGCGAAGGCGGCCATACGGTAGGCGCAGGCACGATTTCAGAAATCGTGCAGTAGGTGAATCACGTAGGGACAGCCGCCCTCGGCTGTCCAGCGGAGCAAAGCTCCGCAGACTTCGGTAAGTGAGATCAGTTGACAGTTTTTAGCTCATAGCTAAGAGCTAAAAGCCAACAGCCAGGAGCAGGTTTTATGCCGAGAGAGATTATTACGTTGCAGTGCGGTGAGTGCAAGGAACGGAATTATTCGACCACCAAGAACCGAAAGACCATGACGGAGCGGTTGGAGTTGGAAAAATTCTGCAACCGCTGCCGGAAACATACGCCGCATAAAGAAGTAAAATAGGTCATTGAGTAATTTAGAAATTGTGTAATTTAGGGGCGTAAGCTCAACGGTTAAACTGTCGGTCTCCAAAACCGAACTTGGGGGTTCGAATCCCTCCGCCCCTGCCATATTTTATTGCGAAGTGGCGGCGGACGGTGATTGAGATCGAAATATGGGCGTTGAAACTGGGAGTCGAGACAAGAGAATGGCAAAGTCGATTGCGGCAGCGGCGGAAGACAGCTTTGGCAGCCGGGTAAAGTCATGGCCGGAGCGGGTTAAGGTTTTTTATAACGACGTCCGCACGGAAATGAAAAAGGTCACGGCACCCGGACTGAAAGAAGTCCAGGCTACGACTGCCGTTGTCATCATTACTGTCTTTCTTTTCGGCTTGTATTTCTGGATCATCGACAACGTCATCGGAAGAGGTGTAGATTCCCTGTTCCGCTATTTCACGCACCGGTAATTAATCAGGACTAATGGCAACTAAAGAAGTTGGAGTTTTACAACACGATATGCAGGAAGACGAAAAAGTTCCGGCAGCAGAAGCTTCCAGCGAAGCGATGGCTACGCCCGAAGCAGGCGCGGCAGTTGCCGAGGCGCCCCGCAATCCGAACATGCGGTGGTACATCATCCACTCGTATTCGGGATTCGAGCGCAAAGTGAAAGAGTCGCTGGAGTCGCGGGTGCAGGCGTTTGGTTTGCAGGAGCGCATCGGCAAAGTGCTGATTCCAACCGAAGCCGTCACCGAAGTTCGCAACGGCAAGAAATATACTGTCGAGCGCATGTTCTATCCCGGATACGTGCTCGTCGAAATGGACATGGATGACCATGTCTGGCACGTGGTGAAGTCAACGCCGCGCGTGACCGGATTCGTCGGCACTGGCCAGCAGCCCACACCGCTCTCCGAAGAAGAAGTGCAGCATATTGTTTACCGGGTTGGCGAAGCGAAAGACAAGCCGAAGCTCAAAGTTAAGTTTGAGAAGAATGAGAAAGTGAAGATTACTGAAGGACCGTTTGCAACGTTCGACGGAATCGTTGACGACGTGAACGATGTCAAAGAAACCGTAAAAGTGATGGTCACGATTTTTGGCCGCTCGACCCCGGTGGAATTGGAATTTGGCCAGGTGGAGAAGTCGTCGTAATGTCTACATTGACTGCAAAAGTGAAAGTCTGGAATCCGGCGCATCCTGAGCGATTCGAAGATTTGGAGGCGATGGTTGACTCCGGAGCGGCGTTCAGTTGGATTTCGCGGACGCGGCTGGAGCGCTTGGGTTTGAGTCCGATGCGGCGGATGCCATTTCGTACGATTGAGGGGCGAGTTTTGGATCGGGACCTGGCTGCCGTTTACATTGCAAGCGATGAATACTCAGCTCCTGATGTGGTAGTGATGGCAGAAGCCGGAGAGATGGAAGTGCTCGGCGCGCATAGTCTGGAAGGATTGGGAGTGGCGGCTGATCCCATTCAGAAAAGGTTTACGCCGACGATATGTCGGCGCTGAGCGCCGTCGTTAAAAGATAGCCTGTCGAGCTTTGCTCGACTGGACAGCCGAGGGCGGCTGTCCCTACGTGATTCATAAGAGGGATAGATGGCAAAGAAAGCTACAGGATCAGTAAAGTTACAGATTGCGGCGGGCAAGGCTACGCCCGCGCCTCCAGTGGGTCCGGCGCTGGGACAGGCGCAGATCAACATCATGGAGTTCTGCAAGCAGTTCAACGCGCGCACCGGCGCGAAGGAGCTTGAGGGACTGATTATCCCGGTCGTGGTGACGGTTTACAGCGACCGGACTTTTACATTTATAACGAAGACTCCGCCTGCATCAATCTTATTGAAGCGCGCAGCGGGGATAGCGAAGGGTTCGGGCACTCCTAATAAAGAGAAGGTGGGCAAAGTTACTCTCAAGCAGGTGGAAGACATCGCGAAACAGAAGATGCCGGATCTGAACGCTGCGTCGGTTGAAGCTGCGGTGAACAGTGTGCGCGGAACGGCGCGGTCCATGGGAATTGATGTCATCGGGTAATTGGGAAATTTAGTAATTGGGCAATTGAAATCAGCGTGACTTAACGCTGTGGGTTTTCAATTACTCAATTACCAAATTTCACAATTACTCAATGAGTCTATGACCACGGTTCATCGGAACCGATGAACGGTGGGAGACGAGGATTATATGAGAAAACCTGGGAAGAACATTACCAAGGCGCGGGCGGCGGTTGAGTCGCGTCCTTATACGCTGAACGATGCGGTGCCGCTGCTACAAAAAATCAAATACACAAAATTTGACGAGACAGTTGAGATCACCTTGCGGTTGGGCGTCGATCCCAAGCATGCGGACCAGATGGTCCGCGGGACAGTTGTGCTTCCACATGGTTTGGGAAAGTCAAAGAAGGTTTTGGTGATTGCCAATGGGGACAAAATTCGCGAAGCCGAAGAGGCTGGCGCGGATTACGTTGGCGGCGAAGACATGGTCGAAAAGATCACGAAAGAAAACTGGACTGACTTCGACGCGCTCATCGCCACGCCGGACATGATGAAATCTGTGGGGCGTCTCGGAAAAGTTCTGGGTCCTAAGGGCTTGATGCCTAATCCTAAAACTGGAACCGTGACGTTTGATGTTGCCAAGGCGGTGCAGGAAGTTAAGGCTGGTAAAGTCGAATTTCGTACCGACAAGACTGCTTTGGTCCACGTTCCAGTGGGGAAGATTTCGTTTTCTCCGGATAAGTTAATTGACAATGCAACCGTGTTGATCACGAGCGTGGTGAAGGCTAAGCCTGCTGTGGCGAAGGGAAAGTATATTAAGGGCTGCTATCTGAGTTCGACGATGGGGCCTGGGATTTCGATTGATACGAGCGTCGTGGAAGCGGCGTCGAAGGCCTAAGCTGCCGACCTGCGGTCGGCTGGACAGCCGAGGGCGGCTGTCCCCACGTTTATTCGAGAGGGAGATTTATGGCGGTTAGTCGGGCAAAGAAAGTTGAAGAAGCTGAGAAGTTGGGCGCGGAACTGAAGAAAGTTTCGAGCCTGATTGTCACCACGTTCAGCAGGTTGACGGTGGCGCAGGACTTTGAATTGCGCAAGACAGTGCGCGGGTCTGGGGCGAAATACGCCGTCGTCAAAAACACGCTGGCGGAGCGCGCGGCGAAGGGTACGAAAGTCGAAGAGGCTCTGAAGAACCTTACTGGGGTTACGTCTATCGCCTATACGGAAGGCGATCCGGTGGCATTGGCTAAGGCGTTGTCGAAGTATGCCAAAGATAATCCGGAATTTACCTTTAAGTCTGGAGTGGTCGAAGGCCGCGTCATCTCGATCGGCGACATTCAAGCGCTGGCGACGATGCCGTCGAAGGAAGAGATTTACTCCAAGCTGCTGTTCCTGATTTTGGCTCCGGCGCAGCGTTTGGTCACGGTTGTGAACGCCATAGGACGCGATTTGGCGGTGGTCATCAATCAGGGCGTGGAAAAGGAAAAGTTCAAAAAGATTTGAGTAAGTGGGTAATTGTGTAATTGTGGGTAATTGTGTAATTTTGTAATTTGAAGTCAACAGCAAGACCAGTTTTGAATTACTCAATTACCAAATTGCCCAATTGCAAAATCAAGAATTGCGCAATTACAAAATTAATCAAAGGGCGGAGAAAAACATGGCGGATTTACAACAATTGGAAGAGTCAATCGTAGGATTATCGCTGCTCGACGCGGCGCAATTGGTCAAGAAGCTGGAAGAGCGGCTTGGAGTATCGGCGGCCGCAGCGGCTCCGGTGATGATGGCTGGCGGCGGTGGCGCGGCCGCAGCGGCTCCGGCGGAAGAGAAGACCGAATTCGCTGTCGTCCTGAAAGAAGTTGGGGCGAACAAGATCAATGTCATCAAAGCGGTTCGCGAAGTTACCAGCCTGGGATTGAAAGAAGCCAAGGATCTGGTGGACGGCGCTCCCAAGACCATCAAAGAGGGCGTTTCCAAGGAAGAAGCGGCCACCATCCAGAAGAAATTCACGGATGCGGGCGCTGTTGTCGAAGTGAAATGACCGCGTTTGGCAGGCCCGTTCGGCCACCTCGCTTCGCTCGATTTCTCAGGGCAAGCTAAGAACTGAGCCTGCCGTCGGTCATCCTGAGCGCAGCGAGGGATCTATCTACTGCGGCCGGAATGGCCCAAAACGGCAAATGTCAGGCCCGGTGACACAAGTGGGTCCGGGCTGACGATTTTTCTTGACAACAAAGTTCCTGAAGCTTCGGAGACAGTGGTATCATCTAAGTATTCACACTGCTTCCTGTTTCATCACGAGTGGCTGCGTTCACCGGGAAGTACCGTCCCAAATAACGGGATCGGATCGCAGGCACGGGTTGGCAGCTGTTCCGCAATAGCGGGACGGGAACAGGCCTAAAAGAACTGGCGCGGAAACGACACAATTGCAATCGAGATCGAGTGCCATCATTGGCGCCCGCGGGGAACCTTTCCCCTCGCGGGCGCGTCCGTGTCTTCGCTGGGCCGCGGTTCCAATCAGTAGACGCAGGACGTTCGTCCTAAAAAACGTAGTTTTCTCGCAGCGCACAGCTGCGCACAAAAGTTTGGAGCGCAAATGTCATCAGCAAAAAGCAATGGATTCCGTCACCGCTTCGATTTCTCCAAAATCCCCGCCACCATTCAGATTCCGAACCTGATCGAGGTTCAGAAGCGTTCGTACGAGCGGTTTCTGCAAATGGATCGCTTACCAAGCGAGCGCGACGACGCCGGTTTGCAGTCAGTATTTCAATCGGTGTTTCCGATCAGTGATTTCCGCAATGTTTCGCAACTCGAGTTCGTCGATTTCGCCATTGGCAACTGGGAGTGCAAGTGCGGCCACTTGAAAGGCCTACATCACCTGCGCACCACTTGTAAGAATTGCGGCCACACCGTAATCACCGACCCTTTTCATCCTGGCGATGTGCTCTGCACCAAGTGCGGCACGTATAACGCGAACACGCCTGACTTCTGCAACAAGTGCGGCGACCCCGTTGGCCTTCAACTCAAGTATGACGTGAACGAATGCGAAGAGCGCGGCATGACTTATTCGGCGCCGCTGAAGGTCACCATGCGGCTGACCATTTTCGATAAAGACGTCGAAACGGGCAACCGTTCGATTCGCGACATTAAAGAGCAGGAGGTATTTTTTGGCGATGTGCCGCTGATGACCCAGAACGGCACATTCATTATTAACGGGACTGAGCGCGTCATCGTAAGCCAGTTGCATCGTTCCCCGGGCGTGTTTTTTGAGACGGCCAACAACCGCACCTACTTCCTCGGCAAGATCATTCCCTATCGCGGATCCTGGGTGGAGTTTGAATACGATCAGAAGAACGTTCTCTACGTTCGCATTGACCGCAAGCGGAAGTTCCTGGGCACGATTTTCCTGCGTGCGTTGGGATTGCGATCTGGCGAAGATATTTTGCGCACGTTCTATACCGTGGATCGCTTAGTCGTTCGCGATAACAAGCTGTTCTGGACTTTAGACCCTGCTTCTGACAAGCCAACCAACTTGCTGGGGATGAAGCTGGCGCACAGTATCAAAAACAAATCCGGCGACGAGGTTGCGCACTCGGGACGCAAAATCAATGCCGCTACGTTGAAAGAAATTCAGAAGGCGAAGATTTCGGAAGTCGAAGTCGATGTCTCGGACCTCGAAGGCGCGTGGGTTGCCGGCGATGTGGTCGATACCACCACCGGCGAAGTTCTGCTCGAAGCGAACTCCGAACTGACCGCCGACAAAGTCTCGAAGATTCTCGAATCTGGCGTCGTCGAACTCAGCGTCTTCTTCCCCGAGCGTGACGATGTTGGCGTTGTAATCAGCCAGACCTTAAAGCGCGATTCGGTGAAGACGCCGCAGGAAGCGTTGATCGAGATTTACCGCAAACTGCGTCCTGGCGATCCGCCGACACTGGACACTGCTACCGCATTGTTCCACGGAATGTTCTTCGATCCGCGCAAGTACGATTTCTCCCGTGTGGGACGCCTGAAGTTCAACATCAAGCTGTTCGAAAATGCCGAAGCCTCGAGCCTCGACAACCGCACTCTCGAGCCGACGGATTTCTATGCGACCATCCGTTACCTGCTCAAGCTGCGGAAGAGCATCGGCACGGTGGACGACATCGATCACCTCGGCAACCGCCGCGTGCGAGCCGTTGGTGAATTGATGGAAAACCAGTTTCGCATCGGCCTCGTTCGCATGGAGCGGGCGATAAAAGAAAAGATGTCGGTGTATCAGGAAATGTCGACAGCCATGCCGCACGATCTCGTGAACGCCAAACCCGTGATGGCCGCGATTCGAGAGTTTTTCGGCTCATCGCAACTTTCGCAATTCATGGACCAGACGAATCCGCTGTCGGAGATTACCCACAAGCGGCGTCTGTCGGCTCTTGGGCCGGGCGGTCTGTCGCGGGAACGCGCGGGATTCGAAGTCCGCGACGTTCACCCGACCCACTACGGACGCATCTGCCCGATTGAGACGCCGGAAGGTCCGAACATTGGATTGATCTCGTCGCTCAGTTGCTACGCTCGCATTAACGATTACGGATTCATAGAATCTCCGTATCGGCGCGTGAAGGGCGGCCGCGTGCTCGATTTCGTGAGCATCGTGAACGCCGGCGACAGTGACCTCAAAGTGGGAGACCACATCGAGAAGCACGAACTTGAGAAGCTGAATGCCGATTTGAAAGACCGCAAGAAACGTCCTGCTGAGATTGAGCCGTATTCGTTCTATCAATCGGCGTGGGAAGAAGATCGCCACATCATCGCGCAGGCCAACGTCGAACTCGACGATAAAGGACGCATCGTCGGCGAGCTGGTCAATGCGCGTAAGGCTGGAAACTTTGTTTTGGTCAGCCGCGACGAAATCGATTACATCGACGTGAGCCCGAAGCAACTTGTCTCAGTCGCCGCGTCGCTCGTCCCGTTCCTTGAACATGACGACGCGAACCGCGCTCTCATGGGCGCGAACATGCAACGGCAGTCGGTTCCGTTGCTGCGCGCGGAGGCTCCTATCGTTGGCACTGGAATGGAAGGCGTCACGGCGCGCGATTCAGGTGCGGTCATCCTGGCGCGGCGCAATGGCGTGATCGATTCTGTGGACTCCGAGCGAATCATCGTTCGGGTGGCGGGCGAGCACCATCCCGGACAGCTTTCCCGCGAGGTGGGCAGCGATATTTATCAGCTCACGAAATTCAAGCGGTCGAACCAGAACACATGCATCAACCAGAAACCGGTAGTCACGAAAGGTCAGCAGGTCGTGAAGGGGCAGGTCATCGCCGACGGTCCTTGCACCGATCACGGCGAGTTGGCTCTGGGACGCAACGTGCTCGTCGCGTTCATGCCGTGGCGCGGCTATAACTTCGAAGACGCAATTCTCGTCTCCGAAAAACTGGTTAAAGAGGATTACTACACTTCCGTCCACATCGAGGAATTCGAAATCGAATCCCGCGACACCAAGCTCGGACCCGAAGAAGTCACGCGTGACATTCCGAACGTCAGCGAAACCATGCTGCGCAACCTGGATGAAGCGGGAGTGATTCGCATCGGCGCGGGCATCAAGCAGGGAGACATCCTTGTCGGCAAAGTTACGCCCAAAGGCGAGACTCAACTGACTCCGGAAGAAAAGCTGCTGCGGGCGATCTTCGGCGAAAAGGCCGGCGACGTGCGCGACGCTTCGCTCTACTGCCCTCCGGGAATCGAAGGCGTGATCGTTGACGTCAAAATCTTCTCGCGCAAGGGTCAGGAAAAAGACGAGCGCGCGAAATCAATTGAAGCGGCGCAAATCGGCAAGCTGGAGAAGAACCTCTCCGACGAAATTCGGATTCTTACCGACGAGCGTCTCAAGCGTTTGGAAAACATTCTCGGCAGCAAAGAAGTTCTTGCCGACCTTCACGACGAGCGCACCAACAAGCGTTTGTTAACCAAAGACGTGGTTCTTGACCGCGACGCTATCGAGCGCATCTCAACTCGCAATCTGAAGCGCATTAAATATGCCGACAAAGATCCGCGGGTGAATGAGCAGATTGACGAGATCGAGGAAATGACCTCGCGTCAGATTGACGTTCTCAAGAAGATCGTTAATGAGCGCAAAGATAAGCTGACCAAGGGCGATGAACTGCCTCCGGGCGTAATCAAGCTGGTGAAAGTCTATGTCGCGATGAAGCGCAAGCTCAGCGTCGGCGACAAGATGGCCGGACGCCACGGAAACAAAGGCGTGATCGCGCGCATCCTGCCGGAGGAGGATATGCCGTACCTCGAAGATGGAACGCCGATGGAGATTGTGCTGAATCCGCTGGGCGTCCCGTCCCGTATGAATGTGGGGCAGATTCTCGAAACCCACCTCGGATGGGCTGGGCACGAGCTTGGCAAGAAGATCACGCAAATGATGGAAGAGAATTCGACCGAAGCCACGGTGCGGCGCGAACTGAAAGCATTATTCAAAGACACCACTCTAGCGCAGGAAATTTCGGAGATTCCCGACGACGAATTGCTGGCCGTCGCGGAGACTCTGAAGCGTGGCGTGTTCACTGGTTCTCCCGTATTCGACGGATCGCGCGAGAGCGAGATCAAAGCGCTGCTTCGTCAGGCTGGCCTGCCGGAGTCCGGCAAAACAACGTTGCACGACGGAATGACTGGAGACAAGTTCGAACAGCCGGTCACCGTCGGCTACATCTACATGTTGAAACTTTCGCACTTGGTGGACGATAAGATCCACGCCCGTTCGATCGGTCCGTACTCGCTGATCACCCAGCAGCCGCTAGGTGGCAAGGCGCAGTTCGGTGGCCAGCGTTTCGGAGAGATGGAAGTCTGGGCGCTGGAAGCTTACGGCGCGGCGTTCATTCTGCAAGAGCTGCTGACGGCGAAATCCGACGACGTTTATGGCCGCACCAAGATTTATGAGGCCATCGTCAAGGGCGAAGCCGCCATGGAGCCCGGTGTGCCGGAATCGTTCAACGTGCTGATTCGCGAATTGCAGTCGCTGTGTCTCGACGTGGAGTTGATCAAAGCCGGCGAAAAGAAGCCGATGTTGAGCGCTGCAAACGATTAAAACCGTCGTTGGTAGTTGGCCGTCCGTCCTTGGCGACCAACGTAACAACGGCACTAAGTTCTAAAAACACGATTCACAGTTCACGCTCTTGAAACTGTGAATCAGAACTTCGCTGGCGGCCAACGATCAAAGACCAAAGGCCAACGACCAACGACAGATTTCAGGAGCCGCCCGCGACGGCGAACGGTCGCAGGAAGTGGAGGACCACCTTGTTTCGTTCGAGCCCCTTTGATCTGGCCAACCCTGTCGCCGATTTCGATGCTATTCGCATCAGCCTGGCCTCGCCCGAAAAAATCCGGAGCTGGTCGCACGGCGAAGTCACCAAACCCGAGACCATCAACTACCGCACTTTTAAACCCGAGCGCGATGGATTATTTTGCGCCCGTATTTTCGGACCTGTAACCGACTGGGAATGCCTCTGCGGCAAGTACAAGCGCATGAAGCATCGCGGCGTGATCTGCGATAAATGCGGCGTGGAAGTCACACTATCGAAAGTCCGACGTGAGCGCCTGGGCCACATCGAACTTGCCTCCCCTTGTTCGCACGTGTGGTTCTTCAAGGGACTGCCGAGCCGTATCGGACACTTGCTTGATATTTCTCTGCGCGATCTCGAGGCGGTTCTCTACTTCGAGGCGTATGTCGTCGTCGAACCTGGCGATGCTCCGGTAAAAGATCACGAAGTCATCAAAGACGAAGCCAAGTACCGCGAACTCGATCAACAATTCCGTCCCGCAGGTTTTAAAGCAATGATGGGCGCGGAAGCGATCAAAGAACTTCTCAAGCGGGTGGACATCGAAGGTCTGTCCGTCGAATTGCGCGAGAAGATGAAGAACGAAAGCTCGCTGCAAAAGCGCCTGAAATACACCAAGCGCCTCAAAGTAGTCGAAGCCTTCCGCCGCAGCGGCAACAAGCCCTTCTGGATGATTCTGGACGTCATTCCGGTCATTCCGCCGGAGCTTCGTCCCCTGGTTCCATTGGATGGCGGTCGCTTTGCCACTTCCGACCTTAACGATCTCTATCGTCGCGTCATCAACCGCAACAACCGTCTCAAGAAGTTGATGGACCTGCACGCTCCCGAAGTCATTGTGCGCAACGAAAAGCGCATGTTGCAGGAAGCCGTGGACGCACTCTTCGACAACGGACGCCGTGGCCGCGTTTTGCGTGGCGCCAACAATCGTCCGCTGAAGTCTTTGTCCGACACGCTAAAAGGCAAGCAGGGACGCTTCCGTCAGAACCTGCTAGGCAAGCGCGTGGATTATTCGGGACGTTCCGTGATCGTGGTCGGTCCGGAGCTAAAGCTCCATCAGTGCGGACTGCCCAAGAAGATGGCGCTCGAGCTATTCAAGCCGTTCATCTATCACCGCCTCGAACAAACGGGACACTGCACGACCATTAAGCAAGCCAAAGAAATGGTCGAACAGCAGGAGCCCGTGGTTTGGGACATCCTGGAAGAAGTCATCAAAGACCATCCGGTAATGCTGAACCGAGCCCCGACGTTGCATCGGCTGGGCATTCAGGCATTCGAGCCGGTGCTTGTGGAAGGCAAGGCCATCAAGATTCACCCGCTGGTCTGCACGGCCTTCAATGCCGACTTCGACGGCGATCAAATGGCGGTACATATTCCGCTTTCTCCAGAAGCGCAGGTGGAAGCCAGCGTGCTGATGCTGTCGTCGCACAACATTCTTTCGCCGGCATCAGGTCATCCGATCACCGTTCCTACGCAGGACATGGTGCTCGGCCTCTACTACCTCACTAAGGGCAAGCCCGGCGCGAAAGGTGAAGGACGCGCCTTCGCGAACATCGAAGAAGTATTGATGGCCCTCGAAGCGGGAGAGGTCGAAACCCTAACCCCGATTCGTCTGCGCTACACCGGCGAAGTGATTGACCTGACCAGTGCGTACGACGATCAGGACATTACGCACACCGATCCAGTGCAATACGAGCGCACGTTCCTGAACACGACCGTTGGGCGCGCGATTCTCAACGATCATCTTCCCGAGGCAATGCCATACATCAACGGCCTGCTGAAGAAGAAGGGCATCGGACAACTCGTCAGCTACGGCTATCTCCGTTTCGGACTCGAAGTCACGGTCAAGATGCTGGACGAAGTCAAAGACCTCGGTTTCCGTTACGCGACCAAGGCTGGACTCTCGATCGGCATTGATGACATGGTCATCCCGGATAATAAGCGCACGCTGGTCAAGGACGCTGAAAAGCAAGTTGTCAACGTTCAGCAGCAATATCTGGACGGTGCAATCACCAACGGTGAACGCTACAACAAGGTCATCGAAATCTGGTCGGCGATCACCGAAAAAGTTGCCGACGAGATGTTCGGACAAATGCAGCAGCGCGACAAGGAAGGCTTCATCAACCCGATTTACGTTATGGCGGATTCGGGCGCTCGAGGATCGAAACAGCAGATTCGACAGCTCTCCGGCATGCGTGGATTGATGGCGAAGCCATCCGGCGAAATTATCGAGACGCCGATCACCGCCAACTTCCGCGAAGGTCTCACCGTGTTGCAGTACTTCATTTCGACGCACGGCGCTCGAAAAGGCCTGGCTGACACAGCTCTCAAGACCGCCGATTCAGGCTACCTGACTCGCCGCCTGGTTGACGTCGCGCAAGACGTAATCATCAGCGAATACGATTGCGGAACTGTAGACGGCATCTATGTGGCCGGAATCGTCGAAGCCGGCGAAGTGATCGAACCGTTGCGCGATCGCATCGTGGGCCGCGTATCGCTCGAAAAACTGAAAGATTACGACGGCAACGCGGTCGTCGAAATCAATCAGGAAATCACCGAAGAACTCGCTGGCACGGTGCAAGCTGCCGGCATCGAGCGGGTGAAAATTCGCTCCGTGCTGACCTGCGAATCGAAGCGCGGAGTCTGCGTGATGTGCTACGGCCGCAACCTCGCCTCAGGACGCCTGGTCGAACTCGGCGAAGCCACCGGCGTGATCGCGGCGCAGTCCATCGGCGAGCCTGGAACTCAGTTGACGATGCGTACCTTCCACATCGGCGGCACGGCATCACGAGTCTCCGAGCAATCGCGCCTCGAAGCCAAGAACAGCGGCACGGTTCGCTTCATCAGCTTGCAAACGGTGAAAGCAAAATCTGGCGACCTAGTGGTTATGAACCGTCAGGGATCGATCGCTGTGGTCGACGAAAAAGGCCGCGAGCGCGAGCGTTACGCTGTGGTCTACGGCGCGAAGGTAAAGGTCGCGGAAGGCGATCCGGTCCAGCAAGGCCATGTCATGGTCGAGTGGGATCCTTACACCTTCTCGGTCTTGACCGAAATCGGCGGAACCATCCAGTTCAAGGACTTGCAGGAAGGGGTCACGCTCCACGAAGAAGTGGACGAAGTCACCGGCCTGTCTCGTCACGTGGTGGCCGATTCGCCGGACGAAAAGCGTCAGCCTGCGATCGTGATCAAGGGCAAGACCAGCAAGCGGTATCTGATGCCGTCCCGCGCCCACTTGATGGTGCAGGATGGCGACACCGCGCATCCGGGAGACGTGTTGGCGAAGATTCCGCGCGAAACTACTAAGACGAAAGACATCACTGGTGGTCTGCCGCGGGTAGTCGAGCTGTTCGAAGCCCGCAAGCCGCATGAAACCGCGGTCATCAGCGAAATCGATGGCACGGTGAAGTTCGGCGAAGTCTCCAAGGGCCAGCGCAAGATGTATGTGATCGCCGACAACGGCACCGAAAAGGAATACTCGGTTCCGCGCGGCGTGCACATCAATGTGCAGGAAGGCGAGCGCGTCAAAGCGGGAGAACCGCTTATGGATGGCCCGCTCAACCCGCACGACATTCTCGCTGTCCTCGGAGAAAAAGAGCTTCAGTCTTACCTGGTGAACGAGATCCAGGAAGTCTACCGGCTCCAGGGCGTGAACATCAGCGACAAGCACATCGAGGTGATTGTTCGTCAGATGATGCGTTGGCGCAAGGTGGAAGATGTCGGCGACACCACGTTCCTTCTGGAACAACAGGTTGATAAATTCCGCTTCTCCGAAGAGAACGAGCGGGTGATTCGAGACGGTGGACGTCCGGCAACCGGCCGGCCGCTGCTGCTCGGCATCACCAAAGCATCGCTTTCGACGGATTCGTTCATCTCCGCCGCCTCTTTCCAGGAGACCACGCGAGTGCTCACCGAAGCCTCCATTCAGGGAGCGGTGGACCACCTGCGCGGACTTAAGGAAAATGTAATCGTCGGACGGCTGATTCCTGCCGGAACGGGAATGGAATACTACCGCAACGTCCGCCTCTCGCCAGAGATGGAAGAGGCTGCCGCCAAGGTTCAGGAAGAAGTTTCGCAAGCCTACGAAGAAGCCGAGCGCGCGCTCGAACTAATGCGTACGGAAGGCGAAACCGAAGAACTGGCCGCGGAATAAGGGCGTAAAGGTCATGTGGGGCGGACACTCTTGTCCGCCGCCCTTGATTTGTTTTTTGACTTAAGCGACACAATCAACTGCAAAAGCGGCGGACAAGAGTGTCCGCCCCACATGAGCACATGCACGCTACCCCCCAGCGATTGCAAACTCAGGAACCTGCGCGAATTTCGCAGTTGCGTCCTGCCCCTGCGCACCATAATCTGAGGCCCATGCTGCGGTTTGCCCGGTTGTTGCGGCTGGCCTTTTGGCGCGCGTTCGAACACGACGCATTTGCCGTAGCCAAGGCCTCAGCTTACTCTTGTATTCTCACTTTTTTCCCAACATTGCTGGTCATCGGTTCGCTCCTGGCAAATTCTAGAAAGACGGCTGCCTATGTTCGCGAAATTTCGTACGCTCTCGGAAGAATCCTTCCGGCCGGCAGCGCGTCAGCCTTGGACTATCTGAAAGCCAACACCGCGCAACGATCCGCCGGACTGCTGATTACGACGTCCCTGATAACCCTATGGACGGCTTCCGGCGTCATGATTTCGTGGATGGAAGGGTTCCGCCATGCTTATGAACTCCCAAAAATTTGGGGACTGGTCAAAGAGCGGATGATGGCCTTCCTGCTGGTAATTCTGGCGGGACTTCCCATGACATTCGCCACTATCCTTGTCGCCTTCGGCAACCGCATCGAGCTGCGAATTATGTATTACCTGGGCGGCGAATATGGGTTCTATGTGGTCCTGATGTGGGCGGCGGTTCGCTGGACGATCGCCGCGTTGACCAGCATCGCGGTAATTGCGCTGATCTATCACTATGCGGTGCCGCGCACGCAGCCATGGCACAGCGTGCTTCCCGGCGCGGTTCTGGCTACGGCAATGTGGTTTGCGGCTACCGCTCTATTCGGCGGATACCTTCAGGCCTATTCGGATTACAGCGTCATCTACGGATCGCTCGGCGTCGGCATTGCGCTGCTGGTCTGGATGTATCTGATCTCCCTGGTCATTCTGATCGGAGCGGAATTCAATGCGATGCTCTTTCCGCGCTCTTTATTGGGCAGGGAACTGCGCCAGATGCCAAGGTTAAAGGCCTTTCACCGGTAACTCCGCCACGCGGCGTTTATAATTATTCCGCTCACCACATTATTCAGGAATAACTTTGAAAAACATTCGTGACCCTAAGAGTCCCGTAAGCCCAAGCTCTATCTCACGCGCGCAGCCGTCCCCTCGACACGCCAAGATTATCTGCACCATCGGACCCTCCTGCAATTCAGAAGACATGCTGCGCGACCTCATGCGAACGGGCATGGACGTGGCCCGCTTAAATTTTTCCCACGGAAGCCATGAGGAACACGTCCGCAGCATTAAGCGATTGCGTGACGTCTCGGAAGCCGAAAATCGAACGATCTGTATTTTGCAGGATCTGCAAGGACCAAAAATTCGTACGGGAAATTTGAAGGATCATGCCGCGATCGTGCTCAAAGCCGGGTCCGAAGTGACAATCACTCCGCGCGATCTCGATGGCACTCCCACCCTCATCTCGACTACTTTCAAAACCCTGGCTCGCGATCTCAAACCTGACGCCAGAATCCTAATTTCGGATGGCCGAATTGAATTGCGAGTTCTCAGTATTAAAAGCAAAGATGTTGTCTGCGAGGTAATCAACGGTGGGGTGCTGCTGGAGCACCAGGGGATAAATTTGCCGGGAGCGGTTCTCAGCATTCCCGCCTTGACTGATAAAGATCGCGAGGACCTTGAGTTCGGATTGGCGAACGGCGTGGACATGGTCGCGCTGTCGTTCGTTCGATCCGCTGCCGACGTTTTGCTGGTGAAAGAAATCGTCAAGAAGCATGGCATGACGACTCCGGTAATTGCCAAGTTGGAAAAGCCGCAAGCGCTGGAGCAGTTAGAGCAGATTTTCGAAGCGTCTGATGGTGTGATGGTAGCTCGCGGCGACCTGGGCGTGGAGATGCCGCCGGAAAAAGTCCCCGTAATCCAGAAGCACGTGATTCGGCGCTCCGCAGCCTGGCGAAAGCCCGTAATAATCGCCACGCAGATGCTGGAATCGATGATTGAGCATCCGCGTCCCACTCGCGCGGAAGCCAGCGACGTGGCGAATGCCATATTCGATGGAACCGATGCCGTCATGCTCTCAGCTGAAACCGCCAGTGGGCTTTATCCCCGCGAGGCCGTGGCGATCATGGCGCGAATTATTGTCGAAGCGGAAAGCAACATGGGCGAATTCACTCAGCCACGCCGTCGCCGCGACCGCCATTCGCTGACCATCGCGGAAACCATCTGTGAATCCGTCGCCCACGCCGCCGAAGACCTGCACATGGCGGCCATCGCCGTCTTCACCGACACCGGAAACACGGCGCGCCTGATTTCGAAATTCCGTCCCCGTCCGGTGATTCATGCCTTCAGCCACGTGCCGGCGGTTTGCAATCGCATGAACCTGCTTTGGGGAGTAAGGCCTATCTATCACGCGCAGACCGGCACGGTCGAAGGAATGGTAGGCGCTGCCGAAGAGCAATTGCTGGCGCGGGATGCAGTCAAGACAGCCGACGTGATTGGCGTAGTCGGAGGCACGAAAATGTCCACCGGTTCGACCAATTTCATGCGCTTGCAAATCGTAGGCTCGGGCGAACGCAAGCCCTCCATCTGACACCATCTACCACCCTGTCATCTCGAGCGGAGAAAGATCGTCCCCTCGCGGACGATCTTGCGAAGTCGAGAGACCTGCTTCATGCTCGCATCTCGGCAAATATCGTCGATCAGGAGAAGCACGGCAGGTTTTTCGCCTGCGGACGCGGACTCACACGCCCCTCCGCTCAAGATGACTGTGTTTTGAAATTGTGACAACACAATGAGCACATCTGCCGCATTCGAATCGTTCATCGACACTTCGTTCGACCTTGCGGTTCGCGGATTGATCCATCTTCCTGGTGAAGCAAACGGCGATGGAATCGTCCTCACCCACGGCGCCGGAGCAAACTGCCAATCGGCACTATTGGCCGCTGTCGCCGAAACCTTCGCCGGGGCGGGATTCACGGTGCTTCGCTGCGATCTTCCTTTCCGCCAAGCCAGGCCTTTCGGGCCTCCACGCCCGGGCGACGCCGCACGCGATCGCAAAGGCCTAAAGAACGCCGTAGTTGCGCTTCGCAAAGAAACTTCCGGACGCATCTTCCTAGGTGGCCACTCCTACGGAGGCCGCCAAGCGACAATGCTTGCCGCAGACGAAACGTCGCTTGCCGACGGATTACTCTTGATGTCCTATCCGTTGCATCCTCCCCGCAAGCCACAGCAGCTAAGAACTCAGCATTTCCCACGACTGAAAACGCCCGCAATGTTCGTGCACGGCACGCGCGATCCGTTCGGCTCAATCAAAGAGATGGAGTCGGCTCTAAACTTAATCCCATCGAAACACAATCTACTACTGATCGAAGGTGCAGGGCACGATCTGGGATTCAAAGGGAAGAACAAAAACGACGAGTTAACCGCGATTGTAGTAAAAGACTTTGAAAGTTTCGTTTGATCAAGGGAGCGACTTTTTATTGCGGCGCAGTCTCTGCCAAGATGCGCCCACTCCCATGACAAGCATCCCAATACCTGCCGCCATACCTGCAGCGGCCTGGCTACCGAATGCTAGGCCGATCAACAGCCCCAAGGCAACGCCAGCGGCCATCCATGCAATGATAATCAGGAAGGCCTTGAATTTCTGAGGTGCCCCACTAACGGCGAGAATCATCATTACGATCAGGACAACGAGAGGTAGCACGTTTTCGGGGAGGGGCGGCGCTGGAGTCTCCATAAGCTCCGCCACTCTACAGTCGTCCAGCGCAATTATTCAAACAGTCCGTTAGCTGTTTTCGGACATCATCGGCCAGCGCGGTTTTGGAGACGCTTTTTCGCCGATCAACAATGATGAATTCACAATTGGTCTCGGAATCACGGACGGTGTATTGCTGTTCACCAGGCCAGAGGCCATTGGCAGGTGCGATGGCACTTCGCTCCCCGACAAGGCTAAATCGCTTCTGGTCTTTAAGAACGTTCTTCACCTCGAGGTCTCGCGCGGCCATTTCTCTTAGTTCTGCTTCGTGCTTGTCATCCAGTACGAACATAAAGAATGCTCCTGCGGCCGTCTCAGCACAAATCTCGGGAAAGTCAATCGCTACGGCGGGAATTTCAAGCATAACGGCGGAGAGCGTGGCCGGGCATCCTCCCCGGTCTATACGGAATCAGTTTCCTCCGCAGGGGATTTACTCACCAAATTACGCCGGCAAACCGCAGATTGCTCGCAGACTAGCGTCCGCATAGAATGACAAGCCTTCTGATTAGTAACGCTTTCGCGGCCTCGCTGCACTCTCGGCGGTTCGCCCTTTTCAAGTTGGAAAAGGCGGAGAGCATTAACCACAGAGAATTACAGAAGTTCCCTCTATGAGAACCTAATTCACCCAGCCGGATTTTGATCCGCCATTTTTCTTGCCGCCCTGATCTTCTTCCGGAGGAATGTAATTTCCGTGCTCATCGAACGTCACTTTGCGGTCGTGTTTGCGCATGTAGACTTCGAATTTGCGGGCGGCGCGGCGGCGTTTCCAACGATAGTATGAGTTGCGCAATCCCTCAGAGGGCTTCGATACTCCACGCACGCTTGGCCGCGCCAGAAATGCGACGTACCAGATGTATCCAGCGCCCAACCCCAGCAATTGGATGAAGTAAAAAAGTGCGAAATGATTCAGCAGGAGATACGCAGTCTCAATGCCAGCGATAAAAATCACAATCCACTTCACCGGAACCCGAATGGGAATCGGGAAAAGCATGATCGGCGCGCCGCGGTTGAATAGATAAAACACCATCAAAATCGCATTGGCCGCAGCGCCCGAACCAAACGCGTGGCCTTGTGCGACCACACGAGTAAAAGAAAGCGCAAATCCTGCGACTGCCGAGAGAACCACGCTGCCGAAAAATAATCCGTAGAAAGCCACCGCACCGATGCGCTCTTCGACAGCCCATCCCAGAAAATAAATTCCCAGCAGGGATAGCAGGAAATCCAGCGGGTCCACATACATGAAGGCATACGTGATGAATTGCCACAGCCAGCCCTGACGGATTTGCGCCGGGTCCAACATGCCGAGCGCGAGAACCGCCTGGCCCGCGCCCGACGCGAACGCCATAAGCAGCAGGATGACTACATAGATCGCGCCGCTGGCGATTATGATTTGGCGCACTGCTCCCCGAAAAGGGGGCAGTCCGAGGTCGGAAGAAATGTCTCTGGTCATGAGTCAGTAAAGGCTGCCGGAAGCCGATATTTATCCTAACAGGTCGGCTATCAGCGCCGGGGTTCGCGTGGGGACGGGCGCCGGCGCCCGTCCGAGCCGAGGCAGCTCGGCTCTAAAACATACCAGTACTACTAACTGGGATCGCCGAATATTTATTGCGATTCAGGCAGCCTCGTCTCCCTGATTTGTCATCCGAAGCCGAACAAGTAGGCAATGCCACTTGACCTGAGCCCCGGAAAAAATAAATATAGAAGAGGAGATTTCTAGAACGGAGGCAAGTTTTGGTTTACTGCCCAGAATGCGATACAAATCTCGATTTGGAAGAAGATGAAATGGACGAGGGGGAAGTGGTGTCTTGTCCTGAATGCGGCACCGAATACGAAATTGTGACCATAAACCCGATCGAGTTAAAGCCGGTTGAGGGCGAGGGCTACGAAGAAGAAGAGGAAGAAGAAGTCGAAGACGGCGACTTTTCTTAGCGGTTTGATTATCGCGCCACTTCAAGCCGATTTTCAACGCGCCCGTGCCAGAACACGACTGCAAGAATTCATCGTTTGTATCTACAATGGAAAATGCGCGCCCTCGCGGGAAATCATGAAGTTTAATTGCCGTCTTTTTATCGCCTTGCTCGTGCTGAGTATCTTCTGCCTTCCGTCCACGTCTATTGCGAAAGACAAAGATAAGGACAGTAACGCTTCAGGCCGCTTGCTCACTGGCCGGGTGCTGGACAAACAGGATAATCCTGTGCCTGACGCCGTAGTTTATTTGTCGGATGTCCGCTCCAGGGCAGTTAAGACTTACATCGTGGGGCAGAGCGGCAATTACGATTTTCCGGCCCTGGCGCCGAACGTGGATTATGAGGTCTACGCACTCTTCCGCGGGCACAAAAGCGATACCAAGACGGTTAGTCAGTTCGACGATAGAAAACAGTTGAGCATAATTTTGCGAGTCGATGCGAAATGATTCAATCTTGGTTTCAGCAATGAAAACTGCCCTGCGCGTTGATCCTCTCTCTTATCTTTCCGATCAATTGAATGACCTCAAGGCGAAGGGCACGCACTTTCGCCTGCGTGTGCTCGATGACGAGCAAGCCGCCGTGTGCACGTTCGATGGTAAAAGGGTCATCAATCTCGCGTCTAATAATTATCTCGGATTGACCACGCATCCCAAGCTGCGCGAGGCGGCTCTGGAAGCCACGCGAATGTACGGCGTGGGATCGGGAGCGGTGCGCACCATTGCCGGCACCATGAAAATTCACATGGAACTGGAAGAGAAAATTGCACGCTTCAAGAACGTGGAAGCTTGCGTGGTTTTTCAGTCCGGATTCGCCGCCAATGCCGGAACCGTTTCCGCGATCCTCGGAAAAGACGATTTCATTATTTCCGATCAGTTGAATCATGCCTCGATCATTGACGGGGCGCGTTTGTCGCGAGCGAAAATTCTGGTGTTCCGGCACAAAGATATCGCGCATGCGGAAGAGCAACTGGCCAGCGTGAAGGATGTCCCGGGCAAAAAGCTATTGATCACGGATGGCGTGTTCTCGATGGACGGAGATGTTGGTCCACTGCCTGCGTTATGCGATCTCGCCGAGAAATATGGGGCCATCATGATGGTTGACGACGCACATGCCTCCGGCGTCCTGGGAAGAAATGGGCGCGGCACCGTGGACCACTTCAATGTTCATGGCAGGGTTGATATCCAGGTAGGAACGTTATCCAAAGCCATTGGCGCGCTTGGCGGATATGTTTGCGGTACGCGCGATTTGATTGATTTTCTATATCATCGCGCTCGCCCATTTCTATTTTCGACATCGCATCCGCCTTCCGTAGCGGCGACTTGTATTGCTGCATTCGAAGTTTTAGAAAACGAACCCGAGCGCATCGAAAAGCTGTGGGAGAATACGCGCTTTTGGAAAAAAGAATTGGGATTGTTGGGATTCGATATCGGCGGGAAAAACACGCCAGCCAGCGAAACCCCCATTACGCCAATTATTATTGGCGACGGAAAACTGACCATGGATTTTTCCCGTGAATTATTTAAAGAAGGAGTTTTGGGGACGGGGATCGCGTTCCCGACGGTGCCCGAGGGCAAAGCCCGCATCCGTACCATTGTCACCGCAACGCATACCACAGAGCAATTGCAGCAAGCGTTGCAGGCGCTTGCCCGAGTCGGAAAGCGTATGGGATTTTGACGTAAACGCGCGCGGCCCTCTTTGGTTACCGGGTTGCCGCGGCAAGTTCCCGCTCGACAATCTGTTTGTTGGTCTGCGGAAACCTGGCCTTGGCCTCAATCCCAAGTCGGCCTGCGTAGTGGAGCAATTTATCTACGCTTTTGTTCGCAATTTTTCCGTTAAGCAGTTCGCTAACGCGTGGCTGAGGCTCGTCTAAAATCACTTGCAATTGGGCAGGCGAATATTTGTGCGCATGCTTCAGGATGGCCTGATACAACTCCGCTTTAAACTTCAAGATCGTGGCCTGCTCGGCGGGGAGTCCCAAATCGTCGAGCACATTGCCCCGCGTTATGTGTGTTGGCTTACTGCGTTCGACCGCCATGCTTTTTCTCCTGAATCATTCTTGCCCGAACCGCCTTAAGGCGCTGGCGGGCTGTATTGATCTCCTTCACTGGTGTCTTGCGGTGCCTCTTCTCAAAGCAGTGCAGCACATGTATTACGTTTCGAACCTTCGCCAAATAAATCACGCGATACCATGCCCGTTCATCCTGATCCCGCAACTCGAAAACTCCGGGTCCTATCGCATTCATGGATCGATAGTTAATAGGCTGTTGACCTTGCTGTAGCAATCGCAACTGGAATCCCAGGTTTTGCTTGACCTCATTCGGAAACTTACCGATTATCTCCTTGGAATCGCCTTCCCACGCAATCATTCCACCTTCGAAGCTGTTGGGATTCATCCTTGCCAACTATACCATTTAAGAGAATTCAGATATACAACTAAATGTATAACTGAATGGGGTCAATACCGTTGCCCGCTTGGCTATTTGGCCTGATAGACGATGCGGCCGCCAACAATTGTGGCTACTACCTTGCCCGTCAACTGCCACGCGTTGAATGGAGAATTGCGGGATTTTGACCTCGACTTGCTCACTTCGAATGTCCAGCGTCTTTGCGGATCGAAGATAGTGACGTCGGCATAATCACCGCGCGCCAGGGTGCCGCGACCTTTCAGATTAATCACTCGGGCCGGACCCGACGTGAACAGCTCCACGATCCGCGTCAACGCAATTTTCTGTTCGCGATGCAGCTTGGTGATGGCCAGTGCGAGCGCCGTTTCCAATCCGATGATTCCAAACATGGCGCGCTCAAACTCGACCACTTTTTCGTGGAGGGCATGCGGCGCATGATCAGTCGCAATCGCATCAATAGTGCCATCCGCCAAAGCAACGAGGATAGCCTCCCTGTCTTCGTCCGACCGCAACGGCGGATTCATCTTGAAGTTTGTGTCATAGTCGCCGACGTCTTTATCCACCAGCGTGAAATGATGAGGTGTGACCTCGCACGTGACCCGCAACTTATTGCGCTTTCCGCGGCGGACAACTTTCAGCGCTTCTGCGGTGGAAATATGCGCGACATGCAGACGCGATCCGGTGAACTGTTGCGCCAATTGCACGTCGCGGTCGACGATAGACGCTTCGGCTGCTGCGGACATGCCGCGCAATCCCAACCGAAACGACGTCGGACTCTCATTCATCGAGCAATGTTCGGTGGCGCGCGTATCTTCCGCATGCTGAATCACAGGAATGCCAATCTCCGCCGCGAGCCGCAGAGTCTCGCGCATGATTGCATCATTCAGAATCGGCTTTCCGTCATCGCTGATGGCAACCGCTCCCGCTCTTTGCAGCGCGCGGAAATCGGTGAGCACCGCGCCTTTGCTGGCATGAGTCGCGGCGGCGATGGGAAATACATTCACCATGGCGCGCCGGTCTGGCAGTTGCAGCCAGGTCACCCACTCCGGAGAATCCACAACCGGAAGGGTATTGGGCATGCAACAAACTGAGGTGAACCCCCCCGCCGCCGCTGCCGCGGTGCCTGATGCAATGGTTTCTTTATAACTTTGTCCGGGTTCGCGCAGGTGCACATGCAGATCAATGAAGCCCGGCGCGACAATCAATCCGCGAGCGTCAAATATTTCGCTGCCGGCATCGTGCAGTTTGTTCGGGGCGGCAATGTCC
>Ga0182015_10002173_pt1 | contig 24314 bp, 26 predicted proteins | sample 712P3MmetaG_FD_120478 | JGI IMG/M metagenome (GOLD analysis project Ga0182015, IMG submission 120478) | Permafrost microbial communities from Stordalen Mire, Sweden - 712P3M metaG | ecosystem: Environmental > Terrestrial > Soil > Wetlands > Permafrost | place: Sweden: Stordalen | collected...
GCCCATCAGTTCGAGCGCACCCAGATTGGCGGAGAGAAAACTGAGGCCCGCCACCCATGCCGTCATCTCCCGCCCCGCCATGAAAAAGTCTTCGCCGGTGTTGGCCCGCCCTTTTAGGTACCAACCGATGGAGAGCACGAGAACAAAATAGAAAACTACAATGACGACATCTACAGAGGAAAGACGTACTAGCCGGGTTGGCACTTCGGCCGCTAGCAGTAGCGTCATGGCTGGTCCTTGGTCTGCCCGTAATACGCGTTCCTGCCATGCTTTCTCAGGTAATGCTTGTTATGCAGCGCGCTTCGAACCGGTTGGGCGGCTGCGTTGATGCCCACCGTAAAATAGGCCATCCGCGCGATTGCCTCCAAAATAACCGCGTGATGGGCAGCCGCTCCGGCATTCTCTCCCCAGGCGAAAGGTCCATGGTTGGCCACCAGCGCCCCCGGGGTTGCCGACGGATTGGTCCCGAACAGGCTGCCAACAATGGCGTGGCCTGTGTTCTTCTCGTAGTCTTCGGCAATCTCCTGATCCGTCATTTCAGAGGTGACGGGTACCGGACCGTGGAAATAATCCGCATGGGTTGTGCCAAAACAAGGGATCGGGCGGCGGGCTTGGGCCCAAGCGGTGGCATACTCCGAATGGGTATGGGCGACACCCCCAATTTCGGCGAACTCTCGGTACAGCACCAAATGAGTGGGCAGATCGGACGAAGGCCTCAGATTGCCTTCGACGATCCGGCCTTCCAAGTCTGTCACCACTAGGTGTTCTGTTTTCATCTGCTCGTAGGGAACTCCGCTGGGCTTGATCACCACCAAGCCTTCCTCACGCGAGATCCCGCTGGCATTGCCAAACGTGTAAAGAACCAGGTTTCTTCGAACCAGTTCCAGGTTGGCCTCTAGGACTTGTTCCCGCAAGTGCTGCAGCATAGCTTCTGTCGTATCGCCCCAATCGCGGCTGGTAGAGCACGGTAATCGTTTACTCAAAATGGCGGAAACCAGATTATTCCCATATCCTGTCAAATGCAACTTTCTTCTGGGATTTGAGGAATTTTCCGGAAAACTACAGCCCATAGGAGTGCGAGGAAGCGCCCTGCTAACGCGAGGCCGAGACTGGCGTTTTGCGGGAACCGCTGGCCCGGCTCCCTTTTGGAATCATGGCCGGGGACCTTCCGGCCGGGGCTAGAGCCGTAGAACGCCTGAGCACCAAACTGGTTTTCAGTTCGAATTTGTGGTGTGCCGAAGATGGCGGCTCGCTGGCAACCTCGTTCAACAGGGCCTCGAAAGCAATCTTGGCCAACTCATGCTGAGACATCTGCACCGTTGTAAGCGGAGGAATCGTAAACTCTGCCAAGCGGATATCGTCGAACCCTACTACGGATAGGTCATCCGGTATCTTGATGTTGTGGTCGTAGGCCTCCCGCATCACCCCGATGGCCGTCATGTCGTTCGAGCACAGCACCGCGGTCGGCGGATTACTCAAACGGTGAAGTTGAAGAAGCGCTTGCATCCCACCTTCCATCCGGTGATCTCCCACTACGATCAAGTCTGCGGAAAGCCCGATTTCCGCCATGGACACTTTGAAAGCGTCTCGCCTCGCCAGGGCGGACTTCAGATGCAGCGGGCCAGTGATAAAGGCGATACGAGTGTGGCGGAGTGCAGCCAGATGCTGCACCGCCTGACGAATTCCATGTTGATAGTCGATCTGGATATTCGCGATTCCCGGGACATCGGGTCCTACGTCGACGAAGACCAACGGAACCTTACGGAAGCGAAGGTGCTCGATCAGGGTGTCTTCCATACCGAACGTCAGGATCGCCACACCATCCACACGGCGTTCGATCATGCGCCGGACCGACGATTCCATCCGTTTTGGGTCATGCACGGTGGAGGTCACCAGGATCTCGTAGTTGTTCTCGACTGCAAGATTTTCGAACGTCTGCACAATTTCCGGGAAAAATGGGTTGGTGATCTCAGAGACGATCAGACCAAAGATGCGACTCCGTCCTAAAACCAGCGCCCGCGCCTGAGTGTTGGGATAGTACCCCAGTTCGTCCACCACCTTCCACACTCGTTTCGCAAGTTGAGCGTCGACCGTGGGGACATGGTTAATCGCTCTCGATACGGTGGCGGTGGAAACCTTCGCTCTCCGGGCAATCTCGCGGATATCCATGGGTCGATAGGCGGAAAAACCCTTTACAACGAACAACATTTTACCATAGCTATTCCGACGCTTCGGAACGACGTTTATGCCCGCAAACGTTTGCCCCATCTGGGGGGCCGGATCAGTAGAGCTTCGGTCTGGCTCTTCCAGTCTATGCAATGATCCAGTCCTCCGAAGACAATCGAGGACGCGAGATCGGTAAACGATTACTCGAAGGGCGTAATATCCGATTCTCCTCGAGCGCCAGTTCACGGACGATAAAACCGTGAGCTTATATGGTCGCTACCCATACGTATCCGCGCCCCATCCCCTCGCCGGTAAAAGACCTCCGCCCGGCGAGCCAGACCTGCGAGCAATGTCACTGGCCGGGACGTTTTACCGGCAGCAAATTACTGGTTCGCACCAGCTACACGGACGATGAAAAAAACACACCCCAAACAGACGTGATCATGCTTCAAGTAGGAGGCAGCAATGGGCAGGGAGCGACCGGAATCCACGGGCATCATCTCGCCGACGCGGCCCGGATATGCTACATTTCGACCGATCCCCGGCGGCAGACGATTCCGGCGGTGTACTACACCGACGATCAAGGAAAGACCACCGAATTCATTTCGAGTGATGCGAAGCCGACTAAAGAGCAGTTGGACCGAGGTGAGCATCGTGTGATGGATTGCCTGGATTGTCACAACCGGCCAGCGCACGCAGCCGATCTGCCGCAAAAGGCGGTGGACAAGCAAATGTCGATCGGGCGGATCAGCCCCGATCTTCCCTATATCCGAAAAAAAGCGGTTGAGGTGCTCAAGGTGAATTACACCACGCGAGAGTTCGCCCAGCAGACGATCAAGAGCGAGATCACCGCTTTTTATCAGACCAACTACCCGGAGATCGATCGCGCCAAGCCGGCACTCGTTGAGCAAGCTGGCGAGGAAGTGGCGAATATCTACCTGCGCAACATCGTTCCCGACATGCACCTGACCTGGGGCACGCACCCGAACAATCTTGGGCACAACGACTCGCCGGATGCTTTCGCTGCCACGATGGCAACCACACCAGCGCAGATGGCCAAACGATCACGAATGACTGCTCGGCGTGTCACCAGATCCTGGCCTCGGGTGAAGAACATCCCAAGATCCTGAGCGACTTGGGATTGAAATAGGGCTGACACGCCTCTGCCCGCAGATTCGGAACCCAGCGACCTTTCACATAGCATTGCTGAAAGGTCTTCTAGCGTCGCCTCCCGCGGACCCGAAATGAATTGTCCTATCGACCCAAAGGGTCAGCAAAGGTAGATCTCTTTTTGCGCCTGGTATACAAAATGGCGCCCAGGGTGTTTACTCCCACCACGACTGCGACCGTTTTCCATGCATAGGACACCGGATTGGGGACGTCGATGACAGGAAAAACGGACAGCACAACGAAGAGTAGCGTCACGGTGAAACCCGAGCACGCGGCCAGCCGCAACCACATGGCCGGCTGAATGCCCACTTTTCGATTACCTACCAGCGGTATCGCGAACATGACCAGGTATGCGAGCCCGTAGAGTGTAAAACCCCATATCTGAATTAGTGAGAAAGCCTCCTCTTCGTTTACGCCAATGAGGACTACCACGGACGCGGCAAGCGTGACCGAAGCGATGAAGAGTATCGAGTTGGTAGGCGTCTTGTACTTTGGGTGAAGCCGCGTGAACCATTTGGGTAGCAAATTGTCCCAGCCCGCGACCATCGGTAGCCGAGAACTTGCGCTGAAAGTGAGATTGGCAGTGGAGAGCGTGTTTCCCAGCAGGAGTAGGATCGTAACCGGAGCGAGAATATTTGCTAGACCAAACGAGTTGAGTCCAACGCTTAGAGCCTGTGGCACAGGGCCGATGAGATTGACCTGGCCGGATGGGAGGAAGGCTAGAATTGCGCTGGTGCTAAAGACGTAGAGAAAAGCAATGATAGGCGCAGCGAACAAAACCGACCGGGCTAGGGTGCGAGCTGGATTGCGGCATTCGCCAGCAAAGATGGCTACGAATTCAAAGCCGCAAAGTGCTCCAAAGGTCATTTTAGTGAAGACGCTAAGGCTGAACAGAGAAAACGCCGGCCGAACCAAAGGCAGAGGATGATAGGAGCCGAACGTGCCGCGCATCGGGTGGAATACTGGCAGCAGGATCAATACTCCCAACGCAACCACGGTAAGGGCTCCACCGGCGTTGGTTACCCATTTACCGACCCGGAGACCCAGCGCCGAGACCCAGACTAATCCGCCGACGAGCGCAGCGGAGGCAAGCACGGTCAGCCATTTGCTGGAGGCCATCCATGCCGCGCCCGGCCCCAAGGCGAAGGCGAAATAGGTGACAAGAACAAAACCGTACTCAGCGACCAGCAAGACAACAAAGAGCCAAAGATTCCAAGCCACCAGGAAACCGGTCGCATCGTTAAAAGCCAGCCGCGCCCACTCGTAGAGGCCGCCCTCCAATGGCATGAGCTGGTTTAGATATCGGACTACAAGCGCCTGCGGAACGAAGAACAGGAAAATAGCACCCAGCCATAGAACCGCATGGGAAGAGCCGGCCTTGGCCGCCGTTCCGAAAAATTCGAGGGTCACAACGTAGGTGATCTGAGCCAGCACTACGTCGAGGAGCCCCAGTTCCTTGCGGAGTTCGGCCTGGTGGGCCTGTACTCCAGCGTCGGCACCTGCAACGGTTGTCCTCGTGGTTGACAATGTTCCTTCTTCGAACCGGGCCACACGTCAGATTCGGAACGACTTCCTTCGTTCCGATACTCGTCAAACTTCTCCAGGAATCGACTCGATGTCTTTCTTCTGCAAGTCGTACCGCGTAGAAAGGCGCGGCTTGCTGAGGCGGATTTCCATTTCGAACTTCTGGCGGACGGAAGTTTACACTAGTTGTCATTCTTTCAAGCGCATGTTCCCAATGGTCAAGCGATGCTGCCTGGATTTGTCGGCAAATAGGAACTTAGAAAGAGCCTGCCCCAGCGCCCCTGCACGCCTGTGGATGTGGCCAACGCCTGCGCGCCTTTTTTGTCCCCGAGGACGCGGATTTCGTTGATATGTGTTGGAGGTTTAGTATCCCCGTTTGCCGGCAACCAGCGCTCCGATAAGCGTCTACTGCCACTGCCCCCGCAAGTTCACGGGGCCGTCGTTCTGTGGACGCTGGTCTGTGGTTGGGTTGCGTGTCCGAGCGTGGCCAGCAGCTTTGGTAAACCGCCTTGAGGTTGCACGCAACCCTTCGCATGAATATCTACAACTGTCGTGCCGGAGCGGACACTGCTTCGCGAGCCGAGGGAAGAACACGGAATTCCAGCCGTTCGAGTTCCGCTCGAAGTTGGGGCACGGATGTGAAGCGAATGGCCGCAATTCCGAGCGCACTTGCCGCCGCTATGTTCACTTCGCGATCGTCGATGAATAACGTTTCCTGCGCCCTTGTTCCGAGCCCCTCGAGGCAGTGCTGATAGATCTTGGGCTCGGGTTTGGCCAATCGCACTTCGTGGGAAAATACAGCGCAATCAAAATTCCGCATCCATTCGAACTCACCTCGCACTTTGGCGACCATGTCGGCATGCATGTTGGACAACAAAGCCGTACGCAAGCCGCTCTTGTGCAGGGCTTCTAGCCATGCAATCATCACCGGGTTCGTGTTGCTCCACATCTCCACATCCCAGGCGCGCAGCAACGGGATTTTGTCCGCCGCTAGACGGAAGCCTGGCTCGTCCGCAAAGGCAAACCAGTAGCGATCAGGCGTCAAATCGCCGCGGTCGTAAGCCCGTCTATTTTTTTCGTACAAGGTTTCGAACCGCGGAATGTCGATGCCGAAGACGTCCGCCATTCGGCGGAGCTGCTTTTCGGTGGGCCTCAAACACAAAACCTCACCATAGTCGAGAATAATTGCCCGTATTTCCGGGCTACGAGCATTCGTAGAAGTCTCCGCGATGTCCATGGAGCAATTGTCGAAGTTGCCGCACTCTTTCGTCCAATGAATATTAAGCCACGCTGTGATAACTTTTATTCATGGATGTAGAATTCTCGGAAATTCGCTCATTTTGGGTTCTGGCCGGCACCCTTCATTTCGGAAGAGCTTCTGAACAGCTCTTTCTCTCTCAGCCGGCCCTCAGCAAGAAAATTCGAAGGTTGGAAGATAAAGTCAAAGGACGCCTTTTCACCCGCACACGTCGCAAAGTCGCACTGACTGAGGCGGGGCGCGTCTTGTTGACGAAGGCTGGGAAACTCTTGCAGGATGCCGAGTCGGCGCTGGCTACGGCGCGAGCGGCCGCGGAGGGAAGAGCCGGTACGCTGCGTATCGGTTTTGGAATCGCTTCTGTCTCCGAAATCGTTCCCCGGACTATCTTGTCCTTTCGCAAGAGCTACCCTGATGTCGAACTACAGATGCGCGACATGTCGACGCCTTCGCAGACGGCAGCACTACTCGACGGCACTCTCGACGTCGGAATTCTCCGGCTGCCTGTGACCTCCCCTCAATTGATGAGTGCTCCCCTGTTTCGCGAACACCTGGTGCTGGCTGCACCCGTCAATATTCGATTCACGAAAAGAGATCGCCTCAGCGATTTCCGTGACCAACCTTTTGTTTTCCTGCCGCGCTCGGTATCTGAAACTTTTCACGACCACGTACTGAATCTCTGTCGGCGCGCCGGATTCACACCAAGAATCGTGCAGGAGGCCGGGGAGATATTTACGATCCTGAACTTGGTTCGCGCTGGTCTACTGTGATCCGATTTCTCCCCAAACGAGAGTTTTGATCTGAACGCGATTCTGCGGGCGACGAGTTTGTGTAGGCATGCCTTTTCTTCGCTTTCTCGGACGACCGGCCATCTATCGTGCTGCGGAAATAGAGAGAAACACGTGCATCCCGCTCGATGCCCGTGGGCGAAGCGCGCGATACAGGAAAACGGAGCCGGTCGGCGTCGGTATCACCATGGTTTCCTCCACCTGTTCAAAACCCCGCCTTCCTTAACAGGACGGGTAGAACCCCATCGGCATTGGACTGGGTGTCATCGTGGCCGTCAACCTATTGGACGATCTCGAACAAGGCTCGCATCAGGTGTGTCACCGGGTCCAGTTTTGTCCCTGCAGCACAAGGAAGGAACCGGTGCCGCAGCCGATGTCGGCAATGATGTGGGTAGGACTCGGATCTAGTTGCCGCAACAGTGCGGCCCGCTATAGGGGTTCACGAGTAAAAGCGGCGACGATGAGGTCGTAGGCGGACAACAGCGGCAGCGCGGGAGTGAATGTATGGAGCTCAGGCTGCTCTTGATCGGCCATGTTTCGTTTACAACCCAAAGAGGCGTTGCGCATTTTCATGTGCGATCCGGAGTTTATCGGCGCTGCTTACTGGCAGTTGATCTAGGAATCTCCGTGCGTCAGCCATCGATGAATATGGGTGGTCCGTCGAGAACATAATGCGGTCGACTCCTACTTGCAGCATGAGATCGAGGAATGTCGGGGGTGAAGTTGAAGCCGCTGAGGGTGTAGTGCACATTCTCACGGAGATAGGCACTCACGGGGCGATTGAGTTTTGTCATAGCCATAGGCATGACATCGAGTCTCTGCAACATGAACGGCAACGCTTCTCCCATGTGACCGACTACAATCTGGAGCTTCGGGTACTGGTCAAACACTCCTCCAAGGATGAGACGAATGACGTGGATAGCAGTCTCGATGTGCCAGCCCCAACCCGCTCCTGCAAGCAGTTCAGTCACAATCGGTGAGAAGCCTGCATAGGATGCCTCAATCACCGGCTTTGGAGGTTTCGTGGGATGGAGGTAGACGGGAACCTTCAGCGCTTCGGCGCGTTCGAGGATTGGCCAAAAGAACCGGTCATTGAGGTAGCGTCCTCGGTTGTGACCATTGATAATTGCTCCTTTGAATCCGTATTCGCGGACCACCCTCTCCAATTCGTCAGCGGCTTGGTCCGGCGCTCCTGTGGGGAGCGCAGCAAACCCGGCAAATCGTGTTGGGCTCTTCCTGACTGCCGCACTGAGGTACTCGTTGGCCTCACGGGCAAGTGTCATAGCATCCCCTGGTTCGAGCTGCTCCGTACCAGGAGAAGTGAGCGAGAGCACCTGCATGTCAATCCCCGCCTCGTCCATCTCAGCGACTCTTTTCTCGCCGATGTCGCAAAGTCGCTCGAAGAGCTTTGCGGCAGCGGGGCCGAAGTTCGACGCTTGTGCTTTGAGTTCCTGTCCTGGGCCGACGAGAAAGCCCGGGCTTGCAAAATGTTCTTCCACTGCTATCGTGCGCATAGTGTCTCTTCTTCCGGGCCTGTTCCGCTCGACCGGCGGACTTCACTCATCACGGACAACGAGATCAAGCTGCGGTTTCGATTGGGGAAAAGGCTGTTTATCAAGTGATGCCATAACGATTTAGTATAGTAAACAATACTAAATATAGTAGTGCTAACATGTCAACTGTATGAGCAGAGGTGAAAGACGCCCTTACAAGTCGCTGGCTCGAGAACGTCAGGCGGGCGATACCCGCCGGCGCATCGTTGCCGCTACCCGCGAGCTTTTGCAGACCGAGGGGTATGCGGGGATGACCATCGAAGAGATCGCCCGCAAGGCGGAAGTGTCGGCGCCAAGCGTGTACGCTATTTTCAAGTCCAAGGCTGGGATCCTGGCCGAATTGATGGACCAATCCTCGTATAGTCCTGCGTACGACGAGGCAGTCGAGGCGGCCCTAAAGACGAGAGACCCCGAGTCTAGGCTGCGACTTGCAGCGCGAATTGCCAGACAGATTCACGACGCGCAGGCCGCTACCTTTGACCTGCTGCGCGGGGGGGGCGTAGTCGCACCGGAACTGGCAAAGTTGGAGCAACAGCGAGAACGCCTGCGGTACGAGAGACAGGAAAGCATGATTGAGTTCCTGCGCGATGCCGGCCGATTGAGACCGCCCCTCGATTACAGTGCGGCGCGGGATGTTTTCTGGATGTTGACCGGGCGGGACGTTTATCGCATGCTGGTGCGCGAGCGAGGCTGGTCCCCACAGCAGTATCAGGATTGGCTGGCCGATACGCTGGTGCGGTCCCTCGTTGTCCCCAGAGGGAGCCGTCTGATCCGCGGTCGTACATGAGCGTTATCAGGGGCCCCATTTTTCCCAGGCTAGGATGATTTCGAGGTTCGCACTGAAGAGGATGAAATTGGGATACCGCTGATACACGCGGAAGCGTTCGAGGTCTCTTGGCAAAGCGAGCAGGTCCTCGCGAGACAATTCCAGCCGATGCTCGTTCGGATGATAGTGCGAGCCAAAGGCATACGTTTTTCCGTCGGCGTTGAGCTCGATGTGTCCGCCCAGGATGTAGGCGAGCGGACGCTTTTCAAAATAGCTGGCAAGCCGGGCAGCGCTCTTGCGGAACGCCGTCTATCCTCGATCAACAATCGCCCCGGCATCAGAAAATCCCCGGAGAACAAAAGGGTCGTGTTGTTGTCGTAGAACACGATGTGTGAGTCCTGGTGTCCGGGTGCCGGAAGTACGTCGATGAGACGCTGTCCCAGATCCACGTGGGCAACAGCCTCTGGCCACTCCGTGAACCCGAAGAATCTTTTCACCGAGACCAGATCTGCCGCTACCACCTCGACCCCTGGAATGTGCTCGAACTGCAGGTCACCGGCTCGATGATCAAGATGCTTATGGGTGTGCACCACAAGCAGAGGCAATCGTTGGGACCCAGGTTTGGGAAGCAGCTGCAAAACCGTATCGGCGAGGGGCATCTTACTCGCACTACCGATCGCCCCGGTGTCGATCAGATTGGGCCCGGTTAGCACCGATGAGCAGATAGAGGAAATTGGCTTCAAAGTCGGCACACGGGTTTTGGCGAATGATAAACGTGTCCGGATTGTAGGCATGCACCTGGAGAGGGGGCAGGGTGGAGGGCTTGCAGTGCTGCGCCCCCTCATTCCAGTGCACCTCGAGCGTACCCGGAAGCGGTTGCGATCCGGCCGCCATAGCACCGCTGAGAAGCAGGAAGGCCGCAACAACCGTACAGGGCTGCCGCAGGATGCTCGTTCGCGTCCACGAATCCAGCCGCCTCGAACCGATACTGCTCGAACTCTTCGTCGTAATCATGATGTCTACTTCTTGCTCGACGAGCCGGAGGGATCTGTTTCATGGCCTTAGTCAGGGGGTGACCATCGCTGGCTATGGTCCAATGTTCGAGGTTGATCTTGGTTCCGCCGGCTTTCCACGCTTGTGGCGTCGGCAGAATGGCCGTGTTCCCCACGACTTTCTAGATTGAAGGAACAGCCTTCTGGAGTCGTTACGCCGCGGACTATCAGCCCACTCGCTTCCCGAGGGGATACCACGAGGTCGCCGACCTGTGGAATCGGCGCCTCGAATCCGCCGCCTGAATCAGGCATGCCGCAATGTTCGTTCCGGCCGTAGCATCGGGCTGGTCATAGTTCCAGGTGCCAACAAATCTGTCCTGCTGCCCGTGAAGATTTGCTCAGAAGAACGTTCAGGCAGAAGAGTGTAACGCCGCTGAGGACTTTCGCTTTCCTTGGTAGCATTCCTATAATCCCCTTTCGGTTTTTGTGAGGCGTGCGCTGCGGGCTGCATAAGTTCTATCGTTAGATATAGTATACTATACTTAATATAGTAGATGCTTGTCAATCGTCGTTGTTCGTGCTCGCTGCGACCGGGCGAGAGGCGAGAGAAACCGAAGAACCGCCGAAGTTCTGACAATTTCCACGGAGTCCAGGAAGTCCGGTTTGGCCGCCATGAGCGAGACGATGCCGGCGATCGTCCAGATGCGTGCTGAAGGGGAGCAGCGAATGAATTACAAAGAGATCCATCACGAGGGCAGTATTGAAACCTTGCATTCATGCCTGCGCGGCTGGTGCTTGAACCGCCTAATGAATTGCTCGTCGGACGCGTAGTCCTGCTCGGGAACGCCGTGTGCGGCGAGCGTTGCGGAACCGGTACCAGGCGTCGAGTGGCCAGGCGGCTGTTGACTTGGTCCTAGGTCAGGAATTATCGTTGATTTTCGGCGCACGGGGCGCATCCAGTCCGCGGAAAGGGCCAAGCCCACCCTGCAGGAATTGCACAGCTACAAGCTCACAAATCTTCTTTCTGCCTGGAGTGCGGACACAGGCCACGAACGGAAAGGAGATTTCCATGTCAAGGCAACTCCCGCCGAGTCCCAGTCTCGAACAACTCAAGAAACAAGCCAAGTCTCTGTTGAAGCGTCAGCAGGCCGCGGACTCCGGGGCTTTGACTCGCATTCGCGAGAACCACCCGCGATGGAGAAACCTGTCGGAAGAACACGTCGCCTCGTCGCCGTTCGCGCTTGCGGATGCGCAGCTCGTGATTGCGAGCGAATATGGATTTGCGTCCTGGTCCAAGCTGCAGTCTCACGTCAAGACGCTTGAAGCAGCCAGCTCGACCGCAGAGGCTGTCGCGTCTCTGCGCGATGCCGCCGGAGGACGTGACCTCGCGCGACTCAATGCGCTGCTGGATGCACATCCGGAGCTCATTGACGAGCGCGGCGGGGAGGGCGTGAGAACGCCGCTGCACCAGGCCGTCTTCGGCAACAGCGAGGCGGCAGTCAAGCTGCTGCTCGAGCGCGGCGCCAATCCGAACATCCGCTGCGAAGGTGACAACGCGTATCCACTCCATTTCGCCGTGGAGAAGCATCGCCTCCCCATCATTCGTCTCCTGGTGGAACATGGGGCCGATACGATCGGCGAAGGCGACTACCACGAGCTGGGCGTGATCGGGTGGGCGACGGCGTGGGATTACATCCAGCCCAATCCCGAGATAATTGCGTATCTGCTGGCGCACGGCGCGCGACACAATATCTTTTCCGCGGTCGCTATGGGCGAAGTAGAGGTCATTCGTGACCTGGTCGCGCGCACGCCGAACGATCTCGAGCGGCGGATGAACGGAACCAGGATGCGCAGCATGCCGCTGCATCTCGCCGTCATCAAGAATCAACCCGCGTCGGTGGCGACGCTGCTCGACCTCGGAGCTAACACGGAGTCGCTCGACGAAGCCGGCTTTTCTGCGCTCGATCTGGCAGCGCTCGAGGGCAGGCATGACCTGGCACAAGTGCTGCTCGAGCGGGGAGCAAAAGTGCGGCTGCCGGCCGCAGTGGCCCTGGCTCGAACCGCGGACGTCGAAAGACTGCTGCGTAGAGATCCCGGTACACTGAAGCCCGGCGGACGATGGGGCCATTTGATCCTTCGCGCCAGCGAACGCGCGCCGGGCGATGTGATCGAGACGCTGATCCACAATGGGGCGTCGGTGAATGTACACGACGATCCGAAGACCTCGATCGACTCGACCAGCGGATACACACCGCTGCACGCGGCGGCGTGGCACGGGAACGTGAGCGCGATAGATGTGTTGATGAAGCACGGCGCTGATGTCCGCGCGCGCGAAGAGAAGTATCACGGCACGCCTGCGGGATGGGCCGACTACGCCGGTCACAAAGAGGCCCGCGACCTGATTCTGCGCGGGCCGATCGACATCATCGAGGCGATCCAATACCACATGGCCGGACGCGTCAAAGCCGTCCTGGAAGAAGACTCCGCGGCGTTGAACCGGGCTTTCAGTGACTACGGGCTGTTCCCCTTGGACGCTGAAGCATGGCAGACTCCGCTGGCCTACGCCGTTACACGCGGTCGTGAAGAGATCGTACGACTGCTGATCGCGCGCGGCGCGGTTGAGGCGCTACGGTCGCCCGAAGGCGAGACACTGAGTGAGATCGCGCAAAAGGCAGGCCATCGAGAGATCGCATTGATTCTCGACCGAGCAGCGGGAAGCGACGAAGCCCGAACCTAGCTGAACTGCCAATCTACTCGCTGAGCATCGGATTGTGCGTTAGCATTTCGTACTCGGAGAACACACATGCAGCGTACCTTGATTCATCGTATTGAAGCGGACGGCGTAAGCGTCTTCTATCGAGAAGCCGGCACACCCGATGCGCCGTTCGTGCTGTTGCTTCACGGTTTCCCAACTTCTTCTTTTCAGTTCCGGGAGCTCATCCCGCGCCTCGCCGACCAGTACCACGTGATTGCACCCGATCTTCCGGGGGTTCGGATTCACTGAAGTTCCGGATCGACGCCATTACAAATACTCGTTCGACGGCCTGGCTGAAACGATTCTTGCCTTCACGGACGCACTCGGTCTCGCACGTTACGCGCTGTACGTTTTCGACTACGGCGCTCCTACCGGGTTTCGCTTGGCTATGGCGCGCCCGGATCGCGTGACCGCGATCGTTTCGCAAAACGGTAATGCTTATGAAGAAGGACTGGGGAGCGCATGGGCTCCCATCCGGCGCTACTGGAGTCAACCATCGTCGGAGAATCGCGAGGCGATTCGGAAAGCTCTGAACCTCGAAGGATTGCGCCGGGAATATTCCTCAGGCATTTCAAACCCGGATTTGATCGCGCCCGAAGGCTATACGCTCGATGCCGCGCTGATGGCGCGGCCCGGTAACACGGACATCCAGTTGGACCTGTTTCTCGACTATGCCAATAACCTCAGGCTCTACCCAGCTTTCCAGGAGTACCTCCGAAGATCGCAGCCGCCTCTCCTTGCGATATGGGGGAAGCATGATCCATATTTCGTCCCGGCAGGTGCGGAGGCCTTCCGGCGGGACAATCCGAATGCTGTCGTTCAATTTCTCGATACCGGACACTTCGCGCTGGAAACGCATGTCGAAGAGATTGCCCTAGCAACAAGACAGTTCTTCGCGAAGATTGTTGGCTAAAAACAAGCTGAACTGGCAAAGCCCTCAACAACCGGCGGTCACTCGGAGCGCAACGCTTGCGTAACATCGACGCGCGCAGCGCGTGCCGCGGGCAGCACCGACGCGATAACCGCGACCGCCATCAGCACGAACGCTGAAACGAATACCGGCAATGCGCCCGGCATCTTGAGGTCCAGGAAGTATCTTCCCGCCAAACGCGCCAGCACCAATCCGAATGCCGCGCCTGCAAGGACGCCCGCCGCAGCCATCACGGTACCCTCTGCGATCACGCCCTGGAGGAGTCGCTTCGGCTCCGATCCGAGGGCCAGCCGGATGCCGAATTCCCGCGTCCGCGCGCTCACCGAAAACGCCAGCACGCCCGCGACGCCCACCACTGCAATCGCCAATGCGACCGCCGCGAATACCCCAAACACCAGCGAGTTTAAACGGTCCGGTGTGAGCACCTCTGCCCGGATGTCTTCGAGAGTGGCGGCGTGCTCGACGGGCTGATCGGCGGACATGTCGCGAATCACGCGTGTGACCGGCATGACCAGCGCATAGGGATTTGCACCCGTGTGAACGAAGAGGCGACCGCCAAATATTGCACCCACGTCAAAGGGGCTGTAAACGCTGAGCGTGGGCTGAGGAACGACGTGTCCGTCGTCAATATCGGCCGTGACACCGATGATTCGGTGTGGGGCGATGAGACGCGACTTTTCGAGATCGGTCCCGGGGAAGAATTGCAGCACGGGATCCGTCCAATAGACATGCCGATTGACCGCATCCTGGTTGGGGAACATGCGCTGCGCGAGAGTCTCGCTGACGATAACCACAGGCTCTTCATTTTTATTATTCTGGCCATCGAGCGCATTGAAATCGCGGCCGGCAATGATAGGGACGCCGAGCGCCGCAAAGAATCCGGGAGAGATGACACGCCACTGCGCCCGCGGATCCTCTACGCCGGCGGCATGGACGTGTCCATCGGCGGAGAACTGCAGACCGAGGCCGGTGGGGTCGCTATCGCGCCAGGGAACGACGTCCCCGAAGGCGGTCTTAATCACGCCCGGTAGGGCATCAATGCGACGTATCGCTTCCTTGTAGAAATCGACGACCTGCTGAGGTGTCTTCCCGTAGGACATAGCAGGAACATCGATAGCGAGGACGTGTTGCGTGTCCAGACCTGTCTGTGCCCTTTGCAGTGCGATCAGCGTAGTGATCAACGTACTTGCACCGGCCAGCAACGAAGGACGCGGCGATCTGTGTCACCGCGAAGATCCGCTGGCGGCGGCTCGTGCTGCCGGTGATCCGCACACTTCCGCTGGATAGGCTCAGTCCACCAGGCGTGCCGGAAGAGGGCAGGCGCGGGACGAAGGCGAGAATCACCGCGGCAACGATAGCCAGCGCTGCTCCCACCCAGAGCAGACTGGCATCCACGGTCAAATCAAGCGCACGAACGGAGAAGCGCGAGGCGTAGCGAGCCAGGACAGCCACCATCGGCTGCGCACTCATCACACCGAGTGCGGCGCCAGCTCCGCAGAGCAGAAGGCTTTCGGCCAGCAGCATGCGACGCAACGCGCCTCTGCCTGCGCCGAGCGCCACGCGCACCGCCAGTTCACCTTCGCGGCGAACCGTCCGTGCCAAAATCAGGTTGGCGACGTTCGAACAGGCGATGATGAAGATCAGCCCCGACGCTGCGAGCAGCACCAGCAGCACGGTCCGGGCGCCCGACGTAATCTGGTCACGAAGCAACTTCACCCCGATCTGAAAGTTCGCTTCCTGCGTATAGGCTTCGGGATGGTCCTTCTTCATCGCGGAGTAGGCGGAGCGCAACTCAGCGCCAGCCTGATCGAGAGTGACTCCGGGGGCGAGCCGGCCGAAAATCTCAGTCATGCGATGGATGCGGCCAGTGACCATGGTTGCGGAAAGTTGATGCGGGCTGGTGACCACGTTGGCTATGATTTCGGTATCTTGGGGATACGGGACGCAAGGCTCGAGGACGCCAATGACTGTCGCCGAGCGATCACCGATGCTACCGAGGCGAACGGTTTTGCCTATGACCGAAGGATCCTTGTGAAAAGAGGTCGTCCAGAAACGGTAGGTGAGAACGACGACGCCGGCAGCTTTGGGACCGTCATCTTGAGGCCCAATGAGGCGACCGAGCACAGGACGAAGGCCCATGACATCGAAATACGTGCCTCCGACCACGCCGCCTCGAATCGAACGAGGCTCACCGAGGCCGATCATGGTGAAGTCCATGGTTGAGAAGTCGCCAAACGCGCTCACGGTTTTCACGCTCGCACGCAAGTCCTGTATCTCGGGTACGGAAAACGTAGCGTTTTCGTTGCCGATGCCTGGAGCACTTTGTCGGATATAGATCAGTCGGTCCTCGTCGCGGTTGACAAGAGGCTTGAGCAGGACTCCGCGCACTAGCGTGAAAATGGCAGCGTTCGCGCCAATGCCGAGCGACAGCGTGAGAACCACGGCGATCGCCAGCCCTGGAGTCCGAATTAACGAGTGGGCCGCCACTCTCAGATCGCGAACGAATGACATATTCTTACCTTCCCCGCCGGGGTATCAGCATCACACTTGCCAATAGTAAGCGTCACATTCTATACGACTTAATATGCGATAGATGAGTCCGCGCTGTCCGTTTCAGGACACCGCTATGGCAAAATCGGACACTAAAACGCGCTCGGACAGGATGGTTCGCATTCAGTTCACGGATTGTCGGAACAGGAACTTAGAATAGATCCCGTCCAAGAATAGCCGGGCTAATTGTTAGCGGGCCCGGGAAAGTCAGTGGCGGGCAAATGAATCCCGCCATATCACTCGCGATGTGGCGTTTCGACGTGTTTCCCGCAGCCGGGTTGGCGCTTTACATCGCAGCTCAAATGTTGTTGTGGTGGGTACTGCTTGTCTATTCCCCAGCTTGCGCCATTGCTACCCTGAGTGGTGGGGATTCTAATAGGGTTCGGGATTGCCCTGCTCGGCACGTCGAGTGGCGGAAGTTTGAATCCTGCACGCCAGTTTGAGCCTGCAGTTGTTTCACAACACAGATGACCTGTGGGTGTTCCTTATCGCTCCGGTGGTAGCGCTGAGATCGCAGAACGACTGCGTCAGGCTCTTCAGAGACGCCGTTAATAGCTCACGCACAGGCTTTGCTGTACACTTCCCGACGGTCGTCCATTGGATGAGCACAGCGGCAAAACCATTCCGATTCCAAATGCAGCGGCTTAGGAACCGCGAGCAAGATGCGGATTCGATCTTTCAATGACTGGCAAACGCAATTCCGTAGAAGCAACAAGGAGACAGAGTGTTACGGCGCGTTTAGCCAGGACCTGATGCAAAGCATTTGCGACGAAAGGAGATTCCGATGCGAAAGACCAGAGCTTTCTTTGTCGCTGGTTTGACGGTTGTTCTGACAGTTGGAACGGTCCGCGTCTCGATCGGCCAAAACACGGCACCGACAACTGCCGATAGCGCGGCAAAACCAAATCTGGCCGTGGGTCCGCAATACGATACCACCCACGTTTATGTCGCGCCAGAGGATTTCGACCGCTTTGTTGCTAGTCTATTGGCGACCTTCGGCGGCACCGTCGCCAAGAAGGGAGTCGCCGATGTGACGCCAACCCCGAGCAGCACAGTCACGCAATTGGTACATACTCCCGTGGGGGGCTTGTCGGTCTTCGGTTTCACGACGCCGATCCCGTATCCGTTCGGCGGGGAGAGAACCGGCTATCTGGTGACGGACATGGATGAGGCGATCCGCGCCGCTCGTGCGAGCGGGGCCTACGTCCTTGTCGCGCCGTTTAACGACCCCATCGGACGAGATGCGGTTATCCAGTGGCCCGGCGGCGTGAATATGCAGATCTATTGGCATACGAACGCGCCGTCTTACGCACCTCTCCACACCATCCCGGAAAACCGAGTGTATCTGTCTCCAGAAGGGGTGGCCGCTTTCCTTCGCTGTTTCTTGGCCTTCGCACATGGCGAAGTTGTCTCCGACGACGCGCACGCGCCCGGCGTCGAAATCGGACGCCCCAATGACACCTACCGGCGAGTCCGGATCCAATCGCGCTTCGGCAAGCTGACCGTGTTCGTGACAGATGGCCTTCTTCCGTATCCATACGGACGAGAGATGACCGGCTATGAGGTCGCGAACCTGGCAGATACTCTCGCAAAGGCGAAGGTGGCCGGAGCCACGATCGTAGTCGCCCCTTATACTTCCGATCGGCGGGATGCGGCCCTCGTACAGTTTCCCGGTGGCTATATCGCCGAGATCCACTCGGCGGCCAGCAAATAGATGGCTGACGGAACCAGCTGCGGGGCATTAGCGGCAGCGCGGTGACTCATGATGAGCGAGGCGATTCAGCGGAAGGAAGCTTATTGCAGCAATGAATTCGATTCGCATACGCATGTTTCCAATCATCGCAGCCGCGCGCCTCCTCGTCGCCGTGCTGCCAGCGCGTGCCCAGTCGGATCCTGTAGCTGCTTCCGCGATCCCGGATCGCAGTTACCAGCTGCTGAGTGAGGACGAGAATTGGAGCTTTCTGCGGGATTCGAACCTCCGGGAGGACTTCTGGGACCCGATCAAGTACATTCCGTTGCGAAACGGCGCGAACGATTGGTACCTCACGATTGGAGGAGAGGCGCGAGAGGCCTGGGAACAGATCGGAAACGATAACTGGGGTGAGTCGCCATTTTGGAACGATTATTTCAATGAAAGATATATGGTTCACTTCGACGTTCACTATGGCAAACACGTGCGCACGTTCGTCGAGCTAAAGAGCGGTCTGAATTCGTTTCGGATAGGTGGTCCGCGACCCATCGACGAAAAGAAGCTCGACTTCCAGGCGGCATTTCTGGAACTGGGAACAACTGCAGGGAAAAATTCGGCCAACCTTCTCGTCGGACGTCAGGAACTCGAATACGGCTCAGGCCGCTTGATCGACCTGCGTGAAGGTCCAAACGTCCGGCTCAGCTTCGATGGCTTCAGACTGAAGACCAAGCTACATTCCTGGCAAATCGACGGACTTGCCGTCCGCCCCGACCTTGACAATCCTGGCTTCTTCGAAAATGCGCCAAATCATGCAGTTGGTTTCTGGGGTGTATACGCAACGCGCCCCACGACGGGTGGAACTACTCTTGATTTGTATTACCTGGGTCTTGACCGCGCTCAGGCTGCTTTCGAGCGCGGCACTGCTCAAGAAGTTCGGCACTCGTTGGGTGCGCGATTTTCGCGACCCATTGCAACCGAACATCCAGGATGGGATTTCGATTACGAGGGCCTTTGGCAGTTCGGAACCTTCGGCTCAGCGGGCATTCGAGCATGGACGACTTCCTCAGAGACTGGCTACCGCTTTACGACCGCATCGTTGAAACCCGGCTTAAGTTTGAAGGCGGACATCTCCAGCGGCGACAACCCGCAGAGAAATAACTTGGCAACGTTCAATCCTTTGTTTCCGAAAGGCAATTACTTTGCCGTCTTGGCAACGACGGGCCCCGGTCCGATCAACTTCATAGACATTCATCCCCACGTCGAGGCTGCTCTTCCTCACAACGTGTCGGCGTCTTTTGATTGGATTTTCCAGTGGAGGGAAAGTCTGGAAGATGGTGTGTACGCTGTTCCTGGATTTCTAATTACAGCTGCAAACGGCAGTCGCGCACGATACGTTGGAAACAGGCCCGGCACGGAGCTCCGATGGCAAGCAAATCGCCACCTGTGGTTCCAGGCAGACTACGGCATCTTTTTGGCGGGTCCTTTTCTCAAGCAAGCTGGACCCGGTCGCAACCTGAATTATTGGGCGCTATGGGCTGGTTACAAATTCTAAAGGGAGTCGCATGGATGCAGCGGACGTTTTCTTGAGGCTTGAAAAATGTTTAATTTTGCCGCTCTAGCATTGGTCTATTCAGACAGCAATGAAGCTCTCCTCGAGAAGGAAGAAATGTCGTGGTGGCGTCTGACGGTGATGCAATAGCACACGATGGGTGGGGCGATTCCTCCTAATTACACGATGGACGATGCGGACCATCGCGAACTTTATCAGGTGTTCTTGGATGTGCGAGACGCAGCGGCCCGTATTCTCGAGAACACTAGCCTGGCCGACATTGTTAACGACCAGAAACCTCCACATCCCAAGTCCCACAAACGCCATTCCGCGAAAAAACACGACCTAAAAGGAGTCTAGAGGTCACGTGTCATCTCTTCCGGGAACGACGGAAGGTTCATGATATTCCACGACTATCGGTCGTTCCGTGGCGAGTCTTCGGATCTTCGCAACGTCCGCGGAGGCCTCCTTGGTACGGCTGGGTCCGCTAACTAATCTCAGAACGGAAAGCGACTCGAAAGGATGGGAATGTGGTTTGTTGGGTGGAAGGAAATCGCGGAGATTTCGAACCCGCCGCGGGGAAGAAAAGAGTGATGTCGAGGATGTTGTCCAAAGCCCAGAAAAAAGTTCAGCTCCGGTGGTGATGCCGGGACCGGGAAGAGCACTCTTGAATGCATAAGCGGCCGCAATTTCAGGTCGCTTTTACAACCTTCTGTTCAGGGAAGACAGCATTCATTTCATTTCCCGGGGGCGCCGGCATCCTGACTGCTGGCTAGCGTCTGCGCCTTCGCCAGCATCGCATCAAGCGCTGCCCGCGGGTAAAGCTTGCCACTGAGCACAACCGCCTGAATCGAGCGCGTGTTATGAATGTCGGTGAGGGGGTCCTTGTCGAGTAAAACAAGATCGGCAGTCTTGCCAACCTCAATGGTTCCGCGGTGGTCAAGTTGTCCCATAAAGTCAGCGGCATTTCGAGTGGCGGCCTGGAGAGCCGCAAGCGGAGATAATCCTGCATCGACCAGCAGCGCGAGCTCATCATGGAGGCCGAAACCGGGGAAGCACTGCGGATTCATGCTGTCGGTGCCGGCAAGTATGGGAACGCCCGCACGGTACATGAGCCGGACAAGCCTTTTGGATTTGTCAAATTCAAGCTGATTCAGTCTGACAATTGCGGCCCGAGGCTCGGGAGGAACGTCCTTGTAATAACCGGCATCCCATTTCGCTCGCACCCCTCTGCTCAAGTATTTCAGTCGAGGGTCATCGGCAAGTAGCGGGTCGTCGATCTGCGCTCGCAGCAAGGTGAGCGTGGGACACTGCCAGGTTCTATTTTTCACGAACAGCGCAAACAAGGATTGCGCGGTGACTTCGTCAAAAGTTTCAACGACGCGCATGTTTAGGCGAATGATGCTTTTTCCTGAGTCGATCTTTGCCGCCATCGTCGCACCTGGCGCCCGGAACAATGCCTCCTGCTGCTGCATCTCGGGATCGATCGACTTTTCTTCTCTTGAGCTGCCGTCCGCCACACGTGTCAGATGCTCAATGCTTCTCTGGCCAGCTTCGGATGCCTCTGCCGCGGTCACCGATTCTGGAACGTGCCCTTCGAATGGAATTCCACACTTATTGGCCTCGTCGGCAATTGCGAAGTAGGCGTCGCGGGATAACCTGTCATAGACCTTGATGAAGTCCGCGCCACGCTCCCGCTGTTGTTCCACTACTTTGCGCCCTTGAGCTTCATCGGTAACAACAATCGATTCGGGCCAGACGGGATTTGGACCATCGATGATGGGACTGCCGAGGTAGATGGTCGGTGATGGATCTTGGTTGGAAGTATGCGTGGCGCGCCACGCATGGGCGTCGGGAGGACCTGACATGTCACGGACGCCGACAACTCCGTTTGCCAGGAAAAGAAGGTGGCTCCAGGGAGCGCGGGCATCTGACGCACCGTGGACATGCATATCCCACAAACCAGGGATGAGAAACTTGCCTGTGCCGTCAACGACTACGGCTTTTCTTGGGATATGTGTCTTTCTCGACGGACCAATTGCAACGATGAGATCGCCATCTACGATCACTGTCATGTTAGGCTCGGAGCTATGGCCAGTGGCATCAATCACGGTTACGCGTTTGATCACAAGCGATTGAGACCAGGAACAGACGCCGAATAGAGTGAAAAGAAGGATCAGATACGGGCTGCGGGCTGGGGATATCGCGACAAAGGCCGCAAGCATTCGCGTAAGTTGCGGAGCTAGAAGGCCAGTGATTTGACATTTCATCGTGGCTGCGAGTATAGACAATTTCCTGCTGACCCACATACCGTCAAAATTCGTCAGCTTCCGCGGGCATTTCCGGCGCGAGAAGTGCGACCGGCGAATCAAGTCGGATGTTGGAGCGCGTTCTGCACGAGAAATGCAGCCAAAGCCAGGGCAGACTGCCGCCTTCATAAAAGCCACGGAAGTGATGATTCTGCGTGTATGAGATGAGAATCGGCTCTTTCATTCCGCTGTATCGGAGCTAAGAAAGGAGCCAGCAAAGGAAGGACGAAGTACAACTATTCCGAAGCCTTCGTGGCCAATGCTTCGACTACCGCGATATTTTGCAGCAGGTCCGATGGAAGGCCGTGCCTCTCTGACCGGGCTGTTGTAAGTGACCCAGACCTTGCCGTGAGCATCTTCCCAGATCAAAATCTTTAGAGGAAGATCGATGGCGATACTGGGCGCCGCCAGCATCAGTGGCGTGCCGGCCTTGGGGCTTCCAAAGATCAGCAGCTTGGTTGGAGGCATTTTCATTCCCACCTTCTCCGCCTCTCCGCTATCGTCAACCAGAGCGAACAGGGTAACTCCTTTCGCTTGCAGAATTCCCTTGAGCCTTTCCACCGTCTGGTCCACCGAGTGGTTGCTGGGAGTGTCGATGATCCCCGTGCCTCCGCTGGCCGTCATGAATGCCTCCTCATTTGCAGACTGAAGGTAGTATTGCCGCGCCGCCGATCAAGGGGATTGGATCGATACCATCGTTTCCGGTAACATTGCCTTCAGGTGGGTGGTTTCTTTAATTTTACCACCGAGGTTCTCGTCGGGAAGGCGGAAAGCCCTGGGGCATTCTTCCCGCACACCGCAAGGCCATTTTTGGCTACATTATTTATATGGCTCTTGGGAAAGGAGGAGACAGATGTTAAAGCGACCTCAAATTGACGGTACATACGCATTCAAGTGCGCTCTCCTCTTTTTGGCCTCTGCCATATTCACTTGGGGATTGCAGGCAAAACTCTCCCTTTACAAGCCCCCGCAATCTCCATCTACCGTCACAGTTGCCAAACTTTTGACGGAGAGGCGTTCCGCCCAGACGGTGGCCTTGTTTGAAAAGGCCCTAAAACGAGGTACGGCTCGGGAGACGTTGAACCTGATTCTGTTATTGGTTTTGGCCCAGGCGATCTTGTTTCTTACATTCAAGTTTTACCAAGTTGAAATGAACTTCTGCAGGTCTCGCAGATGGAACTTCCACGATCCGCACCTCACGCAACGTCCCCCTCCAGTCTTCGTTTAGTCCCTCCACGGGGATATATTTACGGTAGACCAGGCCTATTCAAACATCGAATAGGACCGTTGGGTGATCGCCAGTCCCTTTAAGAAGATTTACTGTCGTCGATTCCAATCCCGAACTTGCGGGATTGAAAGTAGGTGGCTCCATGCATCGTAAGCGAATCCTTTGGATTGCGGGGCTTCTCTGCCTTTTGTTGGCAGCTCTTTTCTTGATCGTTCGAAATCACTATGCCAAAGCCCCTGCCGAGCAGCCGAGGGCGGCCGCAGTCGTCGCGGTCACGCGTGGCAATCTGGCCAGCTCCCTCACCGTTGCCGGTCAATTTCAGCCCTATCAACAGGTGGATCTTCACGCCAAAGTCTCGGGATATATCCGCTGGATCAAAGTCGATATCGGCGACCGCGTTCGTCAGGGCGAAGTCCTAGCCCTGCTGGAAGTTCCAGAGTTGCAGAATCAAGTGGAGGGCGCTCAGGCCGAGGTCCGCCACAGCCAATCTGATATCACTCGCGCACAAAGCGAGATCATAAGCGCTGAGTCGACGTACTCCGCACTGCACGCTGAATATACCCGTCTGGAAGAGGCTTCCAAAGAGAGACCAGGGCTGATCGCGGAGCAGGAGTTGGATGACGCGCGAGCCAAAGACCAGCAAGCGGCAGCACAGGTCGGCGTCGCCAAGGCCTCGCTCGACGCCATGCAGCAACAACTCGGCGTTTCCAACGCGACTCGCAGCCGGCTCGAAACGATGTCCGGATACGAGCAGATCGTCGCTCCCTTTACAGGGGTGGTGACGAAGCGCTACGCCGATACCGGCACGCTGATTCAAGCGGGACAGGACAACAATACGAATACACTTCCCGTGGTACAAGTGGCCGAGAGCGACCTGCTCCGGCTCCGCATGCCCGTGCCGGAGGGCGACGTGCCTTACATTCAGGTCGGCGGCGATGTGCAGGTGACAGTCAGCGCGACTGGGCACACATTTGCAGGCAAGATCATCCGTTTCTCGCGCGCACTCGATACCAACACCCGAACCATGCTGACCGAGGTCGATGTCCCGAACCGTGACCTCAGTCTCAATCCAGGCATGTACGCGGAGA
>Ga0182015_10002174_pt1 | contig 24303 bp, 20 predicted proteins | sample 712P3MmetaG_FD_120478 | JGI IMG/M metagenome (GOLD analysis project Ga0182015, IMG submission 120478) | Permafrost microbial communities from Stordalen Mire, Sweden - 712P3M metaG | ecosystem: Environmental > Terrestrial > Soil > Wetlands > Permafrost | place: Sweden: Stordalen | collected...
CAGAATCTTGTCATCTGCGACTCGGGCAACAACGAGGTCCGGGTGGTGGCCGCCTCCACCGGCACCTTCTACGGGCAGCCCATGACCGCCGGTGACATCTACACCGTGGCGGGTGACGGAACGGCCGGCTATGGCGGCGACGGCGCCGCCGCTACCGGTGCCGAGCTCAACATGCCCGAAGGCGTCGCCGTCGATGCCCAAGGAGACGTGGTGGTCGCCGACTACGGGAACAACCGGGTCAGAGTGGTTTCGGAGCAGTCGGGAACCGCCTACGGCCTGCCGATGGTCGCCGGAGACATTTATACGGTGGCCGGAACGGGTAGTGCGCAGTTCTCGGGCGACGGTGGTCCTGCGACGGGCGCTGCGCTCTCCGCGCCCCGAGACGTGGTAGTCGACCGTCGCGGCAACATCGTGGTGGCGGACTCGGGAAACAACCGGGTCCGGGTGATCGCGGCCTCCGCAGGCACCGATTACGGCCAATCTGTCTCCGCCGGCGAGATCGAAACGGTGGCGGGCACCGGCGCACTGGGTGGGTTCTCCGGTGACGGCGGCCCTTCCGCCGACGCGGTGTTCAACCTGCCCACCGGGGTTGCGGCCGACGTCGCTGGGGATGTGGCCGTCGCTGACCAGAACAACAATCGCGTCCGGTTCGTACCGGTGCACTCGGGAACGTACTTCGGCCAGCCCATGGTTGCCGGCGACCTCTACACGGTGGCTGGAGACGGGACCGCAGGGACGAGCGCCGACGGAACGAGCGCCACCGATGCCGAGCTAGACGCGCCCTCGGGGGTCGCTTTCGATACGGCAGGCGACCTGCTGGTTTCCGAATTCGCCGGAAATCGGATCCGCGTGGTGGCTGACAACACCGGCACGTTCTACGGACAGTCGATGACCGCGGGCAGCATCTACACCATCGCCGGCACCGGGGCCATCGGCACCACCGGTGACGGGAGGCCCGCCACTCGGGCAGAGATCAACGCTCCCGAGAACCTGGCTGTTGACGCATCCGGCAACGTCGTATTCACCGAGTTCTACGGGAACAGGATCCGGATCATCGCCGACAGCACCGGCCTCTTCTATGGGCGCTCCATGAAGGCCGGTCGCATCTACACCGTCGCCGGTACCGGGTCCCCGGGGAGCACCGGCGACGGGGGCCCGGCCCTGGCGGCGACCTTCCAACTGCCCGTCGGTGTGGCCGTCGACCGCTTCGGGAACCTGGTGGTGGGTGACTACCTGAACAACAGAGTGCGAGTGGTGGCTGCTGCCACCGGCACCTTCTACGGCGACGCCATGGAGGCCGGCAATGTCTACACCTTGGCCGGCGACGCCTCTCGAGGGTCGTCAGGAGACGGCGGCCCGGCAGCCGCGGCCGAGCTTTCGTTTCCCGCCGGGATCTCCGTGGATCCCACCGGGAACGTGATCTTGGCGGATTCGGCCAACAGTGAGATCCGGGTGGTCGCCGCCGTTTCGGGCACCTTCTTCGGACAGTCGATGACCGCAGGGGACATCTACACCATCGCCGGGGGCGGGACGACGAGCTGCCCTGCCGGCATCGGGCCGTCGACATCGGGGACGGACGCCGCACTTTCAGTGCCGCTCGGAGTGGCATTTTCGGGGAGCGATTCGCTCTTCATCTCGGACAGCGCCAACAACTGTGTGCGCGAGCTCACCACCAGCGAGGCGGTCCCCGGGCCGCCCCGTTCGATCACCGCCACCTCGGCCAATGGCTCGGCGACCGTCAGCTGGCTTCCACCGGTTAGTGCGGGTGGTCCTCCGGTCACCGGCTATGTGGTCACAAACCTCGGAACGGGAGCCACGATGAGTGTCAATCGCAAGTCAACGTCGGTCACGCTGAGCGGGCTCACCAACGGCACCAGCTATGCCTTCACGGTGACCGCCCACAGCTCTCTAGGTTCGGGCCCGGCGTCACCCGACTCGAACAGCGTGACCCCCCGATGATGACCGCGCTGCGTAGGTCGGAGAGGGGATACACCAGGCGCCTGGGCGGCAGCGGCGCGGCCAAGCACCGAAACTTCGTGGCTCTCGGGTTGGTTGCCCTCCTGGTGCTGGTTGGATGCATCTCGACCAGCGCCACGGCCGCCTCGATCGGTCAAACTCAATCGGGCTTCCACGCCCCCAAATCGGGCTACATCGTCTACTGGGACCAGGACGAGGAGGTCGACTACTACGCGTCGGCCAACCATACCCAGGGCCAGCTGATGGCGCCGTGGGATCTGAACGGTCAGGTCTGCCTCCTCAATGACGGAACCGGTCGCTGGGTGGGAGGCTCCGATCCCACCAACGAAAGTCAGCACAATCCGGGAGGGCCCCCGACCTACCCGTTCAAGCAGCCGGCGATCAGTGAAGAGATGAACGACGTCAACGGGAATTTCACCGGGAAGACTCTCTACGTCCCCGGGCCTTACCGGATGGCGCCGGGACTTCCCGGTGAGGACTCGCCACCCGATTCCACCGGTATCTACAACGGTCAGGCCACGTACACCGGTTGTGCCGTCGATGCTCAGCACAACGTCTTCGCCAACGACCTCGGCACCGCTCAGGGTGGTTTTCCAATTCCGACCGACGGACGATTGATCGAGTGGTTCGCACCCTCCTATACCACTTCGTGCGTGCTCTACGGGCCGACCACCGGGGGCATCGGGAGCGATCACGACGACGGCACCGGCGGGCTTTCCCAACCCGGGATGATGGCCACCATGCCCAACGGGAACCTGCTGGTTCCTCAGGCCGGATCGTCGAGTGGCGGTTTTCCGGGCAATGTCACCGAGTTCGACCACTCATCGTTTCCCACGAGTGCAGCCCAGTGCCCGGACGGCGTCTATCCCCGGGCTGACATCTCCTCGTCGGTGTTCTTCCAGGGCAGCCTCAGCAATCTGCCCGTACCGCTGGGTGTGGCCGAAGACCCGAGCTGTAGCTGCTACGCCGTCTCCTCCATCTTCGGGGGCGGGAGTGCCGATGACGTGATCGAATGGTTGAGCCCCACCGGCCAGCCCGTCGATCGGCCGGGCGTCCCCGGCGAGTCCCTCTCCGATTTCGGATCCGATCCGAATGGCTTCAATCCGTTCGGAATGGCCTTCGCCCCGGACGGAACCCTGTACTTCATCGACATCCACATCGTGTGTTCGGGTGTGCTGACCAATTGTGGGCCGCAGGACTTCGAGGGCCGGCTGATGAAGGTGACCTTCGGCGCGGACGAGACGCCGAGCCAGCCGGTGACCGTGTCTGATCACTTCGCCTTTCCCACCAGTGCCACCATCTGTGTTCCCAGCGCCCACGAAGTCTGCCCGTTTCCGAGCCATCAGACGCCCCTGCCCACTCCCGAGAGCCCCTCAGAGGGCGAATGAGGTGACCGGGGGTAGATGAGGTGACCACGGGGCGGCGAAGGGGGGCACGGTTGGCGGCGCTGCTATTCGGCGCCACCGTGCTCGCGGTCTCCTCGACCAGCGCCGCGGTCCTGGCGGCGGGGGCGAGCACCACCAAGCAGTCGTCGGTGGTCAGGACCTCGAAGAACTGGGCCAGTTTCGGGAACGGTCCCGAGCACGACTTCACGACACGGACCTCCATCACCGCCGCCAACGTTGGGACTCTGCACGAGGCCTGGTTCTTCCCTACCGGGGATGCCGTGACGGCCACCCCGACCATCGTGGGAGGAGTGGCCTATTTCGGATCGTGGGACACGAAGTTCTACGCGGTGGACCTGTCCACGGGAAAGCTGCGCTGGTCCTACCAGCTCGATTCCCAGACAGGAGTCACGCCATACCCCGGCGAGAACCCCCGCCCGGACGATTCAGACGGTGGGCTGGTCACCTCCTCGGCCTGGTACGAGCCGGCAAACTCATCTCATCCCGACCTGGTCATCTTCGGTGGCGGGTACACGCTCTATGCGCTGGATGCCGATTCAGGGACCTTGTTCTGGAAGCACATCTACGACGGGATCCCCATGAAACCCCCGTCTCCCACCACCGATCAGACCAGAATCTTCTCATCACCCATCGTCGAGGACGGGAACGTCTATGTCGGCGTGGACAACGACGGCGAGGCGAATGAACGGGGATACATCGTGGCCGCCAGTCTGCTGACCGGCGACCCGGTATGGATCCACCAGACCGACGTGGGTACCACGAGGAAGGTCCTCGACAACGGATGCGGGAATGTCTGGTCTTCGGGAAGCTATCTGCCCGGCCTCGATGACGTGGTGTTCACCGTTGCCGACTGCGACGGTACCAATACCATCACCTCAACTGCCGAACGGGTCCTTTCCTTCGACGCCAAGAGCGGAAAGCTGCGATGGTCGGCCAACGTGGTGGGAACCGATCCTGGATGTGACTTCGACGAGGTTGGCACCAACGTCGGACTGGCGGCGGACGGCACTCCGGACTTCCTGGGGGCATTCGGAAAGGATGGCGCCTACGTCTCGCTGGACCCCGCCACCGGAGCGGTGCGGTGGTCGACTCGAGTCGTCTTCGGAGGCGCTGACGGTGGCTTCATCGGCAGTCCGGCGTTCACCGGCACCACGATCTACGGGGCTACCGCCATCGGTGACTCTACGGGCGGTGCCGTCTGTATGCCCGGGGATCCGGATGACACCGCGTTTCAAAACCCGAGCTTCTTCGCCATCGACGCCGCCACCGGCAAGGTCCTCTGGGACGTGAATAACACGCAGTCCTTTGGTGCCACCACCTATGCCGGGGGGTTCACCTTCAACTGCCAGGTGTTCAGTTCGTCGGCCCAGGTGCGCGATGCCGACACCGGAGCTTTGGTGGCCACCTTGAACTTGCCCAACTGGTGCTGGAGTGGGATCGCCATATCGGGACACATGGTGGTGATGGGGGTGGGCAGCTCGGCGTTGGGTACGCCTGGAGGAGTGATCGCCTTCAAACCGACGCGGGCTGGTTGAGGTGAGGGGCACTACGTTGGCCTGAGCTTCTAGGGCTGATGTCCGCCACCTCGCTGGTGACATTCGACGAGGGCATTCGCCCGTTCGCCGTAGGCTGGTACCAGGGCCACATATGGGCTTGGGTCACCTTCCCAGTCGAAGGCCAGAATTTGCTCCCGGCTGCGCCGGCCGCCGAATGCGCGGAGTAGTTCGAACCGGGGCCCCGACACGGTCGCAGCCGGCTCGCCAGTTCCCAGAATGCGCGCTTTGTCTCCGTAGCGAACTCCGAGGGCCGGCAACGCCAGCTGACGTATCCGATAGTGACACTGAAGAAGTACGTGGCCAATGCCAGTGACGACGCAGGCCCCCCGGGGGCATTGTGGACCCCGAGTGCTCCCCGGACGTCTTGGTCGTGGATGACGAGGTCAGTCACGAGAATGGCTGCGAGGCCGAACGGAGCCGGATCCGGGAACGGGATCGCTCCGCTTAGCATGGCGGCCAGCGTGGGAGTCATCTCCCGCCATTGACTCACCAACTCCTCGACCGACTCGCCCGCCACTCGGTCAACTTGATCCGCAGTCATGCGATCCCGACTTTGAACGACGTTGTCGTCCCGCCACTGCTCCAGGAGATCGATCACCGGCAGCATTCCGGTCACGGCATCGGAGGACAGCCCTACGACGTGAGCCAGTAGATCGTTCACCGTCCACGCAGGGCAGGCCGGTACCTGGTCTCCGCTTCGATCTGCGTATGCGAGCACAAGAGAAGCGAGTGCTTCCTGTTGCGTCATGTAGAGGTCTTGAATCTCCATAGGGCGAGTCAATCACAGCACTCCTGGTTGAGCCCCCACCCCAGACCTCAGCTGCTTGAGCTTGAGGTCACTCTGTTAAGGGCTGGGCTCGAGTGCATTGGCGGAGATCCATCATGTTTGGAACCGCCACCCCGTCAGGTACGGCCCTCTACCAACGGAGAGGTAGAGAGCCGCCAACGGAGCCAAGGCGTCAGACCCGGAGCGAGACGGCGGATCCTCGCTCGACGGGCCTGGCGACTGACTGGACCATGCCCAGCGAGTACGGGGCCTAAACAGTGCCAGGTCCGCCGCCCTGGGCGAACTGCGCCACGGACCTGGCCCCTAGACCATGCCCAATTGTTGTATCCGCAAACACCGGACGCCCGCTCGACGGACTCGGCGTTGGAGGTGGTGGCGCGCCCCTGGAGAGCGGGAAGGCCTTTCAGGGGACGCCGCCTGGACAGGAGCGGGCGGCGGAAAATGCCTACTCAACCGTCTTGCGTGTAATTACTGTAACGGAGTCCGGCCAGAATTCCAAGCTGATTCCAAGGTTGGAGCGGGGTTCCGTGCCTGGGGAATTGGTCAAGTTACACATTGCCGAAAGGCCGGCCTCTACGGCGCCGCCACTTCACCAGATGGTATCTGTTTTGATACCATAGATCTATGGATGCGGGACTGGTTATCCGAACGGCTAGGACGCAGTCGAAGCTGAGCCTCAGGGCCCTTGCCACTCGGGCCGGAACCTCCCATGCAACGCTCTCGGCTTACGAGAATGGCCGGGTGGATCCGACGACGACGGTACTTTCGCGGATTATTGGAGCTACGGGACACTCGCTGGAAGCGACCCTTCTCGGAATCCCCTCCGATAGTGAGGGAATGTCCCGCGGCGAAGAGTTGATCGCCGTTCTCGAATTGGCCGAGCAGTTCCCCGCCCGCCATGCAGCCGAATTGGAGTTCCCGCCCTTTCGACCGACATGACCTCGATCGTCGACAAGATCCTGGTGATCGGCGCAGCCCTGGAGGGCCAGCGGCTCCCCTACGCCTTCGGCGGCGCGCTGGCACTGGCCTTCTGCACCGAGCGCGCCCGGGGCACCATCGATATCGATGTCAACGTCTTCGTCGCCCCGGACCAGGCCGGCAGAGTGATGAGTTCACTGTGTCCACCCGTGAGCCATTCAGACGAAGACCCAGTGGTCCTCGAACGGGACGGACAGATCCGGCTGTGGTGGGAACAGACGCCCATAGACATCTTCCTGGACACGACCAATTTCCACCTCCAGGCGGCACAGCGTCGTCAAATTCATGATTTTGGTGGCCGGCAGATTCCATTTCTTGGTTGCTCCGATCTTGCCGTCTTCAAGGCCTTCTTCAACAGGACGAAGGACTGGGCTGATCTTGAGGAGATGATTGCCATCGGGGCGCTGAACGTCGATCAGACCCTTGGCGTGCTGGTGCGCTATCTCGGGGAGGATGACCATCGCCTGGAGAGGCTCCGATCCCTGGCCGTTCCCGAAGGTTGATGGCCTCCGACCCCGGCGCTCTGCAATTGCACTGCCCTCGGTACAGGCACCTCCATCAACCGACCGTCCTCAGCGGTGCGCGCTGAGGACCAGGCACCAGTTAGCGCACTCCTACTTGCACTGAAGCTCTGTCTACAGGGGTTGTAGGTAGCTGCCGATACTTCTCCAGAGGCAGAAAGCGCAGGACCGATCATGTGCATGACGTTCAAGCTGCCCGAAGCCAGGGACGGCACCATCGTCGCGGCTCGGAGCATGGAGTTTCCGGTGGGCATGCCGACACAGTTGGCCGTTCTGCCGGCCGACTACGCCGGCACCAGCTCGGTCGGGGACGGTTCACGTCCTAATACCTGGACGGCCAGCCATGGAGTCGTCGGCATGGGGGTCTTCGGCAGACCGAATTGGTTGGTCGACGGCATCAACACAGCAGGCGTCAGTGCCCACCTGCTCTATATGCCCGGCGGCTACTGCACCTATCGCGCGGCTCGCGGCGACGGTAGCGATGTCTCTCAGGTCGACTTGGCCGCGTATCTCCTCGGTACGTGCACCTCCATCGACGAGGTCAAGGCGGCCGTAGCTGAGATCAACGTCATTGGTATCGACCCGGGGATGGGCTTCGTTCCACCGGTTCACTGCCTGATCCACGACACCACGGGTTCGGTCGCCATCGAACTCCACCCTGAGTTGACACGGGTGGTCGACAACCCCGTCGGAATCGCCACCAATGCCCCGTTTCTCGACTGGCACCTAATCAACCTTCGCAACTACCTGGGCATGTCGGCGGAGAACCCATCGGCCGAAGTGGTCGGGGGACTCACCCTGTCGCCGCTCGGCCAAGGCGAAGGACTGCGGGGTGTGCCGGCCGACTACACGCCGACGGCGAGATTCGCCCGCCTGTTCAGCGTCCTCCGCCTGCTCGAACGGGCCTCGGACGCTGAAGCGGCTGAGCTTCTAGCGCTGCACGTATGCAACGCCTTTGACATCCCGCAGGGCGCCATCAAGGAGAGGGTGGGAGATTCCCTTGTTGCTGAAGTCACGGTCTGGGACTCCGTGCTGAATCTGAGCATTCCACGGTACGCCTACCGGATGTCCGGGAACCCCGAGACCTACGTGGTCGACCTCGGATCTGTCGACTTCGAGAAGCCGGAGCGCCTCCAGGAACTCCGAGCGGAGGGATCATTCACACCAATTGAGGTGTAGGCGTTGGTCGCCGAATCGACCGGGCCCGAACTCCCAATGTTGGATCGGCCCGACTCTGGTTCGTCGGTACCAGCGGTCCGAAGCGCATTGCTGGAGCCCTGTGGTGGCTACGAGATTGTCTGAGACGTGGTGAACGTCCTCAGCTGGCCGCGCTAAGGCCCTGGAGATCTGAACTAGTGGCCGAAGAAGAGGACTGTGCGCATCAGGCTTCCTCGGCAAGGGCCGTGACCGTCCGAAACGTTCGACCCGATCACAGTTCGGCGATCGCCAGGTCCTCTGCGAACTCCTCTGTGTCGAACGTCTCCGTTTCGGTTGCGACTCCCTCGGAAGGCGCATTGAGTCTGGGAAGGAGCAAGGCAAGAAGCACTCCGGCGACCATCGCGCAACCGGCGATGATGAATGCGGCTCGATACCCGGCGGTCAGTGCCGCGTCAGGAGAGTGCTGATGTCCCAGCTCATGACTGGCCACGACGCTCGACGCCACCGTGGCCATGATCGCCAGGCCAAGGGCCCCGCCGATCTGTCGGGTGGTGTTGATCAGCCCCGAGGCGAGTCCCGCTTCGTGAACGGGAACGCCGGCCGTTGCGGACAAGGTCATCGGAATGAATGACAGACCGAAGCCCAAACCGATCAGGATCTCCGGCCCGAGGACGTGCACCAGGTAGGGATCCCCGGCCTGGACAAGGGATAGCCACAGCAGTCCGCCGGCGACCAGGCCGAGTCCGAGCATTAGCTGACTCCGGGCTCCGACGATGTGCACGATGCGAGAGGCGATCAAGGCGCCAATCAGCGTGAGGAGGCCCACTGGCAAGAAGGCCAGGCCGGCGCGCAACGGGCTGTAGCCGTCCACGTTCTGAAGGAACAGGGACAGGAAAAAGTAGGTGCCGAAGATGCCGGTCCCGACGGTGACGGCGATGCCATTGGCCACTGAAAGGGAGCGACGCTTGAAGATTGACAGCGGAATCAGCGGGTCCGTGGCAAATCGCGACTCTGTGACGAAGAACACGGCCAGCAGGGCGACGCCGATGGCCAGCGTGACGATGGTCTGGGCCGATCCCCACGGGCGGACATCGGTGCTGACGATGCCGTAGACGAGCACGGCGAGTCCGGCGGTCACGGTTGCCGCTCCTGTGAGATCGAGGGTCTTGCGAGGGCCTCGCTCTTCCTTGCGGGGGAGGGCCACCCAGGCGGCTGCTAGCAGCACGATACCGATGGGAACATTGACGAAGAGGACCCACCGCCAGTTGAGCAGGCTGGTGAGGATGCCCCCAACCAGCACGCCGGCCGCCGCTCCACTCGCCGCCGTTGCCCCCCAGGCGCCGAGTGCCCGCCGACGATCATCGGGGTCGGTGAAGGTCGTTACCAGGATGCTCAGGGTCGCCGGGGCCAAGATCGCCCCGCCGATTCCTTGGGCGGCCCGAGCGGTGATCAACCAGGCACCGCTCTGGGCGAGCCCGCCGATCAGGCTGAAGACGGTGAAGACGGTGAGCCCGATGATGAAGACGCGACGGCGTCCGAAGAGATCAGCAGCTCGTCCACCCAGCATCAAGAAGCCGGCAAAGGTGAGGGTGTAGGCGTTGATCACCCACTGCTCCCCGGCCACAGAGAGCCCAAGGCTCGCCCGCATCTGGGGAAGGGCCACATTCACGATCGCCACGTCCAGCACGACCATGAACTGGGCAGCACAGCAGATGGCCAAGACGGCCCATGTCGGCATGGACCGGACCCGTGAGGTGACTGCGTCCATTGGGAATCTCCTTTGATACCTTAACGTTAAGATATTGGACCTTGAGAGTTTCGTCAAGTGTTTTAACGTTGAGGGAAGTACGATCTATTCCGTGGAGCCCGACCCAGCCCGCGACGAGACCGACGAGATCGTCGAGTTCTGGCACAAGCAGAACCCTGACCTCGACGTCACGGCCAAGACCCTGGCCATTCGGCTCCGCCGGGCGTCGCAGCATTTCGAACGAGCCGTTCGCACCAACCTGGCGGCAAACGGGGTCGATGAGTACTGGGAGATCGAGGTCCTCATGTCGCTCTTGAGGGCCCCTGACCACCGGAGGAGCGCAGGCGAGCTGCAACGAGAGAGCGGGGTCACCTCAGGCGCCATCACCAATCGGATGGCACGGTTGGAACGTCGGGGTTGGGTGACGCGAGAGGTCGATCCGAACGATCGACGACAGGTGCTCGTCTCGTTGACCGAGGAAGGTTTGAAACAGGCACATCACGTGATCGCCACCAAGAACGAATCCGAGAAGCACCTCTTCTCCAACCTGGACCGCGCATTTTTGGAGCGGCTGACCACCGATCTTCGTACCCTCCTGGCCTCGATGGAGTCGCCGGTCTCGAACGAGAGTGATTCAGCCAGCGCTTTGGTCATCAAGAAGGGTCAACGGAACTAGCTCTGTTGACCGTCCGGTTGGCAAGAACGCGTCTGGCTCTCAGTCTGCATAGCTGAACCGATGCGACGTGTCCCATGAGGTGTATTGGCACAGCAAGTCGGTGAAGGCGAAGGGTGCCTGGTCGGGCCCGCGGCAGTCAGAACGGAGTGTCCGGGAACAAGGGAGGCTCGAGCGCCTCATGCAATGGCATTGGTCAACGACGATCGGGCAGCATGAAGGGATGGGAGATCTCGACAAGGACACGACGCTGGAGAAGCTCGAGGATGGGCACTATCGAGCGACATTGAGCCAAGACTGGGAGATCTGGGGACCGATGGGTGGCTACGTCGCCGCCTGCGCCCTTCGTGCCGCGGGCGAAGCGAGCAGCCAACCCGTGCCGGCTTCGTTCTCGTGCCACTACCTCGGAGTTGCGCAGTTCGAGCCGATTGACATCATGGTCGAGGCTCGACGAGAAGGGCGGGCCGCAACTTCCCAGCGAGTCGAAGTCACCCAGTCCGGACGGAGGATCCTTGATGCCATGGTGTGGAGCACCTCCGAAGGTCCGGGCCTCGAGCACGACGAGACGGTCCCGCCTGGCGTTCTGCGGCCAGATGACCTCCCCGGGCCTCCTTCCGACGCGGTTCGGCCGTACCCGTTCTGGGACAACCTCGAATCACGGATCATTCACTTCGAACCGGTCTGGCCGCCAGCCGGACCCCGCCCTGCGGTATGGCAGGAATGGCTTCGATTCATCCCGACGGCAACGTTCGCCGATCCGTGGGTTGACGCGGCTCGGCTTCTCATCCTGGTCGATCTACCCAGCTGGCCTTCAGCGCACCGAGCTCATGCGTGGCGCAAACCTGCATTCATCGCACCCACCTTGGACCTCAATGTTGCGTTTCACCAACCCGCTTCGGGCGACGAGTGGTTGCTATGTGACGGATCGGCACCACTCTCGACCCGCGGGCTCTTCGGCTGGACTGCCCGCGTCTGGTCCACAGAAGCGAAGCTCCTCGCTTCCGGCGGCGGTCAGTGCTTGTACCGGGAATTGCCACCCGACACGACTTCGTAGCGTTGACTCGGCGCGTTGATCAATGCTTGAGAGTCAGATCCGGCGTTGGAGTGGGGTAACCAGAATCCGCAGACGATGCCGGCCGACCTTGCGACCGAGACAAGTGGGCGGAATCGAACCGAGCCTCCATCGAGATGGACATTCGTTTGTGCCCAGTCGTCAGCGCACACCTCAGCTTGGCCAGCTGGGAACAGTCCGCACGATGGAGTTCAAGTGTTGATGCGAGCGCCCGTTTTCAAGAATCCGATGGACGGACGGTTTCGTCGCGGATGGCGTGCAGCTCACGAATGCGCTCGTCATCAGGTCCGAGATACTCGCTCAGGATTCCGGTCACGTACGGGACGTCGAGACGGCCTGCTCGGAGCATTTCCTCGATGTCCGCCCAGTCCTTGCGACGGTTGAAGAAAGCCTTGAAGACGGCAAGATCGTTGCAGCCGAGGAAGGGAAGCCGCCTGTTGACCAGCTGATGCTCGGTGATATGCAGACGTAGATCGTCGTGGAAGGGGGTTGTGTCCAAGAAGATATCGACGGGGATTCCGTCGAACATCAACCGGCACTGGCCATCCGTCATCAATTTCGTCGCATCATCATCGGTCGCCACGATCTCTTCGGGCAAGGCGTCGAGAACCTGCTGTGCCTCGCTCGGGGGAGCGAAGATGTTGAGATCGATGTCGACCGTCGTCCTTGGCTCACCCGTGCACCACAGCAGGGCGAAGGCCCCCCCGAAGGCGTGATGCATTCCCACCCCATCCAAGCTGTCGTGCAACTCGACGATGGCATCCAGGATCGGCCTCATCGACGGGTCGTCTTCTCAGGCCCAAAGGCGGGATACCTGAGTGGCCCCCGTTGGCGTCGTGGCAGGGCATCGACAAAGGAGAACAAGGCCTCGATCTTTTCCGCCAGCTCCCGCTCATCAGTGGTTGGCAGTGGCCTCAAACTGGCTTCGGCCTCGAAACCTGCGGCCCGGAGCAGCCGCTCCAACGTGGAGACCGAGGGGACTGAGGTCCCTGATTCGTAGGCGGACAACGTGGATGCGGAGGTGCCTCCGCGCTGCGCAAGCTGCCTCCGAGAGAGGCCACTCCTACGGCGGGCTTCTTGGAGCAGTACGGCGGCGTCCATCTCTCCATGGTACCAAATTTGGTGCCAGTCGAGTAGCCGAGCTGTGAGCGACCTGAAGCCCAATGCGGACTGGGCAACGAAGCGTCCTCAGCCTGCGTCGCTGAGAATGTTGCGTTGGAGGAGCGGCCTACGGTGAACTCATCAATTCATCGGACACATCCGCCCTAGCGGAGTCGGACGAGATCATCCACCGGAACCCCTACCCAATGCGGGTGCTGTCATCGAAAAAGCTCCGGAGAGGCCAAATGCCCGCTCGATGGCCATCAACAAATCAGGTGCGTAATGGTCTAGGGAGCGACTTCGCCGATCAAGTTGTCGGAGTTGCTGGTGACCCATAGAGCTCCGTCTGGACCAACCGCAATTCCGCCCGAATAATAGAGGGGTGCGGGGTAGGTATGGACCTTTCCCGATGTCGTTATCCGACCAACGGAGCCAGCCGCTGGGTTGTTTCCGTTGGTGAACCAGAGCGCTCCATCGGTACCCGCAGTGATCTCCTCGGGGTAGATGATCTTTCTATTTGTGAACGTGGAGATTGCTCCAGATGTAGTAATCCTTCCAATGGACCCGTTGTACTCACTTGTGAACCAGAGCGCACCATCCGGACCTGCGGTGATTCCGTGCGGTCCATCGATAGCCGGGCTGGTGAAGTTGGTTACGACTCCTGCTGTCGTAATCCTTCCGATGGAGTTGTTTCCGGGGTTGGTGAACCAAAGTGCACCATCAGAGCCGACCGCAATACCGTCGGGTTCATCGATGCCAGTGCCTGTAAAGCTCGAAATGACTCCTGAGGTCGTTATCCTTCCGATCGAGTTGTTCCCCGAGTTGGTGAACCAGAGGGCACCATCGGGGCCTGATGTGATTCCCCCGGGATTGGAGATCGAAGGGTCGGCGAAGTTAGAAACGACTCCTGACGTGGTGATCCGCCCGATCGAACTGGCTTCCTCATTGCTGTTGGTGAACCAGAGGGCACCATCGGGGCCTGATGTGATTGCTTGCGGGCTTTCGATGCTTGGATCCGTAAAATTGGATACGTTGCCCGAAGGTCCGATCCTTCCGATTGAGCTTCCATCGCCGCTTTCGTCGTAGCCGCTGTTGATAAACCACATTCCTCCATCTGACCCGACAGCGAGACCCGTTGGATTTCGGATGTTGTCTCCCGCGTAGTTGGAGACTGTTCCTGATGTTGTGATCCGGCCGATGCTGGCATTTGCGAGGTTGGTGAACCACAGGGCACCATCGGGTCCGGCGACAATCCCGCCGGGCTCGTCCACTCCGGTACCGGAGAACTCGGTGAAGGTGCCGGATGTCGTGACCTCTTCAATGGTGTTGTTGTAATCATTTGGGAACCAAAGTTCGCCGTTTGGTCCGGCAGCAATTGCGAACACGTCAGAGGTCGGCCCCGAGAAGTGTGAGATCACGCCCCCTGGGGTGATACGTGCCACACTGCCCAGGTCGGTGAACCAGAGATTTCCATCGGGTCCGGTGGCGATGCCACCAGGGGTTCCTCTATCCCCAATGGGAAAGTAGGTTCTGGCCCCAGTGGTTGTGATCCGTCCAATCGCGTCTCCAGGTGAAATCGTGAACCACAAGGCACCATCCGGACCCACGGTGATCTGATTGGGTCCGTACTTGCGAGGAACGGTATAGGTGGTAATTACGCCTGCCGTTGTGATGCGGCCGATCGAATGGCTGTTAGTGAACCACAAGGCACCATCCGGCCCTGCGGTAATGTCGCCACTGTCCTTGATGCCGTCGCCCTTGAAGATTGATACAACGCCGCCCGTCGTGATGCGACCGATCGAGTCGTAGTTGGTAAACCACAGGGCACCATCCGAACCCGCTGCAATCTGGCGGGGCGCATTGATTCCGGAGCCGGTAAACGTGGTCACCACCCCGGTCGTCGTGATGCGACCGATCGAGTTGTTCCCTTCATCGGTAAACCAGAGGGCTCCGTCTGGACCCACAGCGATTGCTATCGGCGTATAGATGCCGACAGCAACGTTGGTAACGTCTGAATCCACTGTCTTGGCCTGTGCCGAAGGTCCTGGGACAAACATTCCTATCGTGATAAGGGCCGGAACGATGAACTTGAGCGATCGCACCAAACTGTTCCGGCCAACTTGCTGATGGCGTGCCACAGTTTCCCCTTTCGATCGGGCTCATCCCCCCACAGGGCAAGTCGTCGCTCTTCGCTAGAGAGGGCTAGAGAGGTGAGCCGCGAATCCGATCGTGGGCACAGTGTCGCGCACCAGCCAGTGGATGTCTATTGAGTCTGATGATCGACCTTGTAGGCGTAGGGAACCAAAATCCCCAGTTGTGTCCATGGATGGGCGCTCCTGCTCGGGGTCAGGACGGCCATGGGCGACGACCCGGTGAGCAGCTGAAATCTCGAGCTCTTCAGGCGCTTCTCACGAGCCCATCTTTATGGTGACGCAGTCACGTTCTACGTCCTCATCTTTGCGATTCTGGCCGTCGTCCTCGTCTTGGAGGAATCGCTGGCATTTCGCGCCGACGAAGGAATCTCGAACATGAAGAACCTCATCACGTTGCGACCGGTCCTACGCGTCGGAACCGTAAGAAGCAGCGAGCACAATCACGCCACGATCGGCGCAAACGGTACCAACCCGGCTCTTCGGTTTTCAACGGGTGATCGCAGCTGGTGCGCGTTGAGGTTCGCATTGTGACCGTTGACGGCACCCTGCCGGGTCGCCTCTCGCTGGACACGTCGAGGACCCATCAGCCCAGAGGGCTCCCTCGCCGACAACCTTCTGAGGGTTGGCATGACCCACGATGACCCGCGACACCACAGGAGCGCGTGGCTACCGACACAATCCAGTTGCATAGGGGTGGAGGGTCGGGCGTAAGAGCCATTTCCCAGGTTAGTGGGCTCGATTTCCCACACGCTTGTTGGTGCAACGGGTCCGGGCGCTGGGCCGCCAGAAAATCGTCGCCATGGAGGTCCGCATGCCTTTCTGGCCCATATCTTGCAATGCAAGGTACCACGGGGCTATCTTGTGGTGCATGGGTAATGCGGAGGGCCGACGTAGCCAGTTGCTTCGGGGCGTTCTCGACCTCTGCCTGCTCGCCGTGATGGGCGAAGGACCGGCCTACGGCTATGAGATGACCAAGCGCTTGCGGGCACGCGGTTTGTCGATCGTCGGCGAAGGTTCGATCTATCCGCTCCTCGGTCGGTTGGAGCGTGACGGCTTGGTCGAGACCCGACGGGAAGCCAGCAATGGGGGCCCACCCCGGAAGTACTACAGCCTCTCGCCTGGCGGTCAGCAAGCGCTGGAGAGGGGCGTAGAGGAGTGGAAGGCGGCACGTGACGCCGTCGATGGCGCCCTCGATTTGGTGAAAGTAGAGGTGACACCGTGATTGAGTTCATCCAGGAGTGTCGTCAGGAGTGGAAACGCCTTGGTGTTCCAGATCCCATCGCCAACGAGATGGCGGCCGACCTGACAGCCGACATTGAGGAAGCGGAGTCCGAAGGAGGTTCCGCCGAGGACGTACTTGGAACCAGCCTCTTCGACCCCCGGCGCTTCGCAGCAGCCTGGGCGGGTGCTCGAGGCGTGACAGCTCCCCCAGATCATGTTGATCCATTCGCTCCACCGGTACGGGAACGTCACCCCTGGTACCGACCGGCCGCGGTCATCGCACTGGCAGTTATCGGATTCTTCATGGCTCTGGCCGCCGCCGCCCTCGTGGTCGGTCGCCACAGTTCGGCGGTGGCCGCGCCAGTCCGCCGGATCTTGTCGGTTCCGGGATCGGGCCCGCTGTTCGGGCCTGGCTCGGCCGTGCCCCCGTTCCGGACGTTCGTTCAAGGACCTTCGTTCGCTGTACAGAACACCGGACCGGTCGGCATCGTGGCGCTTGCAGTACTACTCGTCGGCGTCGTGATCCTCGGTATTGCAGTTTTGTGGTGGTCCCCCTGGTCTCGCCGCCAGTCCAAGCGACGCCTCGGCTGACCTGACGCACCACGTGCGGAGAGAGATCGAGTCGATGACGTCAAAGCGGGGCGACGACCGCGCCTCACACAGGACTGCAACCAAGGAGATGTGATGAGTGCGTCCACCATTGAGGAAGTTGCTTCTTCCCCAGAAGGCGAGGGCGGATGGGCCGTCGAGACCCACGGGCTGACCAAGCGGTTCAAGGACAACGTCGCCGTGGATGCTGTGGAACTCCTCGTGCCTCGTGGGTGCGCCTTTGGCTACCTCGGGCCGAATGGTGCCGGCAAGACGACCCTTATCCGGGTCCTCCTGGGCCTGACTCACGCTGATGCCGGTTCGATGTCTCTCCTCGGTTTCCCCGTGCCCCAGCATCGCGATCGGGCACTGGCTCGGATGGGCGCCATCGTGGACGAGCCCCGGTTCCATGGCCATCTCACCGGCAGGCAGAATCTTGAGATCCTGGCCGCCGCCCGCGAATCGGCGGCCCGAACCCGAATCGATGCGTCGCTTGAGCGGGTGGGTATCGCTCAGCGCGCCGACGACAAGGTGTCCAAGTACTCAATGGGCATGCGGCAGCGCCTGGGGGTCGCTGCGTGCCTGCTCGGGGACCCCCAGCTGCTCGTCCTCGACGAGCCGATGAACGGGCTCGATCCTGCCGGCATGCTCGACATGCGCGAGATGATTCAGTCGCTCGTCGCCGAAGGTCGGACCGTGGTCCTGTCGTCCCACCTACTCGACGAAGTCGAGCGGACCTGCGACGCAGTCGCCATCGTCGACCGCGGCAAGGTCATCCGGCAAGGTCCGATCGCCGACCTGCTGGCTGGTTCCGCCTTCGAATTGCAGGTCGACTGCTCCATGCCCGAGCACGCCGGTTTCCTCTTGGCGGGTACTCCGTGGGCAGCGGGTATCGACGTCGGCCCTGAAGGGCTGCGGGTCGACCTGGCAGCCGGAACCGATCGTGAGGTCGTTGCCGAGGTCAACCGGCTCCTCGTCGAGGGCGGCGTCTCCGTCTACCGCCTTCAGGAGATTCACGCCTCGCTCGAGTCTTGGTTCCTCGAGGTCACCACTCGATTGGGGGCACCGCAATGACCAGCTCGGCCGTAACCGCCACCGCGCCGCCCGATACCCTTGCACCGGCGTCGGATGGGGAGGTTCAAGACCACCGGGGATCCTGGGTGCCCAACGGTGCCATGATCGCCACCCGGATCATGGAGCTCCGGAAGCGCCGAGGGCTCATGATCGCCCTGATCCTCGTGAACATCGGCATTCCCACCGTGTTCCTCACCGTGCGGCTGGTGGCCCACGCCATTGCTCCCCACTCCTACGGGCCGGCCGGCGGCTATGACATCTTCTCCAACATGGTCGCCGGGGTGATGTTCATCTTCGGCTTCATCGTGGCCGCCACGCTCGGCTGCACCGCCGGATCGGTCGATCTGACCGAGGGAGTGTTCCGACACCTGGTGGTGACCGGCCGTTCGCGGCTGGCCCTCTACCTGGCCCGCATCCCGGCCGGTCTGGCCATCATCGTGCCCCTGGTGGCGGTCGGCTTCACCATCGTGTGCGCGGTGTGCGTGTTCGCGGCACCGACGCAGCTCGACTACCAGGGCGTGACGGTGCCGCCCGGGCTCTCCCACTCGGCGTTCGAGGCCTGGGCCGGCGACCACGCCGACGAGGTGATCTGCGACTTCCCCTACAACCGTCCGATCACGGTCAACGTCCCTTGTGGCAACGGTCCGGGGGGTGGACAGGGCATCCGTGTGGCACCGGGCGGAGCCCCGGGCGGCGCCGTCCCCCAGCCGACCTCACCGGCGACGAACCGGGCCCAGGCCATCAAGATCGCCGACCAGGACTATGTGGACTATTCGCGCCACTTCCTCTCGCCGCCCATCTCGCTGATGGTGAAGGCGGGGCTGTGGATCGAGCTCTATGCGGCCATCGGGTTCCTGGTCGGGCTGGGTCTGGCCTCGCTCATGGGGCAGCGCACCGTCCCGGTGATCCTGCTGATCGTGCTCGAGATCGTGCTGACGCCCTTGCTCTCACAAGCGAACATCCCCCATCTGGTCAACCTGCAGCGCGGCCTGGTGGGTCTGGCCACCAGCCACCTTGAACCGGGCGGCCTGCCATCAGTCTTCGGCGGGGTGCATAACGGACAAGTCGGAGTGGGAGTGGTGACCGAGTCCGCCACCGTGGCGGTCTGTGTCATCGTGGGATGGATCGTTGTCTGGACAGCCCTCGGTGCGTGGCGGATGGTCACCCGCGATGCCTAGGCCGTGTGTCACATCACCGCGACAACGGAATCTCAACGTTGCGTTTGGATGGTTGGTTGGCTGAGTGAGTGAGTGAGTGAGTGGCTGAGTGAGTGAGTTCGTGTGTGCGTGGGCTACCGACAGAATTCAGTAGCCCTGGGCCGACGCTGCACTCAGCGGAGCCATTTTCCACGACGCTGATCTCGATTTCCCAGATCGTTGTTGGCGCAACTATTAATGCGGAGCACCTGGTCAGCAACACCGGATGACATTTTCGACACCCACACCACGAGCATCGCTTGCGTGTCGTGGATGACTTCGCAACCGCACTTCTCGGTCACTGCTCGCGTGGACCCCGTCGGGAATGCCCGTGTGGTGGGCCGGGTTGCACCACCACAGGGTCCGTGTGGCAGCAGCCAAGGCCAAGCATGAGTGGCCGCGGGTCAGTTCCGTGAATCAATCCTGACCATCGGGTTGCATAACCCATTCCTGACCATCGGGAGGTCCACTATGAGCGAGATAACCGCGCCGGAGCAGGCACTCTTCTCCTCGCAAGAGCCTGATCCACGTCGGTGGTCGATCCTCGCGGTCGTCGTGATCGCCCAACTCATGGTGGTACTCGACGCCTCCATCGTGACCATTGCGCTTCCCTCCGCTCAGCGGTCCTTGCACATCTCGGTGGCCAACCGGCAATGGGTGATCACCGCCTACACCCTGGCCTTCGGAGGACTGCTCCTGCTGGGTGGTCGGATCGCCGACTACGGGGGTCGCAAGCGAATGTTCATGGTCGGTCTCATGGGCTTTGCCGGTGCCTCGGCCCTCGGGGGCCTGGCCAACGACCAGGCCATGCTCTTCGCCGCCCGGGCCCTGCAGGGGGGCATGGCCGCCCTCATGGCTCCGGCCGCCCTGTCCATCCTCACGATCACCTTCCAGTCAGACCCCTCCGAGCGGGCGAAGGCGTTCGGCGCCTACGGAGCCGTCTCGGGAGCCGGAGGGGCCATCGGGGTCCTGGCTGGCGGCATCCTCACTGAGTACGCCTCGTGGCGTTGGTGCCTGCTGGTGAACGTGCCATCGCCATCGCGGCCGCGTTTGCGGCCTCCCGGGTGGTGCATGAGAGCCGCGCCAGTGGCACCACCAGCTACGACCTGCCAGGGGCGCTGTTGTCGACTGCCGGCCTGGTCAGCCTGGTGTACGGCTTTACCAAGGCGGAGTCCGACGGCTGGGGATCCGGGCCCACCCTCACCTTCCTTTCGATCGCGGTGGTGCTGTTGGCTGCGTTCGTGATCGTCGAGTCCCGGTCGCAGAATCCGTTGCTGCCGCTCCGGGTGGTGGCCGAGCGCAACCGGGGCGGAGCCTTTCTGGCCACGGTGCTCACGGGGGCTGGTCTCTTCGCCATGTTCGTGTTCCTCAGCTACTACATGCAGGAGGTGCTCAGGTACTCGGCTCTCCGGGCCGGCATCGCCTTCCTGCCCTTCGCCGTCGGGTTAGTGGTGGCGGCCGGACTGTCCACCGCTCTCGTGCCCCGTGTCGGGCCGCGGATTCCCATGACCCTGGGGCTTCTCGTCGGGGCCGGGGGACTCGGGTGGCTGACACAGATCGGCGTGGACACCTCGTATTGGACCCATGTGCTGCCCCCCGAGTTGCTCATGAGCTTCGGACTCGGTCTTGCCTTCCCGGCTTTGAGCAGCACCGCCCTCATCAAGGTGGCAGACCGCGACTCGGGGGTGGCGAGCGCCCTGGTCAACACCACCCAACAAGTGGGTGGCTCGCTGGGCACCGCTCTGTTGAACACGGTCGCAGCGTCGGCCACGGCCACCTTCATCGTGGCCCACGGGCGGGGCTCCTTTGCGGCGGGCACAGTGCACGGTTTCGCCGTGGCCTTCGCTATCGGCGCCGGGTTCTTGGCCCTCGCCGCCATAGCGAGTGCGGTGTTCGTCACGGCGCACGGCGACGACCTCCCGGCTCCGGCCGCGGCGTCAAGTGCTGCGGGGGATCCAGCGCTGCCTTGACCCGCCACCGTCCTCGTGTCTAGCAATCACCCGACGGGACACTGGGGTAACCGAACGATGAATCTTTGGTTATGGACTGATGTGTAGGGGGAGCCGTGGCCAGGGTGGCTGGGCGCCGCGGTCACAGAGATCTTCCGTCAGCGGAAGTTTCATCAAAGTGCAAGCTTCTCTCAACACAATCGACGGCGCATGAGTGTTAAACCGACAGTCGACGTGACCGTGCCGGGGCGGGGTTGGCCAGCGAGGTGCGGCTGCGCAGCTGCCTTTCGCAGAGGAATGCCTTCAACCCCAGCACGGCCACGTCGCCACCTCCACCCTGCACCCTCTGCCTTTTGGAAGGTTCATGACGCGTCTCGAACCAGGATCAACCCGTACGCATTCGCAGGTCCACGCTGGTCTCCAATCGGAGTTTCTTCGCTGCCCTCCAACCCCGGACCTGCGTCGGCGCAAAGGCCATCGGGCGCCATCGCCGGCTTCATTCAGAGAGTTCGCCCGACTTCAGTCACCTTGGTTAGCGCTTGGTGCGGTGATCGGTCCGATCTCCTTCACCGTGGGATGGCTGGTCCTGGGCTGGTTGAGTCCGGGGTTTTACACGGTCAGCGGCACGCGGCTCGCCCCCTACTCCCCGGTCAGCCAGCAGATCAGCCGCCTAGGAGTAGGTCCCACCGCGCCGTTCATGAACTCGATCTTCGTGGTCAGCGGGATCCTGACGCTGATCGGTGTGTTCGGGATTGTGGGGAGCCAGCCGAGAGGAGCCCACCGTCTCCGGCTGCTGCTTGTTCTCCTGGCCCTACCTGCGCTCGGCTCCATGATGGACGGTATTTTCACCCTCCGATACGAGCTCATGCACTCCTTGGGCTTCGCCCTGGCCCTGACCTCGATGGTCGGGATTCCGGTCGCCGGGCGCCTTCTCCGGCGAAATCCACCCTGGCCCGGCTTCGGGAACTGGCTCGTCATCGCCGGTCCCTTGACACTGGTCCTCGCCGTCCTTTTCCTCGCCAGCCTGACGCCGTCGACCAGGCACGGAATAGCGGGCCTGACGGAGCGCATCCTCGTCGTAGAAATCACGTCCTGGTACATCGCCTTGGGATGGTGGGCATTCGCCAGCGCGGTGAGACGAGGTCGGTGGCGAATATCCCATCCGACCAGTTCAGGCGACCAGCCGGTATTCGTGGATCAGGCCGAACACGGCGTCCCAACGCCGTAGCTGCCGCGACATCACCGTGAGCCGCCAGGCTCTAATCGATCATCCGCCACGCCCAGGAGGTGACCGGCAATTTGGCCAAGACCTGCCGCTAGTACGACATCAGCCGGTAGGTGTGCTGCCGGTGGCTCCGCCGCTACGAAAGAGGAAGGTGAGGCCGGTCTTTGGGAGCGCTCGAAGCGGCCGCACCGCTCACCGAAAGCCACGCATGTCGATGTGGTGGGAAAGACCCTCTACCTGCGCCAGCACTACCACTTCGGGCCCCAGAAGATCTCGATGTACTTGAAGCGCTACCACGACATCGAGATCTCGAACTCGGGGTCGTGCCGCAGCGAGTGAGTCCAGTGCCGAACATATCTCTCGGCCTTGAGGCCCACCTCTAATTCGTCCTTATGCTCGAATGTTCGAGGCCCCAGCCCCTGCGTGCGGCTCCAAGGCATCCTGGCCCTTCATTTGACCTTCGAGGCATTCCACGCTCATCGGACTGGCAAAGTAAAAACCCTGACAGAAGTCGCTTCCGAGTTCAGTGACGACGCTGTGCTGCGCTTCCGTCTCAACACCCTCACACACAACGACGAGGTCGAGAAGGTGCGCCATTTCGATCGTCTTCAAAACAATCGCGTGACTCGAAGCGTTGTGTGGAAGATCCGCGATGAAACTCTGGTCTATCTTGACCGCATCAACCGGAAAACGATTCAGATAGGCCAACGACGAATAGCCTGTGCCAAAGTCGTCCAACGCGAGAGTCACACCAAGCTGCTTTAATTCGGTGAGCACGAGGCGAGCTCGCTGCGTGTCACGGACCAAGGCACCCTCAGTGATCTCAAGGATTAAGAGTCGAGGGTCTGTGTCAGTATCTCGAAGTATGGCCGTCAGCATGGCCAGAAAATCCGGTGCAATGAGTTGGTGTGCTGAAACATTCACAGACATCATCAGGTCACCGTCGGAGGGGTCGGCGACCTTTCGATCGATACACGCTTGCTCAAGCACCCATCGTCCCAACTCGAAGATCAATCCGGAATGTTCGGCCAGAGGAATCATCGTTGCCGGTCGAATTGTTCCTCTCTCAGGATTGTCCCAACGTATCAACGCTTCTGCCCCCGTGATCTTCTTGTCGGCTGTGCCAACGATCGGTTGGTAGTCCAATCGAAATTCACCCCGTTCCTCCGCCTTGCTGAGCGCTATCCGCAGATCCATGTGGTCCAGTGCAAGCTGATGTGCTCGCAAATCGATGATCTGATAGGTCGCGCCTCCCCTTCGTTTCACCTGGTACATGGCAGCGTCGGCAGCATGCAGCAGCTGCTCGGGATCATGATTGGTTTGGCTCGCAAAAGCGATGCCGACGCTGGCGGATATCTCGATGTCGATGCCGGAAATCACAAAGGGCATTCCGAGGGCGTCGACGACCCGCGATGCGACGACTTCGACCTGCTCGTCCCTATCCAGCTCCTCACACAGGATCACGAATTCATCTCCGGAAATCCGAGCGACCGTGTCGGCTGGTCGAAGTGCACACTCGAGGCGCTCACCGACGGCTATTAAAAGATTATCTCCGACCTGATGGCTGAAGGAGTCGTTGACCGCCTTGAAGTTGTCAAGATCGATGAAGAGTACCGCCACTACCTTTCTAGACCTGCCACTGCGAACGATTGCATGGTCGATTCGCTCCAAGAGCAAAATGCGATTGGGTAACCCGGTAAGAGCATCGTGGAGCGAGGGCTCGTGGGAGCGCTCAGAAGAGAGCTGCAGATCTGCTCTGCCCTGAGCGTTGACCAAATACGCCGCAGTCACGTCAGCCAGGACGGTGTCCCCAAGTTTGTTGAAGTGAGGTGGTGGTCCCCCTCCTGAGTCCTGCCGTGAGGTAGGTGTTCAGGAGACCAATCCAAAGAACCACCCAGAAAGGGGACCACCAATGAAGAAG